>ERZ1090869.208-NODE-208-length-32600-cov-25.066400_pt1 | contig 32600 bp, 31 predicted proteins | sample MGYA00478474_ERZ1090869 | MGnify/ENA primary metagenome ERZ1090869 (study PRJEB33644, sample SAMEA5815748) | chicken gut metagenome | biome: Chicken; feature: Gastrointestinal Tract; material: Caecum | place: Ireland | collected 2019-01-01 | study: A study of the... | reverse complement strand
GATAGGTGAAAAAGTTATGCCCCAATCGTGCCCCAAGGCTGTTTTAGCCGAAAATTACTATAAATTTACGCTCTGAACTTCCTGAATACCATTTTTATTGCAGATTTCCTTACCTTTAACATTATAAAAGCTCCCGACGGAATCCGTCGGGAGCTTTAAATTTATATGTTTGTGAGGCGGGTGACATCGCCGTGCAGGAAGGAGCTTTCGCCTTCTTTCAGCAGTTTATATCTGCCGCCCTCGTACTCCACCTCCGTCACGGAGGCGTTGGGCACCCATGTAGTGTTCTTCATCTCTTCGAGAGGAATACCACGCCAATAGCATATCATCGCCCGCAAAAAGCACAAATTAAAGTAATATAAAAAAAAGAGGGAGGTTAAAAGCCTCCCCCTTCTCTTTGCGATTATTCGATTTCAATGAGCCCCTGAGCGGGTTTCCTTTCTTCGAGCTTAGGCACGGTGACATTGAGCACACCGTTTTCGTATTTAGCCTTTATGTCCTCTTTTTGCACGTCGCCTACATAGTAGCTGCGGCTGCACGAGAAGCTGCGTTCGCGATGAATGTAATTATCCTTCTTGTCGCCGTCGCTCTTTTGCGATTTGTTGACGGAAATGGTGAGATAGCCGTCGTTCAAATCTACGTTTATATCCTTTTTGTCAACGCCGGGAATTTCTACCTCCATAAGGTAGTTGTCGCCGTTTTCCTTTATATCCGTACGCATATACTTGGGCGCAGAATGTCTGCCGCCATAGAATGCAGGGAAGAAGTCGCGCATAGCTTCGTCAAAGAAATCGTAATCATTAGGTCTCGTAAGTTCATTTTTCATAATTAACATCTCCTTTAACGATTTATTTTTTGGTAAATCTTCCGGGGGGCTCTACGCCCCTTTCTGATTTCGTCTATATTATAACCTTAATTTTTCCCGTTAAATCAGAAATTCAAAAATTTAATGATTGCGCATACACACTCAATCTTTGGCACAGAACGCGCGAATATTGCATGCCTCCACCGCCGCAAAATTATTTTCAGATTTTTTATTCAAAACAGTTGACAAAAGTGAAAAGAGTGCGTATACTGTAATTGAACATTTGAAGAAGTATTCAAATTAGGGGGGTCGAAAATATGGATGTAAGCAATGATAAACATATTATCCGCGGAAAACTCCCCGACGAAGAAACCTTATACGAACTTGCGAACCTCTTCAAAATGTTCGGCGACCCGACGAGGGTGAAGATACTCAGTTGCCTGCAAATACGCGATATGTATGTGGGCGAGCTGGCTGAGACACTAAACATGAGCGACTCCGCCGTTTCGCACCAGCTGCGCGTTTTGCGTTCTTCTAAACTTGTAAAAGGCACAAAAGAAGGCAAAGAAGTTAAGTATTCGCTCGACGACGACCATGTTACCAAAATTCTTGAATACGGTCTCACACACGTCAACGAAGAAAAATAGCTTAAAATACGGGGCTCCGCCCTGTTTTTTAAAAAGGAATATTTGAATAATTACTCAAAAAAGCAATTATTCAATATATAATTTACACCGCAAATGCGGATAACAACAAATAAAAACCAAAACGGAGGATTTTAATCATGAAAAAGGCTTTTAAACTCGAAGATCTGGACTGTGCAAACTGCGCCGCGAAGATGGAACGCTCGATTGCAAAAATCGACGGTGTACAGTCGGTAAACGTAAGTTTTATCGCACAGAAGATGACCATCGAAGCGGACGACGAGAAGTTCGACGAGATTATGGACCATGTTGTAAAGACATGCAAGAAAGTTGAGCCCGACTGCAAAATTATACGCTGACGGTATATGCCGCCGCAGATGCGGCGGCTTTATTTTGAGAGGACAATATAATGAAAAATTTCAGTTTATCGCGCAAGGACAGAAAAAACCTTATACGCATCATTGTTGCGCTGGTACTGTTTCTTGCAATTTTAATAACGGATAAAATAATAATCTTAGGCGATGTGTTCGAAGGTTCCGCCGCATGGGTGTTCCCCTTCTGTTTGTACCTTGCGGTTTATCTGATTATAGGCTACGACGTGCTGTGGAAAGCCGTGCGCAACATTGCCCACGGGCAGGTATTTGACGAAAACTTCTTGATGTGCGTGGCGACGCTGGGCGCATTTGCCCTGGCAATATACAGGGGTGTAACCGGGCAGGAGATCGAGGGTTTTGACGAGGCTTGCGCAGTACTGCTGTTCTATCAGGTGGGCGAATGGTTCCAGAGCTACGCCACGGGCAGGTCGAGGAAATCCATTTCAGCACTGATGGATATACGCCCCGACTATGCAAACATCGTACGCGCCGACGGCACTACGGAAAAAGTTGACCCTTCCGAAGTAAAAATTGGCGACACCATTTTAATCAATCCCGGCGAAAAGGTTCCCCTTGACGGCGTAATAACAAAGGGTATCTCCACGCTCGACACCAAGGCTTTGACAGGCGAAAGTTTACCCCGCGACGTTGAAATCGGCGGCGAAGTTATAAGCGGATGCGTAAACCTCACATCCCAGCTCGAAGTAAAGGTAAACAAAGAATTTTACGATTCGACCGTATCGAAGATACTCGAACTTGTGGAGAACGCCTCCTCGCAGAAGTCCAAGGCGGAAAACTTTATTACCAAGTTTGCAAAATACTACACTCCCATTGTATGCGCGGTTGCGCTGCTGCTGGCGGTAATACCCGGCGCAATCACTACCGACTGGTCGACGTGGATTTACAGGGCGTTGAGCTTCCTTGTAGTTTCCTGCCCCTGCGCGCTCGTCATCTCCATACCCCTCTCCTTCTTTGCGGGTATCGGCGCGGCTTCGCGGTACGGCATACTCATTAAAGGTTCCAACTATCTTGAAAAGTTCAACAAGGCGAACACCTTTGTGTTCGACAAGACCGGCACTTTAACCAAGGGCAACTTTGCTGTGGCAAAGATCGCCCCCGAGGACAAATCGGAAAAAATTCTGCGCCTTGCTGCAATCGCCGAGAAGGACTCAAACCACCCCATTGCACGTTCGATTGTTGCGCGCTACGGCAAAGAGACCGAGGGCGGATATACCCTTACCAACGTTGCGGGTCAGGGCGTAATCGCACAAAAGGGCGGCGACAAAATTTACTGCGGCAACGAAAAGCTTATGGCGGCAAACGGCATTGAGTATTCAACCCCCGAAGGCGTTGGCACAGTGGTATATGTGGCAAAGAACGGCACATATGTGGGCGCCATTCTCATCGCCGACGAGATAAAGCCCGAGACAAAGCAGGTGATAGGCGAACTCAACGGCATGGGTTGCAAGACTATAATGCTGACGGGCGACAACGAGAAAATTGCCGCAAGCGTGGCAAACGATATCGGCGTTACTGGCTACAAAGCCTCGCTACTCCCCCAGAACAAGGTTGAAGAGGTTGAAAAACTGCTCGCCGCAAAGGGCAAGAACGACGTGCTGTGCTTTGTGGGCGACGGCATAAACGACGCGCCCGTTTTAATGCGCTCCGACGTGGGTATTGCCATGGGCGGCGTTGGCAGCGACGCGGCGATTGAAGCAAGCGACATAGTGCTGATGAAGGACGATTTGAAAGGCATATCCCTTGCCAAGCGCATTGCAAGAAAGACGATGGCGATAGTCATGGAAAACATTGTCTTTTCAATAGCCGTAAAAGTTGCCATACTCATCCTTTCGGCATTCGGCATAGCCAATATGTGGATAGCTGTGTTCGGCGACGTAGGCGTTGCGGTGCTCGCCATACTCAACGCCATGCGCGTGAATTCCAAATATAAAAGCTGATTAAAAATATAATCGTGCAGGCAAGTTACGTTGCCTGCACGATTTTTTACTCTATCTGATTTCTTTTGCAAGACTTTGCAGAACTTCGGTAAGGGAGCCGTCTATGCCGAACGATTTATTGCGGATATTTTCTGCAATGAACACCTCGCCGAGGTTTATTGTAATGTACGTCGAATTCGGCTCCGATGCCGTAAGGCGCATGAGCGGCGCTTTTATGAGCTGGTTACGCCAGCCTATACCGAGCTCTAAAATGACCAGCTTTTTGCCGTGGTACTTATTTAAAAATTGCTCAAATCTGCGTTGCGCACCCTCGTCCTCTATAAAGTTTTCGCCTACCATGTGCACAGACATTGCGCCGCCGCACTTTTGGCAGCGGGGCACAAGTTCAGACGGCACGGCGCCGTCCCTCTCCGCCTCCGCCATCAGCTTTACCTGTTCTATATTCGGATAAATGCCGTCGTGGCAGACATTCTGGCACTGCATTGTAAGCCAGTTGCCCTCTATTTCGTATATCTTTTGTGTGTCAAACCCGCAGAGCTCAAAGCGACATTCGCCGTTGGATGTGAGAATAAAATAGTCCTTATCCCCCACAATATGCCTCAAATACTGCATTACGGGCGTGGGCTTGTAGTCCAGACAGTAGTGCTTTATAAGCCTCGACCAAAAGCCCCACTTTTGCTCTTCCGACGGCCAGCGCGCTGACATTCCGTGCAACAGGCACCTTATGCCGTATTTTCGCTTTAAATCGCCGAAGAGTTCTTCAAATGCCTCATCGTCGGCGAAGAGGTTGAGTCCTTCGGAGATTGAGAGCCCGTTGCTCGCGCCGATTAAAATGGCGTCCGCCTCCCCAATTATCTTTGCAATCTGTTTATAATCGGCCATACTATCAACCCTTCTGCATGTATGCTACCGCATCCTTGAGCACGGCGGCGATGTCGTTTACAATCACCATGCCCTTGTCCTCTATCTGCTTGGGCAGGAAGTTATACTTATTGTTCACGGCGATATATCGCGCGCCCGGCAGGCTTAAAGTGAGGTTCCAGAAAGGCTCCTGAATGAACATTGGCGTAAGCCTGCCTACACCGAGCTCTAAAAGAAGCATTTTTTTATCGGCATGCGCGGTTATGTAATCGGAAACCTTCTGATATTGCTCCTCATACTTTTTCCCCTGCAAAAAGTTGCCATAGCCGCGCACCCAGGGGAACGCCTCCTTTCCGCAGTGCGGGCAACGGGGTATCATATCTTCGGGTATTGCGGTTCCTTCCCCCATTGCCTCTATCATGCGCTTCACAGGCTCAACAGCGTCCCACGTATCGTCGGTACAGCATTCCGAGCATTGAAAGAAGCGGTGGTCGCCCTGAATTTCGGCAACCTTTTCTTCGGGGTATATCTTTACGAACTGTGTGTCCTGATTGGTAGTGAGCACAAAGAAGTCCTTACCCGCGAGCAATTTATCGAGGTTTAAATACGGCTCGCGCACGGGCGCATTCTGCGTGGTGGAGAGGAATGTGGCGAGATAGCCCCAGAACTCCGCACGGCTTTCAAACTTGTGCATCATTCCGTCGAACGCACCCTTGAACCCGTACTTTTGCGCATACTTGCCGAAATACTTGCGGTAAGAGGCGTTATCCTCATAATAAAAATCGCCGCCTCCCGCAGCCGAGAGCCCGGAAGCCCCGCCTACGAGTACGCAGTCCGCCTCCTCTATCTCCTTCACAAGCCGTTTAATTTGCTCGCCGTATTCAAGGGCGGGCTTTTTTGAAAGCTCATACGGCGTGCCGCCCGAGGCATACACTCCATAGTAGCGGGAATAATTCATCTGAGAACGCATTACAAGGTCATCATAAAAACTCATTTGTTATCTCCCGTGCGGCACAACGTACTTATATTGTCCGCACAACATGTTATTTTATTATTAACAACATTGGGAGTATAACATGTATTTTTATAAATTGCAACTGATTTGATTGGAAAATACAGAAAATATTCCGTCTGTTTTTCAGACGGCACACGTCGATATTTAAAATGCAATTGTACTTCTAAAAGTAAAAGAGCCGAACTGCAAGCAGTCCGGCTCTTCCCGTTTATACCATTCAATTACCGCACGTTCCGCCATGTCCGCAGGTATGTCCGCCGCAGGAATGGTCTTCGCCGTGCCCGTGATGATTACAGGCGACGTCCGAATCGTATTGCAACTTGCCGTCTAAGAACGCTTCCACCGCCTTATCGGCATTGCCGTTGACACCGCCATAGAGTTCGATACCCGCAGAGGCAAGGGCAGATTTTGCACCTCCTCCTATACCGCCGCAGAGAAGCACATTCACATTGCGTTCAGACAAAAATCCCGCAAGTGCGCCGTGCCCGCTCCCCTCCGTAGGTACAATTTGGGAGCCGACAACTTTCCCCTCTTCTACATCGTAAATTTTAAACTGTTCGGTGTGCCCGAAATGCTGAAAAACTTCTCCGTTTTCATATGTCACTGCGATTTTCATAAAATATTCTCCTTACAACAAATTGGCGGACAAAAATACATTGACATGCCCGACAAAACATGTTATTTTATTATTAACAGCATTATAGTATGCAATTTTTAAAATTGCAACTGTCTGAAGGAGAAATATATGAAATATTCTGCCCGCCTTTCCGACGCGACTCACCTTCTCGTATACATATATTTAAGTGGGGACGATGGCGTTTCGAGTTCGACGATTGCCGTAAGCATAAAGACCAATCCCTCTTACATTCGCCAGCTTATGAGCAAACTTAAAGCCGCGGGGGTGCTTAAAGGCACGCGCGGGGCCGCAAAACCTAAACTTACCAAAGCGCCGCAGGATATAAACCTCCTCGATATTTACCACGCGGTTGAAGGTAATACCCCCCTACTCCACCTCGATACGGACATAAACCCCGAATGCGGGATAGGGGTAAACGTACAACTCGCCCTGCAATCGTTTTACGACGATATACAAAAAACGGCAGAGACTGCAATGGCAAACATAACGCTTGCAGACGTAATTGAAAAATATAACTCCCTCATCTCACGCTGAACAACGAAAAAGATTATATCTTTGCTTGACATAAATAGTTCTATATGGTATTATTTTTGATACTATATAGGACTAATTTAATTTTACGGCATTCCAAACATGTGCCGTTTCTGCTATCAAGAGATATATGATAACCTGCATAAAGGACAAGATAAAAAATTTAAACATCGTCATTGGCTGCCCGATAGGGTGCAGATATTGCTACGCAAGAAATAATTGCCGCAGATTTCATATCACAGACGACTTCAACAAGCCCGAATTTTACGAAAGCAAGCTGCGTCTGTTCGACACGAAAGAGCCGAAGGTCTTTCTGCTTACAGGCATGAGCGACCTTGCCTACTGGCAGCCCGAATGGATAAAAAAAGTGCTTGAAAAGGCGGCAACCACTCCGCAAAACACTTATCTGTTTTTAACAAAGCGTCCCGAACGGCTGAATATACAAACCGACCTTGATAACTTGTGGTTCGGCGTGACCGTCACCTGCGCTGCGGAAAGAGAGCGTATAGAAATTTTAAAACGAAACGTGAAGGCCAAGCACTATCACGCCACGTTTGAGCCGCTCTCAGACGAGGTCGGCGAAGTTGACTTTACAGGCATTGAGTGGGTAGTGCTAGGCACCGAAACGGGAAACTGCAAGGGTAAAACACCGTCCGAGAAATGGTGGATAGACGGGCTGTATGCACAGGCGAAAGCCAAAAATATTCCTGTGTTTATGAAGGAAGATTTATTTACTCAGGGCATTATCACGGAAGGCGGAATGATACAGCAGTTCCCTAAGGAGTTTAAGTTATGAATGCAAGACAGGGCGGATTTTTAATATCTAAGATAAAGCAGATAGGCGGACGAAAGTTCGATAAGATTTTGCAGGAGAAGAATATCGACGCATTCAACGGCGCACAGGGCAAAATACTCTATGTTTTATGGCAGGGCGGCAAAATGACCGCGACAGAAATCTCAAAAAAGAGCGGGCTTGCCAAGACCACCCTCTCCGCAATGCTTGCGCGGATGGACGAGCAGGGACTGATTGCCATGGAGGAGAGCGCAACGGATAAACGCAGCGTTTGCATATCTCTCACCGATAAAGCCGCCGCACTCAAAGAGGAATACGATGCCGTCACGCGCGAGATTGAGAACATATATTATAAGGGCTTTACCGACGGCGAAGTTGAGCAATTTGAAAGTTACTTAAAGAGAATACTTGTAAATCTGGAAGGGAAATGATGGACGACGTTAAGATTACACATATAAAAGTTAAAACGGTGCTGACAAAATCAAACCTGCCCATTGCGGGCTATTCGGTAAATCCGTACGTGGGCTGTACGCACGCATGCAAATATTGCTATGCCTGCTTTATGAAGAGATTTACGGGGCACGAAGAACCGTGGGGAACCTTCCTCGACGTAAAGCATTGGGAAACGATTAAAAACCCGCAAAAGTATGCCGGGCAGACGATGATTGTCGGCTCGGTGACGGACGCGTACAATCCGCAGGAGGAAACATTCCGCCGCACGCGCGCCTTTTTAGAGCAGATGCAGGGCAGCAGAATAAACCTTATTATCACCACCAAGTCCGACCTGGTGCTGCGCGACCTTGATTTGATAAAGACATTCCCCTCTCCCCTTATAAGCTGGTCGATAAACACGCTCGACGAAAACTTCAAAAACGATATGGACAGAGCCGTTTCAATCGAGCGCAGAATTGCGGCTATGAAAAAATGCCACGAAGAGGGCATACGCACAACCTGCTTCATATCGCCCATCTTCCCCGAAATAACAGAAGTATTTGAAATAATAGAGCGGATAAAGGACTTCTGCGACTATATCTGGCTGGAAAACCTCAACCTGCGCGGCAACTTCAAAGCTCAGATAATGGAATATATCGGGGAAAAGCATACCAACTTGCTGCCGCTCTATCAGCAGATATATAACAAGAACGACATGACATATTGGCAGGTTTTAGACCGGAAAGTAGCAGAATATGCCGCGGCGAACGGCTTTATGTATGTAATTGACGAGGAGCCCTTCCTCCGCAACCCCACGGGCAAGCCGATTATTATAAACTACTTCTACCACTCCCAGATTAAGCAGTCGGTAAAGAATAAAAATTGAGCACAAAAAATCTCCGCAAAATTTTGCGGAGATTTTTACTTTTCAAATTTATTTACTTTAAGAAATTTATTATGGCGGCACCGTCGGAAATACCCATCTGATAGAAGTTTTCCATTGCCGTTTTATCGCGCGTAAGCGTATCCATGCCGCAAGTGTCTTTGGGTGCGACTATCAGAAGTCTGCCCTCCTTTTCGTACCTTTCGGCGAGTTCCACGCCCGCGTTATAGTTTTCGGCACGCCTTTCCAGCCCTGCCGCCGCAAGCGGATACTTTTTGCGTATGAAATGCGCCAGCTTTTTATCCTTTTCCGGTGTGCGTCTGGTAGTGCGCGGCTTGGTTAATATTAAAACGACCTTATCGCACCCCATATCGAACGCCTTTTTTACGGGCACAGGGTCGCTGACCGCTCCGTCGTAATAGGGCACGCCGCCGATTACATACGGGCGGCACACAAAGGGTATTGCGCTCGAAGCCTTGAATATGTCGTAGTTGTCCTGCGCCAAATCAGATTTATCGAAATACTTTGCCTCGCCTGTGAGAGCGTTGGTCGCCACCACGATAAATTGTGTCGGGTTGGCAGCTATCGCGGCATAGTCAAGAGGGTTTTCGCCGCCTGAGTTACTCAAAGTGCCGTAAACATAATCAAGGTCGATATAGCTCCCTTTGAAAATAAAGTTGGAAAAGCTCATATACTTTTTGCGAGCGGTATATTCTGTGTAGAACACATAGTTTCTTCCCCGTTGCCCGGCGAGGTAGGATGCGAGGTTGGCACTGCCTGCCGATACGCCTATGCCTAAATCAAAAGATATACTCTCGTCCATGCACCTATCGAACACGCCCGCGGCGTATATTCCGCGCAGCCCTCCGCCAACGTCTATAACAGCAGTTTTCATACAAACCACCTCCGCAAGCTTTTCATATTATTTTATCACTCCAAAATTGTGCTGTCAAACGGTATGTTTTTATGCTTTTACATACGCCGTAATCTACGGCAAGAGGGCACTGTGAAAGGACAGCCGTCGGAATTTCCGCGGCGGGGATGAATTATTATGTATTATAGCGATATAGTTATAGATAGCCGTCAAATCTTCGTCGGCGAGCGGGGAATAGATAAGATTATACACTGCCGTCCCTGAACTTTGAAAACACCTGCTCGTGGGTGAGCCCCTTGCCGTCGTCAATCTGTTTCATACCCGCTGCCAGCTTTTCGTATAATTCAAGGCGAGCGTACAAATCGTCCAGCACGTCGATGTCGATTACGGCAGTATCTCCCTTGCCGTTGACGGTGATATACACGGGCTTGCCCGTCTGCTTGCACAGTTTTGAAATTTCCTGATAGTTGTTGCGGATGTCCGCAGAAGGTCTGATTGTGGGCATTGCTTCCACCCCCCTCTACTTCTATTATACCCATATTATATCGTAACAATAGCCATGTCAATCTTTCTCATCCGTTCTGCCGAGAAGGTAGTCAATACTCACCTTGAAATACTCGGCTATGGCCCGGAGATATTCCAGCGACGGCAAAGTCTTCTCCCTCTGCCAATCGTAGAAATAGCTGTTCGGAAAAGGCATTTTATGGGCTATCTCCGAATACTTCACGCCCTTTTCATTCGCAAGCTCGACAATGCGCGTATGGAACGTCGCTCCCGTTTCCGACTTATAAAAATGTGCGTCCTCGTTCCTGCCGAGCAGATAGTCCAGCGGCATGTTGAGCGAATCGGCAATCTTGATGAGCGACTGCAAGCTGGGCACAATTCCATACATTGTACCCCTGATTATAACGTCCTTGCTCACGCCGACCTGCTGGGCAAACTCGCGCTTGCTGCAACCCTTTTCCTCTATGAGTTCCGCAAGCCGCTTTTGAAACTCGGGTGATAATCTCTCCTGCCCTTCCGCCATCTTTGCCATTGCCGCCAAAACCTCCCATTTTTCGACAAAAGTAGTCATACCGAATAACTTTCTTTCCCGCCGCGCCTGCGCTATAATAATTACAGAGCTATTCGTTTAACGCGACAGACGATAATTTAAGCTTATCGGTTATCTTGTTATCCGTATCTATATGATACGGTTTATTAAAAACTCAATTATTCGGTTATCACGACAGCCGTATAAAATAAAAAAACTTTGCCACAAAAGCAAAGCCTGACTGAGAGGTTATTTATGATTACTTATGAATCTATAAGGGCAACCGCGCCTTTTATCGACGAAGATGACTGTTTCAAACTGTACGCCGACAATGTAAATAAGATTTTTTCCCACGCGCCCAAGGCGGCGGGGACTAATGAGGACTACGCAATTCTACCGTTCAAGTACGGGTTGCAAGATTATCTGTACAGGCTGTACCCCTTATTCAGGCAGGTAGTCATCACGGGCGTGTTGCCCGACTTGTTCTGCCCGCCAAACGTAATTGATACCGACGACTATTACTTAAAAGTGCGCAAGTTTGTGGCGGCTATCAAGCTGAAACAACTGCGGCAGGGCAGCCGCATAGACAGATATATCAAAGACCTGCCCGCCCTCTCCCCTTATGTTGCGCGACTTATTAAATATTACAAAGGGCACTACCTGCTTGCAAACAGCGACATTGAAAGTATTGATTACAAGCTCGCTCTGCTCTCCTGTTTTACATTTCCACGCACGACGGAACAAGGTTTTTGAAGTATAATCAAAAAATTTTAATAAAATGGTTGCGAAATCGGCTCCTTACCTGGCTACCACTTGTAGGGGGTCGTTTTTGCTATAATTTGCCAACTAAAATGAAAAGCTCGTGAAATTATTAGAATATGGTAAACTTTTTGCCATTATAATTGCCTACCATTTGTAGGCTAAATCATGCTGTTAAAAATTTTTGCAATTATTTTTTACAAAAATGCATAAAAACAACCTTTTAACGGGCTACCACTTGTAAGGCACCTTACATTTATTAATGAAAAGGAGGTCAGATGATGAAGTTAATCAGAGCATCACCGCTGGCGACAATATTAGTCATAAGCAAAATATAAGGAGGAAATTAATTGGAAGAGAACAAACTAAAACAATTTACTTTCTATGACTTCTATGCGGATATCATAGACAATATGAAAGACGACGCCGCAGCAGGCAGAATGATAAAGCGAATCTGCCTATATATGTTCGGTGACGAAGAAATCGGAACGATAAAGGACAAACTCGAAAAGTTTCTCTGGAGCAACCTCTTGGACGAATTACAGGCGACAAAACAGATAGAACTTGCGGGCAAAATATCCAAGTCACGCAACAGCCGTATGCAGCATTTTACGTTCCCGCTAAACTTCTATGAGGCGATAGAACTCATGAACGACGAACAGAGCGGACAGTACATAAAAGCGATATGCCACTATATGTTCAAAGATGAAGCTCCACAAGGATTATCTCAACCTGTGAGTGTCTACTTTAGCTTTGCAAAACGAAAATTGGACACAATGAAACAACGTAAATACGCTGGCAGAAAAAAGACAATCCCTGCTGCCGTCTCTACAAAACAAAATGAAATTAAAACATTTGGGCTGACGGATTTCTTAGCTCAATATCCAAACGTCAAGGACGATATTTATAGTTCGAGCAGGCATATTATGGAGGTAATTGACTGGAAATTATTAGCCGAGAAATTACCACAATCAAGCTATGCAGAATGTAAAAGCCTTTATCAGATAACCGTACATTATACGGATATTATCGGGAAATTAAGCGTAACCAAAACAAACGAAAATTGTGGGACGATATGAAGCGAAAAAACAGGCAGGATAAGGAAGTTGGGATAAATACCCAACTTCGACCCATTTTGCTTGCGCAAAATTTGCGGGAAACCCGCCAAAGCTATCGCCGTTATATTCTTTGAATTCCCCTCTCCCTTTACCCGAACGACTCAATAAAATAACGACGCCAAGGAAAAAACTTAATAAAAGCTATTGCATTTATCAAAAAAGTATGGTAGTATTTTACGCACAATTAAAAAGACCCACAGGCGCGGAGTTGCGAACAGCGTGCGCCTGAAAAAAATATGTAATAAAGGAGGAAACGCAATGAAAAGAGAACATAGTATTCATAGCTATAAGGGCAAAGCCAAATAAAGGAAGACCACCCGAATAAGAATACTTGACAGACCAAGAACTTAAACAACTTTTAGACGCATTGAAATATGTGCCCGACGAGGACAGGCGCGACGAGCTTATACAGCTCATGTTGAAGTCTGACTCAGAGAGCATAACGCTGGAGAGGCTCAAAGCCATTACGGCGAAAGACAACGGACACAAGCCCGAAGATAAAAGCGATAATGAAGAGGTATTCTGGAGGTTCAGTGCAAAGGAGTTATCACTTATGCCTAAAACTTTCAGAAAAGAATTCAGAACGCAGGGATGCACCGCACATGTCCGTAAACGCAGGAGCGGCAAACACGGCTGGAACTATGAAATCCGCTATCGCCGCAACGGGTATAACATTACGGCATCCGCAAATAACCTTGACCAAGCAAAGCATAAATTTATTGAAATGCTTAGCAGCGCAGAAAAGTGTGTAAAAAACAAAGAGCGCGACATTCCCACCACCTTCGACAAGTTTTCAAACTACTACTTCGAGAAGTTCTACAAGCGCAAGGTAGGTGAATCCACATTCCGCGTGGCGATGAGCAACTACAAGAACCACGTTCTTCCACATTTCGGAGATATGCCCTTAAAGCAAATCACCGCAGATAAGTGCCAGGAGCTTTTAGACAGGCTGATTGAAGAAGATAAAGTGAGGACGGAGGAAAACGTGTTCACCATGCTGAACATGATTTTCAAGGCGGCGGTAAAACACGGAATTATGGCGCACAATCCCATCGACATGGTATTCCACACCAAGCATGAGCGCGAACACGGCAAAGCTCTCACAAAGGATGAGGAGAGGCTGCTGCTCGAAACGACAGCGGGCACGCCTTACCAAAAGATGTTTGCCATAGGCTTGTACACGGGCTTGCGCCCTAACGAATACAAGACGGCGGTCGTGGAGAAAAATTTCATAATCGCAAACAACAGCAAACGTAAGAACGGCAAAGTGGAATTAAAGAAAATACCTATTACCCCTATGTTAAAGCCTTACCTTGAAGGCGTGAAAGAACTTCACTTCACGAGGCTGGAGCAGATAAGGCATAAGTTTAACGGTATTCTACCCAACCACAAGCTGTACGATTTGCGCACTACGTTCTATACCCGCTGTATGGAGTGCGACATTGCAGAAGTCACAACAAAAACCTTTGTGGGACACGCTCTCGGCGGCATGGCTGATACCTACACCGACCTGAGCGACGAGTTTTTATACACCGAGGGACAGAAGTTGAAGTACTGATTTGTGCCCCAAACTGTGCCCCAAAATGCAGAAAAAAAGCCGCTTTTTTGCCAAATAACACAACTGAATTACACATCGTGTTAATGCTTAAAAGCGGCTGAATTTTTGCTTTTGAAAGCTGAAATTTAACTATTAAAACTTAATATTTTTGCGATACGGGCATTAAATTTTAATCATCAAAAAAGTGCCGAAATTAAAGAAAAATGACCGTTTTTCGCTGAAAAACGGTCATTTTTGATTGAAATCCGGCAACTTGCTATCCTCCCGGACCTTGGATGGTCAAGTACTTTCGCCGTAGACGAGCTTAACTTCTGTGTTCGGAATGGGAACAGGTGGATCCTCTGCTTCATTATCACCGGAATGGCTCCGCTTGTTGGACTTGAAGCCGAGGGCGACTTTGAAAAAGGCTTAAAAATGAGCCTTCTTTGCGCAAAAACGGCTTAAAAATGGCTGTTTTTTGATAGGTGAAAAAGTCATGCCCCAATCGTGCCCCAAGGCTATTTCAGCCGAAAATCGCTATAAATTTACGCTCTGAACTTCCTGAATATCTCCATTTATATAAAACTGGCGGGTTGCCACACGGCAACCCGCCTCTACATTATATACAGAAAATCACATATTTTACGAGGCAGGCGTTAAAATATACCTGCATCAATTTACAACCGACAATTATTTTTACAAATATAATTCCTCGCCCGTTATACAGTCATATTCTGTCGTAAGCTCTTCAAAGCCGTTTGCGGCTATGAAGCCGACTTCACCGACCCTTATGCCCTTGATGGTCTTTATCTGTTTCTCCTCCTCTCTCATCTCCTTAAGCAAAAGCGGTGAGGAGTAATACTTGGCCTCATAAATATCGTACGCATCAGCTCTTTGTAAAACCACGTCAAACTCCCCGTTAGTCTTGCTTGCGCTGTCGTCGTAGTAATATGTGCCGATATTGAGAACACCTTTTAACTTACCTGCACGGGCACACAATGAAAAATATACCCTTGCTATCTCTTCAAACCTGTGTGAGATAAAAGTTTTCAGCGACGGCGCAATGTAACTTGCATAAAACGCATCTGCGCCGAGCATCTGCAAAGCGCTCCTATTTTTATAGACGTAAGTGTACCAGAACCGCAGAACATTATCTGAAAGCTCGTACATACTCTTTTTATCGTCATCGCTCTTATTTATTGGATAGACTTTTGAAAGCAATTCCATCTTCAAAAGCGTTTCAAGATTCTTGCTCAGCAGTCCGTTGCTCTTCATGGAGAGCTTGCCCTCTATCTCGTTATATCTCTTCTTACCGTTGCCTATTGCGCCGAATATCCTTTCGGCGTTGACAGTGTTGGAGAGATCGGAGATGAGCATATTGTCGGCATAAACATAGACAGAACTTGTTGGATTGAGAAGAGTATTGATTATATTACTCTTTATGTCCGCATTGCAATTGAGCTGTTCATTTACGAACGGCGAACCGCCAAACACCGAATAGAAAGCTATTTTATCGTAAGCCGATTTTTGCGGATAGAAAGCAGCCGCCTCCCTGTAATTGAGTTCGTGCAGCACAATTACGCTGCCAAATCTGCTGTAGAGAGCGTTGCCTTCGCTCAAAAGTTCCTTCATCATTGCAATGTGCGAGCCGGATATAAATAATCTGACATTGGAAAGATGATTGTCTATGACCGACTGAAAAACGGAATCAATATAGTCGCTCTTTTCGTACTTCTTCAGATAAGGGTACTCGTCGATTACGATATTGAACGTGCCGTTTAAAGTATTGATATAGGCAAACAAGTCCTGAAAAGACTCAAATGTCATAGCCACGGGCAATACGCCCGCCTTTACGAGCGCAGCGACAAGACCGGCAATATTTTCCTTAAGCGGCGCGCGCAGACATTCATAATATATGTTAACGTCGCGGCTGCTTTTAAGCGCCTGCAAAATGAGCGTAGTTTTGCCCACCTTGCGTTTACCGTAGACAAGCACGCTTGCGCTCTTTTTTATGAGAGTTTCCCTTATAATCTTTAATTCGGTTTCCCTTGCGATAAACATAGCTCACCTTTACTGAATTCTTTTTCACTGAATTCATATTCAGTATAATCCAAATAAACTCAATTGTCAAGCAAATATTCTTTTCAGAACAGAAATATATCCCCCTATGAGTTCATAGGGGGATAACGGAGGGTGGAGAAAAATATGAACACGCAGCAACTATTGCTGAAACATTACACAAGCTTAATGTCGTTTTTCATATCTACAATTCCGACATTGTTATAGTCGAGCGTTATATGCACATTTCCAGAAATAGGCGAGTCTATTGCAACGGTTATGGTGTTTTCGCCCACTTTTACAGAGGCAAATTTTTCCTTGCCGTAATCGAGGATGCTTTCTACCGAGCCTGAGATTCCGCTTTCGGTAATCTTTGCGGCTTCGGGAGAGAATACAATTTTGTACTGGCGTTTGAGCGCCTCCCTCTTGGTGTAGTTGGCCGTAATTTTATTTCCCACCTCATCAGGCAGCGGCGAGATTACACCTTCTACCGACAGATAGCACTTTGAATCGGTTTTATTGGCATGTTTTACCGTATTTGTCGACCCATCATATCTACCGATGAGTAGTTTGCCGACGAGTTCAGACTCAATTTTAAGTGCTGGAATGTGATTACTGCCGATTTCAAAAGCTATCCTCTTTATGTCTATAAAGATGCTCATATCGCCCTTTTCGTACAGCTTGTTGCTTACGCAATAGAGGCGCTTGCCGTTGACGTCGAGACCGACCAGATATTTATTGTTAATCTCCTCGCACTCCACAATCCTGGCGGGAATCCCACCGAGACCTATTGTAATCGCGTCGGAAGGCACGGTTATATACCCCTTGCCATCGGGGCAAATTATGGCGGGAGGCAACGAAATTTCCTGACCGAGGAATTTAAGTCTGCCGTCCTCAACTTCGCAAGCTATATCGTTGTATTCTACCATATGAGGAATGAGAGTTTTTTCGGTTTCCCCATCAAATATGTGCAACTTGGCCGTATTGAGCGCAGCTTCTATGACATCGCCCGGATTAAACACCGTGCCGCTTTCAGCCTTGATTATAATGCGGGTAGGGCTGTCACCCATCAAGTCAATATCGGGATTGACATCGCCGTAGATAAGCGCCTCACTGCCCATCTGTTCAACATTGGATACGAGCAGCTTGACCTTTGAAATACTATTTTTGACGACTGCGGGATTGACGCTGACATCTTCCGCCCTGATGCCGGCAATTATGCGCGTCTTGCCGTCCATATACTTTTCGCGCACCTTATAGAGGTGTTCGGGGGGAATATGTACGGTAATGTCGGCGTCGATGAACTTCATATCCGCGCCATCCTCCGTCTTTGTTAGAGTGACGTTGAAGAAGTTCATCTGGGGCGTGCCGATGAAGCCGGCAACAAATTTATTGAGGGGATAGTTGTAGAGATTCTGCGGTCTGTCTATCTGCTGCACGAAACCATCCTTCATTATTACGATTACCGTACCCATCGTCATGGCCTCTACTTGGTCGTGGGTAACATATATAAATGTAGTGTTGAGTTTTTTGTGCAACTTTGAAATTTCAGAGCGCATGGAAGTGCGCAGTTTTGCATCGAGGTTGGACAGAGGTTCGTCCAGAAGCATGACCTTCGGCTCGCGCACGATAGCACGACCGAGTGCAACACGCTGGCGCTGACCGCCCGACATCTGCTTGGGCTTGCGCTTTAAATACTCGGTTATGCCGAGGATTTTTGCCGCATTCTGCACCCTTCTGTCTATCTCCTCCTTGGGCATTTTTCGGATTTTTAAGCCAAAGGCGATATTGTCGTAGATAGTCATATGGGGATAGAGCGCATAGTTTTGGAAGACCATAGCCATATCGCGATCGGCGGGTTGAAGATTATTTGAATATACGCCGTCGACATAAAGTTCGCCGGCAGAAATTTCTTCAAGCCCTGCAATCATGCGCAGAGTTGTGGACTTGCCGCAGCCCGAAGGTCCTACCAGCACAACAAATTCCTTGTCAGGAATTTCCATATTGAAGTCGTTTACCGCCTTGGCGCCGTTGGGATAGACCTTGTATATATGTTTTAAATCTAAGCTTGCCATATTTCCGCCCCTTTGAAAGTTTTAAATTTTTAAGTGGTTTCCCCCAGGACAAATGACGAGGGAATTATTATTTTTTGTTCAAACGGTCTTCCGTTTATTTTGTTGACGAGCTGTTCGACTATTGCCTTTGCAAGCTCTTCCAAATTTTGCTTTACCGAAGTAAAAGTCGGCTTGGGCTGCCAGTCAAACAGAACGCCGTCATATGAAATTATTTTTAAATCTTCGGGAACCTTTCTGCCTGCATTTACCGCGGTTGTATAATATGACAGAGCAAGCAAATCACCCGAAACGAGTATGCCGTCGACATCGCCGTACATATCAAAATATTTTTGGGCATAGCTCTTTTCATCGCCGTGGGCGACCTCCTCAAAGAGAGCGCGCTCCTCCATTCCGCGGGAGTGCATTACATCAAGATATGCCTTCACCCTGTAAGTTACTTCCGACTCAACCCCAGGCCTGCCGCCGAGGTAGCCGACCTTTTTGCAGCCGCGAGATATAAGATATTCCACAGCGCTATAAGAACTTTTGTAATTATCGCTAGTTATGCAGGGGATATGTTCGCCCAAATGCCTGTCCATGGTAACTATGGGGTATTCGGGCGAAATATCGTCGTGCTTCTGATGGGTAAAGAATACTGCGCCGTCCATTCTGTTCTGCGCCACGAGACTTATAACGCTGTTCTCCTTCTCTACGCTGTCCTGAGAGCAGACCAGCATGAGCTTATATCCCTCCTTGTCGAGCAGACTTTCAAGTTGCTGGGCAATTGCACAGAAGAACGGATGGTAGATTGTAGGCACAAACAAGCCTATAAGATTTGTCTTTTGCGTCTTTAAACTGCGGGCACTGAAATTGGGAGTGTATTTGAGCTCCTTCATCGCTTGGTTTACGCGCTCGATTACAGGTTGCGAAACATAGCCGCTTTTATTGAGCACGCGCGACACAGTACCCACACCTACGCCCGCGAGTTTTGCAACATCCTTTATTCCTGCCATATTATTGTTTTCTCCTTGCTGTTTGAACTGTATATAGATGCATGATAAATATTTACCTGATTTATATAAATATTTTATAACATGCGGCGGCAAAAAGCAAACAACATTTCAATTTTGAAGCTTGTACAATACTGTAATTACGCACCGAGAATATTAGTTGCAAGTATCCAGGGGAACTGCACAGTTTCAGGAGTCTGACCCAGAGCATTGTTTACGGTATCGTAGCTGTTCGCCACGTCGGGAGCCGTTTCGTAATATGTTATCACTTCATCGAAGAAGGCATGCGCCCATCCGCTTACCGCGACATCGCAAAGCTCGATATAGAGCTGCTGACCAACGTATTCGTGCAGGTCTATGGCGTATGTGTGCATATCCGCCCAGTGGCCTACCGAGACGTTAGGGAACCCGGCGTCGGTGAACTGAGTCTGCTTGTATTCGCCTATCTGAGTGCCGTCCGCCGTGTAAACTTTTACCACCGCAGCATTTCCGCCCATTTTAAGGGTCATCCAACCGCTGCCTGAGAGCGTGAATGTTGTAGAACGAACAGCCCATGTGTCGCCCTCGGCAATGCCCGTATTCCAGCCGTCGAGGTGATAGGAACCGCTCTGGTTATAGGGGAGTCGCTCTGCCCACCATGTGGAATCACCTATTACGCCCGCAGGCTTTCCTTCGGTCATAGCCCAGCCTTCAGTGAGTATCGTCCAGCCGGTCATGTCGCCCGTTTCGAAACCGCCGTTCGCCACCTGATTGGTCGTATCCTGCGCAAGCACGGTAAAGGTTGCCTGCTGGGTAGAAGTTGCGTATGTCACAGCGTATGTGACGTAATATGCGCCGCCCTGGCTCATATCTACCGAATCAAAGCCCTCGGTAATAGTCGTTTCGCCGTGCTTTATTTCAATTATTTCAAAGCCGTCTATTGCCTCCTCTCCGTAGGATGCCTGAGCTTCGTCAAGGAAGGCAGTTACGTTGACAGAATCGGAGGGTGCCACGACCTTATTTGTGACGTAAGCATCTATCCTTACTATTGGCATAGCAACGGGATATTCATAGTCGTCGTAATAGGATTTGAGATAAGACCACTTGCCGTCCCTGTCTGCTTCGGGCATATTGTTTATTGCGTTATACTGCTCAATTTCGAGGGCGAGAACTTCCTCCTCTGTGAGCGAGCAACGGAAATCATCCACATTTATGAACCCAAAATCCTGAGTGGCATTGTCGACGACCTTTATGTAGAGCACCTTGCCGATATATTCGGAGGCGTCGACATATACCCTGCGTAGCGTGTTGGGAAGGTTGGGGTCGTTGAATGTATCGTTGGTGAACTTTATGAGCTCATCACCCGTTTCTCCGTCGCAGATTGCAACGTATGTAGAGCGGTTTTTTGCTGCGCCTATCATAAAGGTTATGTAGCCGTCGCCGCCGAGAGTGAACTTTGTGGATCGCATTGAGCCTGTGCCCGATTCGGCAACCGACCCGTTGTTTACGCCGTCGAAATAGTAATCGCCCTCGCCATACGACTTAAACTCACCCCAGTACAACTGCGATGTGGGAACGACGTTGGCTTTGCCGAATGCAGAGCCTTCGAGAATGAGCCAATTGTTGAGTCCGTCCTCAAACGAGCCGTTGCGCACGGTGGACTCAGTCTCGTCCTCTTCAAATGATGGCGCGGCGTACTCTTCAAGCTGTGCTGTGCGCTCCGCCTCGTACTCTTCAACGTCGTCCTGCGTTGCACACATTACAAAGTCATCGAGGTTGACATAGCCGTATTCATAGTCGCGCGAGGTGTCGTTGTCAGTGACCTTTATGTATATATCTTCGCCGATATGGTCGGAGAGGTCTACCATCTTTCTTATGAGCTGGTCGGTTATAAACTGACCGTCGAAATCGGTATTTGTTACCTTTTCAAGCACGGTGCCGTCGGCATCGCAGAATTCAACGTAAATTTTTTCACCGTCGGCAGCTGCGCCCATTTTGAATGCGATTATGCCCGTACCCGACAACGTGAACGTGTTTGACTGCAGCGTACCCGTAAAGGACGAAGTGCCGCCGCTGAGACCGCTGAACCATCTTTCGCCCGTTTTGTCAACGGTGACGTCGTTTACAGCGTCGTCGGTAACGACTCCCCTTGCGCTGAAAGCCGTGCCGGAGTTTGTCCAGCCCACCCATTCATCGGACTGCGTTTCAAAGCCGCCGTTTATAATATCGGCGTCGGTCTGAGTCTGCCCGTTTGTACAGGCGATCGCCGCTGAAAGCGACAGACACGTTGCTGCCGCCAGCGCGGCAAGCAATACTTTTTTTGCTCTGCTCATTTTGAATCTCCTTATCAATTTTAAATTAAATTTTTATTGTATATTTTTTTGCGTTCGTTATGCGGGCGGTGCCGCTGTCGGCAAAAAACGCCACGCCGGTATCTGTTTCATCTGCATATATGTTGGCGGTAAGCGTTTCGGCAGTTCCCTCTATAAACACTTCCAGGCTGGTGTTATCGAGAAGAATTCTGAATGTTATGCTTTCGCCTGCCGGCGCGTTTGCGCTGCGCTGCCAATAAATTTCTTCACCCTCTTTACCCCTTATATCTATGCCGGAACGCACTCTGTCCAAAGTTATTCTGCCCGAATGGGCGTGATAATAAAGATAGGTGCGGTGGTTAGGCCCCTTGAACAGCTCTATACCCGCGCGGTTCGCGGTGCCGTTGTGGAGGGTAAAGATTATCTCCGAGCAGTCGCCTGAAAAACTTTCCACGTCGACCACTGAATTGCAGAGCTCAATGTCGTCTATGGTCTGCTCATCGGTACGATATTTTTCAATTTCACGCACGGGAGCCTGGCAGAGCTTACCGTCCTTTAAAGTTAGCTCGCGAGTAAAAATCATCTCACCCGACCATCCGTCCTGGGCGGTGGGGATATTTCTGTCCCACATCTGCATCCATGCCGTCATAACAGTTCTGCCATCGGGCAGTTTTGTCACCTGCGGGGCATATAAGTCAAAGCCCGAATCAATTTCGTGCAACGGACCGCCGATAAACCTGCCCGTTTCGTAATCAAAGTGACCGACCACGTATGCCGCCGAATGAATATTGCGGAATTTTGAGCCAGTGTATGGCATGAACTGCGGACTGTAAAAGAGCACCTCTTTACCGTCTATCAACGCGCGGGAGGGACATTCGCACACACCTTCGGATGTATATTCGCTCTTTCCCTCATCAAAGGCATAGCCGACGAACTGCCAGTTTTTCAAATCGGGCGAAGTAAACATGGCAATGTTGCCGTACTTACCCAGAATTGTGCCTATCAGGCAATAAAACATGCCTTCGTGCTCGTAGACATACGGGTCGCGGAAATCGAATGGCGACGCGCCATCGGGCGTCTGTGCGGCACTTATTACCGGATTATTTTCATACTTCTGAAAATTTTCGCCGTCTGTTGAATACGCAAGACACTGTTGCTGGTATTTGTCCTTACCTACGCCGGTGTACATCAGCCAGAACTTGCCGTCCGCCACTATAGAAGAGCCGCTGAAACAGCCTGCATCATTATCGTATGGTTCGCTTGGAGCGAGGGCGACGGGCCGATTTATCCATTTTACCATATCTTCCGAGACGGCGTGCCCCCAGTGCATGGGTCCCCACACCGAACCATAAGGATTATATTGGTAAAACATATGCATCCTGCCGTTGTAATAGCCAAAGCCGTTAGGGTCGTTTATCCAGCCTATCCTCGCCGCAAGGTGATAATGCGGGCGGAAGCGCTCGTTAATTATTTTACTGTTTGTGCTGTATTTATCGATGTAGCTGTTTGCCCGTTCAAGGGCTGCGTAGTAAATTTTATTGTCCATAATATATCAGAGGTATATCGACTGCATACGGCTGACCGACAGGCTGACAATTTCCACCTCGCCGCCTTCGGCGAAAAGGGATATTCCGGTTGAATCGAAATCGGCATATGAGCGTATAGAAAGCGCCTTCGTGTCGTTGAAGAAAGCTTCGACGAGCGAGCGGTCGATATAAATTTGCATTGTCAGGGTGCCGTCGGAATTGAGCGCAAGGGCGCCTGATGTTGTTGAATTGGCACACGTGCTGCCCCTGTTGAGCGTTGCACCCGTAATTGTTGAGCTGGAAACGTTGTATGTATATACGGTATTGTCATTGCCGCCGTTGCCGCTCTTTACGTTTATTCCGAACGCCGTTGCCGAAACGTTCCTGATAGTTACGTCTATGCGGAGCATATCCTCGTCAACATCAGAAAGCAACTCATTGGCGCCGTCAAGAGTAAGGTTGTCGCCGGAAACCAATTCGGTGGCATAGGCGTCGAGGTTGTCGGTTGCCTCTATGCAGACATCTGTACCTTCATCGTTGAGCCATATGCGGCGGGCAAGTCCCGCGCAGTTCGCCCAGCCGGAGTCCGCTACTTCCTGAGTACTGCGGTAGTCCTGCATTACACTGAAGATGTAAACCTCGCCGTCGTTGGGATTGATAAACCCGCTGGGACCGGTGAACACGTTACTGCCGTAGTCGAACATATGCGGCGTTTCAAAACCCTCGTCGGGGATGAATTTATAAGTGGTCTTGTCAAACTCGCCGAGGAAGTAATAAATTTTATTATCTGCCGTAGATGCGGGCGCGGGACTTATAATCAGCACATGCTTTGTAATAGTGCCGTCCTCATTGCTGAGGGGAAGACAGACCGGAAGTTCCCAGCTGGTGCCGAAAGTTTGCGGCTGATTGCGCATAGTGTACATTTCGCCGCGGTATACCCAGTTCATCTCGGCGCTGTTTGTTGAATAGTCGACGGTTAAAGTGTCGGTTGAATATAAAAGTACCGTACCTCCCGCGGAGGTTGATGAACCGCCGCAGACCGTCATATACCAAACGCCGTCCTCCTGCCAGACATGCATATCGCGGAATTCGCCCCTGCGTCCCTGACCAGCCTGTTGTTTGATAGCCAGCTCTTCGCCGACTATCCACTCGGTGAGATAGGGGTCGTCGGGGTCGGCGGGAATTGCGTAGCCGCAGTTCTGGTTGGAGATGAGCCCGTCGTCTGATTGGAGATAGCTGTCGTTGCCCGCCGTGAAGAAAAGTACGGGCACGCCATTGCTGTCGTATGTAGAGCCGCCCGACCACACACCGTCGGGTGCGACGCTGCCTTCGGTGGGGGTTATCACTTCGGGCTGGGGAGTCCAGTTGACCATATCGTCAGAAGTTAAATGTCCCCAGCAAATCTGCTTCCAGTAGGGACCTGTTATATTGAGCTGGAAGAAGAGATGATATACGCCCTTGTAGTATATGGGGGCATGCGGCTCGTTCATCCAGTTCTGATAGGGACCGCCGTGGAACTGCGTCTTATAGATGTCGTCCGTCAGGATATTCTGAAGGGTTATATCCTCATATGCTATTTCGGGTAGACCGTTGGTCTGATAATATTCCTGAATATACTCCTCATCGAGGACGGCATTGTAAATCTTAATTTCGTCCATCATGCCGCTGACCATTCTTTCGGGAGCGGTGGAATTTGAAGTAGGATAGTTGTTTCTGCCGATATACAGATATTCATCCACGGCGCGGTAAATCTGCGCGCCTTCGAAGAACGTCTCTTTGCCGACAAGTTCACCGTTCAGATATAGCCTCATTTCGCCGTTTGCGCCGTCGAACTGGGCTACAACATGGTTCCATTCGTATTTCGAGAGCTTATTTTCGCCGCTCCATACCGAAATCCATCTGTCGCCGAGACCGACCTGAAAGCTGAGTTCTCCGTACCGCCAGTAGCCAAGTACAAAACCGGCGTTGTCGCTCTTATAACACTGCGAGACTATTGTAGTGAGATTGTCCGTGCCGTTCTCCTTGCCGTTGGGGTCGTCCCACTCGAACACGCGGGGAGCGACATAGCAACTTATCGTAAGACTGTCCTGGCTGACCTTATACTGGCTGTAATCGTAACGGATATACTGCGAATAGCCGTCGAAAAGCAGGCTGCCGTTGACTACGCCCGTATCTCTCCATTGGGGGTCCTCCGACTCCTTGTACAACGCATTGTTGAACACATAATTTATTTCCGCATCCTCAATATTACCCGAAGAATCGTGTGCGGTTTTGCCGGACCCCTCGTCAAAGGCGAGATGAAGCTGTAGATTTTCAGCATATTCATCGGTGGTACAGCCCGAAAGTGCTGCTACCCCTGCCGCAGTCGCCCCGACAAAGAGCATTGCCAGCGCGCTTGTAAGTACTGTTTTTAATTTCATAAATTTTCCCTCTATCCTTATTTAAGCATGGAAATCAGTTTCTGCACCTCTTCCCCGGCGGGGAACGCATCTACCGCGCCCTTGCCGAGGGTGGTGAGAGAGCCGCAAATACTGCCCGTCCTTGCTGCATCGTATGCCGCCGCAAATCCGTTTTTATCGAGCACTGATAGCACGCCCGCAAAATAGGCGTCACCGGCGCCCGTAGTATCTACAGGGCGCAGACTTATCGCCCCCACTCTGCTTATCTTGCCATCGAGACAATACAGACTGCCCTTGGCGCCGAGAGTGACAAACACGAGCTTATCCCTGCCGGCGAGTTCCTTTACCGCATCATCGATATTACCCTTCGCCGAGAACAGAGCGACTTCCTCTTCCGACAGTTTTACTATGTCCGCCGCGCCGATATACTTTGCATATATCTCTTTTGCGCGCTGTGCGTCGGGAAAAATGTCGTCGCGGTAATTGACGTCGTAGCAGATTTTTTTACCTGCCGACTTTGCTGCGGCAATGAGCTTATCCATAAACTGTCTGCCGCGCTCTTCACTGAGGGCGAGCGAGCCGACATATATTATGTTTGCCTTTTCTATAATTTCGGGTATATCGGCCTCATCGAAACAGTAGTCGGCAGTATGCTTTCTGTAAAAGCAGAAGTGCCTGTCACCATCCCCGTCGAGTTCAACGAAAGCGAGCGTAGTATTGCGGTCAGGCAGTTTTTTGACGTTGCAGTATGCAAGATTTTTGCCCTGCGCGAAACTTATCAGAAAATCGCCTATAAGGTCGTCACCAACCCTGCCGTAAAAACCTGCCTCGCCGCCCAGTTTCGCTATCCCGCAAGCCACATTGAATGGTGCGCCGCCGGCATATCTGCCGTATGTGAGTATGCCGTCTGACGGCTGTGCAATCATATCTGCAAGGATTTCCCCCACACAAATAACCATATGAGCTCCTTTACTTTAATCCGCTGAATGCAACGCCCTCTACGATATAGCGCTGGCAGAAGATATACACAAGCGCGATTGGAATGGTGCTGAATGTAAGCGAAGCCATTACCATTGATATATCTTTGGGGTTGAAGTTGTTTATGAGCTGCAGATAGACCTGCAAGGGCTGCAATGAAGGGTCGGAGAACATGAGCTGTGCAAATACATATTCATTCCACTGACCCATGAAGGCGAATATCGCCACAGTAGCAAATACAGGCTTGCAGCAGGGAACAATTACTGTAAAATAAGCTTTGAGTTTGCCGCAACCGTCCATGTAGGCCGCCTCCTCAAGCTCTTTGGGTATGCCGAGGAAGTATGCGCGGAACATAAATATATACATGGGGCTTACAAGTCCCGGCAAAAGGTAACCTATTACCCTTGTCTCTTCGCGCAGAAGTCCGAGGTTCTGCAGTATTATGTATGTCGGCACAATGGAAGTTTCCACCGGCACTATTAAAAGCAGTATTATAATTGTAACCAGAACCTTATGTCCCGGGAAAGTAAACCGCGCGAGGGCGTAGCCCGCAAACGAATTGATAATCAGTATGCCCGTTATTGTGACGGCGCAGTAGATGACGCTGTTCAGTATGGAACGCCCGAAATCATCAAATGCGCTGAACAGTTTGACGTAAGAATCAAACCATTCGGCTATGTTCCACGATCCGGGCAGGAATGTCAGCCACGAACTCATCTGCTCGTACACCTCTTCCTGAGACTTGAATGAGTTCATAATCATCCATATTACGGGGAACAGGAAAAGGATGCACAGTGCGGCGAGGAATATATAAAAGAAGAAATGGAGAATACGGTGAATATTGACTTCTCTGCGATTGACCACTTTTTGTTTGAAAGCAATCATATTATCCCTCCCCGGTGTTGTCGCCGCCAGTCACCTTGCGGAGCGTCAGAGCGACAACAGACATAATTATCGTATAGAACAGCGCAATTGCGCTTGAATATCCCACATCCCAGTACTCAACGCCCTGAAGATATATGTAGTACGACATGGTCATAGTAGAATCAAGAGGACCTCCGCCCGTCATAATCATCGGCTGGGTGATTAGACGGAACGCACCTATGAGCGTTGTAACCATTACATAGGAGAACGTGGGTTTTATCGAAGGCAGCGTTATGCTCCAAAACTGCCTTGCCTTTGTAGCACCGTCCATTGATGCCGCCTCGTACAGTTCGGGCGGAATATTTTTGAGTCCCGAAAGAAATATGAGCATCTGGTAGCCCGCACCCTGCCACACTGAGACAAATATAATTACTCCCAGCGCCTGGTCCTCTGAACGCAGGAACAGCTGCCTGCCCAGTCCTATCGATTCAAGAATGGAGTTAATCAGACCGTCGTTATAGTCCATGAGATTCATCCACAACATGGACGTTACCGCAAGCGACAGCATTACAGGGCAGAAGAACGCCCAGCGAAAGAAGGTGTTGCAGCGCAGCGTCTTTATGTTGAGTATGAGAGCCAGTCCAAGCGCTATACCCAGCTGTACAGGCACGGCGACGACTACAAATATCATAGTGTTGCCGAATGCCTTCCACAAAACGGGATCGCTGAACAACCTTATAAAGTTTTCAAAATTATTCCATTTGGCTTCCGACAGGTCGAGCATGTATGCATCGGTAAACGCATACGCGAGCGAGATTACCATGGGAAGGATAGTAAATATTATACCAAGAATAACGGCGGGCGTGATGAACGCAATGCCTATCGCCGATTCGCTCTTATTATAACTTTTACCGAAGAGTTTGAAATAAGCCTTCTTGTCCTTCCTCTTAAGCAACCGCCTCTTTCTCGCCTCGGAAACATCGCCTATTTTCTTTGAAAATACCATATTGTCCCCCAAGGCAAAAGGCCGCACGCCTTTTGCAAATATTACGCGTCGGCAGTAGCCGCCTGCTGGTCGATATACGCCTGAAGGTTGTAATCAGAATTGCCGTAGCTTACCTGAATGTATTCGATTACATTTGCAAATGCCGTTGTAATCTTTGCATAGTTGGAAGTCTTGGGACGGGGAGTAGCCGCCTCCTCCATTATCTCGGCAAGGCTGGCAAGAGGTCCGTCCGCGAAGTCTTCGTTGCTTTCGTATGAGGACTTATGCGTAGGGAAGGTGCCGATTGCGCTGTACATCATTTCGCTTGACTCTGCACTCGTGAAATATTCCACGACAGTCGCCGCAGCCTGTACATCCTTTGCATTTCTGGTAACGCCGAAGCCCCAGCTACCGCAACCTGCCGCAACGGTCCCCTTAGTTGTCCCATCGTAGTACACAGGCATGGGCATTATGCCGTAGCTGTCGGCAAATGAGGAATATGTCGAATTTATGTTTTCAATCTCCCAAGGTCCGTAAACTTCGAATGCGACCAGCTCCTGGGGGAACGCATCGGCATTACTGCCACTGTAATACCAGGGTTCTGCGTCGGACCCGCTGAAAAACCATTCAAGGCTCTTTATTCCGTTTACCGACTTTTCGCTGTTGAGATACCCGGTGGTGTTACCGTCTGCATCGCAGAAGCTGCCCCCTGCAGAGTATACAAGTGAGGAATACAGATACATGTTGCCCTCATCGCCGCCGAAACCTGTGCGGAGGTTGATTTTGTATTCAAGACCAGCTTCTTTGAGCTTCTGCATAGCCTCCTGCACGTCCTGCCACGTCCAGGGATTTTCAAGCGTGCCATAATCCTCGTCGGTGTATCCCACCTGCGAAAGCAAATCCTTATTATAATATAACCCTACAGGCGCGTCCTGACCGGAGAGAGCGTACAGTCCACCATCTATCGTGCTCTGCTCAACCACGCTGTCAACATAGTCATTGAGGCTCTCTTCGGATATATAATCGGAGATATCAACGAGTATGCGCGACTGCGCGTATGCGGCAATGTTGGGTGCATCCACCGCAACAATGTCGGGCAGCCCGCCGGCAACCACCTCTGCGTTGATAGAATTCTGCAATACGTCGGGGCTGTTTTTGAATTCCAGCCTTACCTGAATGTCCCTGCCGTCTTCGGTTTTGAAATCTTCTGCATTGAACTGGTCTGCAAGAGCCTGGTAAACCATGCCCTCATCCTCAGCCGCAGACTTATGCACCCAGATTCTGACCACTTTTACCTCATCAGTGTCACCGCTGTCATCGCCGCTGCCACAGCCGGCAAATGCAAACGCGCTCCCCGCCATCACAAGCGAAAGAACAGTTGCCGCAATCTTTTTATAGGCTTTCATAATCGCCCCTCCGTTAAATATTTTATAATATATGGAAACGTTTTCATTTTCTTTCAAAAAAATATTGCTGCCTGCAAATCACATCAGACTGTCACCAGCAATACCATGAAATGGAACCGTTTCCATATTGTGTAACTATAATACACCACGTTTTTGCCTATGTCAAGCAAAATTTAAAAATAATTTCATTTTTTTTCAATAATTTTCATCAAATCTGCAAATTCCGTTTCATTTGCACAATCGTAATAATAATATCAATTTGTACTCACCAATTATGCAGTCAATTCAACAACAAATAATTACTGTAAATTTTTTACATTTGTTTCAATTTAAACTTGGAATTCACATAGATTTTAAGTATAAACAAGAATATATGTTATAAATTATCAAAAATTGCTTTTTGAAAATTTTATAAATGTTATTGACTAACAGATATAGGCGTGTTATACTGCAAGCGAAAACAGGGAAACGATTCCCCTGCGTATGTTCAGCACATTTCGCGGGCAACTGAAGTGTATGTCGCCCGTAAAATAAATTCCTATAAAGGAGAATAAAGACTATGGATTTGTTTGTTCAAAACACTATGATGATGCAGCCTGGCGCACTCTTCTGCATGATGTTCTGCGGGGCTAAGAAAAGAAAGACCGATAAAAAGGCAACTGATTAAACTTATTGTTATTTCTGTCCCCATTCCGCAAAACTTAAAATATGATTAAATTATTGTTGAGACCATGCAAGAAGAGGCGAACGCTATGTGAACCTCTTCTTTTATTTGTAATATGCCGAAGTTTTAAAATGTCGAAACTGATCTTCCTCTTATCCTTCGGCACTTTGACGAACAGCCCTAAAAGAGCCGTTTGCCCGGTATTGAGGTTGCACTCGCCAACATCGCTGTAAAACTCCGTCTGCAAATATCCAAACGGAAGACATATGCTGATTGCCTACATTAGCTATTTCCTTGGCAGCGCCGCACCTCGGAATATACAAAAAAGAAAGCTATTGAGCACCTTGAGTTAAGAAAATGCAGGTCGAGAACGCTCGTCCTTTTCCGCATTATCACTGGTCATACACACCACTTCTCTGCCGTTTAGCTTTCGCATCATGCATTGAAAATAACCCTATACGACAAGACTTTTTAAAAAAACAAACATTTGTTTTTATTTTTCTTGACAAGCGTAACACTATATGTTATAGTTTAAAAGTGTCGGAGAAATGAAAGTTTTGAAGATACAAGCAAAATGCCCGTATCGGTGAAAGAAACGAGGGAATCTTAGACGGCTCCGCCATTATAGTGGATTTGAGAGGTATTCAATCGCTACGCAGAAAATACCCACCCGATTTGGTCTTTGAGTGTCTATTCAGCTGATGACGTAATCGGTCAGGAAGGCGGTGTTTTGCAAAACAAAAAACGGTACCCGAGCGGTTGACTTCCGATTAAGTCCTCCACCACTTTGTTTGGTGTTGCGCATTAAATTGCGAGCTTGCGATGACGGGGACGTGCCGTACTTGTACGGTACAAGAATAGCCGAGAACGTTGTGCGACGACCTCACTTGCGTGGGTAGCCAATGGCGGCTGTCACTGTTTATAATTAGCGGCTGTAAAGCCGTTTGCGGTAGAGTATTTTTCTGCCGTATGCTTTTGTTACGCATCTTTGCGCTGACAAAGGCTATTATAAGCATACCGTTTTTTGGACATTCAACATAAAAATAACTGTCCATAGGAAGGTATCTTTCTATGGACTTTTTTTATCTGAAAACGACTGAATAAACGGGGCTTATAGTCGATTTCAGAAACAAGGAGGTGATGATATATATGAGGGTATAAGCAAAATTGAGCCCACGCAGGCATCAACGAACACCAAACAAAAATAAAAAATGATACGGAGGTTAAATGACGGAACAACAGAAACAACTAAAACAATTTACATTTTACGAACTGTATGAGGACATCTTGAACTGTCTGACCGACACGCAAGCAGGGAAGATGGCAAACAGAATATGCGCCTATGAGTTCGATGACATTGAACCCACCGGGGATATGACGGACGAGGAGAAATTTTATTGGGAAAACCTTTCCGAAATGTTGTGCGAGGTCAAAGCCATAGAACAGACTGGGAATATACCCAAGAAGTACAACTACAAAAGCAAGCACTTCACCTTTCTCCCTCTCTATTACAGGGCTATGAAACTTCTGAATGTCACCAAGTGCGGGATATTTGTAAAGGGGATTTGCAGGTATATGTTGCATGACGAACTACCCGAATTCAAAGACAAGAAAGTAGAGGGTTACTTCAACCTTTGCAAACGGCAGATAGATATGTCGAAGCAAAAGAAGAAGGCGGGCAGCAAGGGCGGAAAGAGCAAATCGATGGAAAGAAAAAGTGAGGTTATCCCCACGGAAGAACCAGCCGAACAACCAAGTACACCCCAAGATATGCCGCAACTAACGCCTGTGGAAGAACAGTCAGAACCCACGCAAGGGATGACCTACGAACAGTTCAGAAACACACATACCGACATACAAGGAGCGCTGTACGGTGCCTCGGAGAGATACATAACCGACCTTGATTGGGCGGACGTTGCCGCAAAGTTTGAGGCGGATGAAGAGCTGAACAAGGTGCGGAATATCTACTACTTAGCACGGAACTACGAGCAGAAATATGGGCAAAGTCGGTAAGCAGAACAAACATCGGAAGTGGGACGATTTTGAGAAAAACCGTAGCAGGATAAGAAAAATGCAATTTCGTGTCCCACGTTGCATTTTTGCTTCCCGAT
>ERZ1090869.207-NODE-207-length-32669-cov-9.446219_pt1 | contig 32669 bp, 24 predicted proteins | sample MGYA00478474_ERZ1090869 | MGnify/ENA primary metagenome ERZ1090869 (study PRJEB33644, sample SAMEA5815748) | chicken gut metagenome | biome: Chicken; feature: Gastrointestinal Tract; material: Caecum | place: Ireland | collected 2019-01-01 | study: A study of the... | reverse complement strand
GGGGGCCCCCCCCCCGCGCCCCCCCCCCGGTCCCCCAACACCGATTACAATCCCCCCCCCCGCCCCGGGGGCGACGACCAGCACATCGGGGCTGCCCCTGCCGTCGATATTTCAATTCACGCCCCCGCGCAGGGGGCGACTTACCAGCGACAGCGCAAAAAAGGCATTTCTGGCTATTTCAATTCACGCCCCCGCGCAGGGGGCGACTAGCCCTTGCCGTAGCCGAAGTCCTCGATGCCCTTATTTCAATTCACGCCCCCGCGCAGGGGGCGACGTCTGCCGGCGTTTGACTACAGCGGGCTGGACATTTCAATTCACGCCCCCGCGCAGGGGGCGACGGGATTCGTGGCTTGCTTTGATTGCCTCGGCACTTATTTCAATTCACGCCCCCGCGCAGGGGGCGACCCATGCGGGATTCAGGTGGTACAGTGCTTTCGATATTTCAATTCACGCCCCCGCGCAGGGGGCGACTGGCAGACCTGCGGGCCAAAGTCAAGGGCTACGAATTTCAATTCACGCCCCCGCGCAGGGGGCGACCTGCGCCATGGCTGAGGTGGCGGGGCGCTACCAATTTCAATTCACGCCCCCGCGCAGGGGGCGACCCAGATAGTCCAGCTTTTCTTCCTCGGTATCCAATTTCAATTCACGCCCCCGCGCAGGGGGCGACGCTGTCCGATCAGCAGTAGCAGTTTGTTCTGGAGAATTTCAATTCACGCCCCCGCGCAGGGGGCGACCCGCAGGATCGTCTTGTACTCATCGGTACTCTCATTTCAATTCACGCCCCCGCGCAGGGGGCGACCGGGGATTTTTTATTTTGCTGCGACGGAATCGTAATTTCAATTCACGCCCCCGCGCAGGGGGCGACTTTCAATCACCTCCTTTACTGTACCTAAAGTATATCAATTTCAATTCACGCCCCCGCGCAGGGGGCGACGAATCAAAAGCCAGATAAAAGCCAAAAAGAAAACAATTTCAATTCACGCCCCCGCGCAGGGGGCGACCCATAATGTCGTTCATCGCTTTCCCGCGCATCGGCTATTTCAATTCACGCCCCCGCGCAGGGGGCGACCGGAGACAAAGGGTTTGGCAGCACTGGGAGGTATTTCAATTCACGCCCCCGCGCAGGGGGCGACGGTAAAACGCGGGGTGAATGGTCGGGGTCCTGACCCCATTTCAATTCACGCCCCCGCGCAGGGGGCGACGACGGGCCTTTCGACTATCGTTCCCCAGATGATATTTCAATTCACGCCCCCGCGCAGGGGGCGACGAAATAGTTGATACCGATATCGCTGCTGCTCTTGCATTTCAATTCACGCCCCCGCGCAGGGGGCGACACTGCACCGTAAACCTGGACGATGAGGAGGAACCATTTCAATTCACGCCCCCGCGCAGGGGGCGACCGAGGAGGCAGCGCTGTGGTGCCTGCAACGCAAAGATTTCAATTCACGCCCCCGCGCAGGGGGCGACCGCAAAACCGCACAAAGGCGGCTTGCAGTGTTTGTTCAAAAAAGCAAAAAACTCAAAGCAAATCTCATGCTGCGGCTCTTGCAGGATGCCAAAACGACGGGAAACTATACAAATAGCACAAATTGCCCCCTAAGAGCCTTGGCGGCCTTTTGCGCCGATCTCCCGGGTTTTTCTGTACCGCAACGGTCAGCGCAAAGGTCACAGCAATAGCGGTTCCCCGGTCTGCACAAGTCCTACCCGCCCCATCGTGCCGATGCGATGCTGATAGCTGTTGCCAAGGCGATAGAAACGCACCGAATCCTGTTCTGCGTCGATCACAACGGCCAGCGCCGCTTTCAATGTTTCCATTTGCGCGGCATCCACCAATACCTCAAACACAGAATTCTGTACCCGGATGCCATATCGCTCGCATAGTTTTGCCACTTTGCGCAAGCGTTTTTGCCCGGCACGGTCAGAAGTGTTGACATCGTAGGTCACAAGCACAAACACATGGCTCACCTCCACACAAATGGCGGGTAGCAATCTAGATCTGTGCGCAGCACCCGTGCAAACAGCATTGCCTGCGCATAGGGGATCATTCCAACGGGGATTTTTTCGTCAAGAAACGGGTGGGTAATATTCTCACCTTTCCGCTTTTGCCAGGCTGCAAGCACTGCCCGCCGCCCTTTCTCGTTGAGAAACGTGGCTTCCTCATTTTTCTCAAAATGTGTAACCGCAAGCTGTTTGCGGTGGAAAAGCGTCAGCGCAAAACGGTCGCACAACGGGGCGCGCAGTTCTTCCATCAGGTCCAGCGCAAAGGAAGGCCGCCCCGGGCGCAGGGTATGCAGATACCCAGCGGCTGGGTCCAGGCCGACAGCCTCCATGGCAGAAGCCACTTCCCGCCGCAAAAGCGTATAGACGAACGAAAGAACCGCGTTGACCTCGTTTCGAGGCGGCCTGCGGCTGCGCGTTTCAAAACGGAAAGGGCAATCTTCCCCAAGCATCCGGTCAAAACAAGAAAAGTAGATCGTCGCAGCGGCGCCCTCGATACCGCGCATGGCGTCCACATCCCCTGCACGGCCCAGCTCTTGTGCCAGTGCGCCAAGACGGTCGGCGGCGTTATATAAGACAGCGTCGCCGTCCTTTTCGTTGCGGGCGGAGCGCAGCAGGACCCCCTTGCTGTTGCGCAGCTTGGCCATGAGCAGGCTGCGGACGAATTCGCACACAAATGCCGGATCTTGCAAACTTTCGTACTGCCGTTTGCGCAACAGAACATTGCCGCTGACGGGTCCCTCTACCCGGGCCAAAAAATGTCCGCGTTCGGTGAGAAACACCAGCGAGATCCCGCGCTCGGCGCAAAACCCGATCAACGGCGTGGAGACCGTCGCTTTTCCGAAACAGACAATGGCTTCGATGCTCAACGCCGGGACAGACACCTTTTCTTCGTCGCCGACTTTTACGCAGACCGTCTCGTTGCGGCAAAAGAGATAACTGTCCGGGGTGAGCACATAGAGGGTGTTGAGCAGCTTTTTCACGGCGGTGTCACCTCCATGGCTTCCTGCGCCACCTGCCGGCAATATGCCTTGGCGGAAGCCTTGACCTTGGGCATACAGTATTCGCGGATCGAACATCGCTTGCATTTGGCGCTGTATTGTGCGGGCGGGACAATGCGCCCCTCCCGCAGGTCGCGCAGCATCGCCGCGCGTTCCCGAACGGCGGCGCGCAGCGGGGGTGTAAATTCGACCTCCAGCCGCCGATGGGAAGAAATGAAGAAGAGCGCGCCGCAGGGGATCTTTGCGCCAAACATCTCCTCCAAGCAGAGCGCCTGTGCACAAAGCTGGATCTTATAGGAACTTTCTTCCCGCAGGGTGCCGTGTTTGTATTCGATGGGATAGAGCTGCACTGGGAAATCCGCAGCACGGATACGACATCCCTGCGCACTGCGCTCTGCTTCGATGCAGTCGCACTTGCCCCAAACGCCCAACGTTTCGGAAAACACGGTGTATTCGTAGAGCTTCAGGCTGTCGCCCCGGCGTTCGACTCGCTGGTCGTGGACGCGTGCGTGCTCGGCGCGCCCTTTGGCCGTCTCGGCATTTTCTACCCAGATACGCTCGTTCAACAGCAGCGCCGCCCGCCGGGGGCAGTAATCCACCTGCGACAGCCAGGAAAGCGGCAGGTATTCCCGATCATCCAAGGCGGAACCAGTCCTCTCCCTCGGGCAGTTTCCCCCAGCTGATCTCCCCGTAGGGGTCGCACAGGAATCCGACCTGTACGCCGGCCGGAACGCGGCCTGCATCGACACTGGCGGTATAATCGCGGTAGCTGCGCGGCACAGCTACGTCCTGCTTTTTCTGCACATGGACCAGTTCAAACAGCTTGTGCGCGGGGGCGCAGCCCAGTTTGGCCTGGCGCGCCCGCTGCGCGGCATTGGTATCGGTGCCTACATGCCGAAAGACGATCAGGGGTGAAACGACGGCCATCTCCCCTTTGCTGGCGGAATGATCGTGTTCATACATATTGAGGATCGCCTCAAACAGGGCTTTGAGGTCGGCCTCATCAAAGCCGGTCTCGGCCGCCAGGTTGGCGCTGATGAAACCGCGGACCTCATACAGGCCAAAGGGGATCAGCTGCTTGCGGCCCATGGTGCGCAGTTTGTCCTCAGGGGTCTCGGCTTCTTTTTTCAGGTAGTCCTCAACAGTACCGTTTTCAATCGTATCTGCGATCGCCATGCGGGTGATGGAAATGTCCATCGGCAGTACCGGGTCAAGGCTTTTGCCGAACGTGATCTGAACCGGCCCACGGACCTGGCCCGCATTGGGGCCGGTGGACATGACGGCGCCGAAAGTGCGTACATCGTAAAACAGCTCACAGGCTTTTTTGCGGCCGGCATACACGGCCTCCTTGGCTTTGGCGCAGTCCTCAACACCGGCAGCTCGCTTGGCCTCGGCAATATGGCGGTTGAGGTTGGTGGACTGCTGTACGATGATGTTCATGCCAGGCTGGCCGTCAAACGCAGTCTGGATGTAGTTGCGGATGCGGCGTTTCGTGGCCACATCGGTGATAAAGCCCTGCATCGTCTGGGGGTCGATGCGCGGGGTATTGCCCATGTCGGGGTCCCCATTGGGGTTGGCGTTGGTGCAGGCGACGTAGTAAATAAACTCGTAGCGGTTCTGGATAGCCATGGCGTATTCCTCCTCAAACATTTGTATCTTGCACAGCGGCCGTTTGCACAGCGGCTTTTTTGGCTTTGGCGGCGGCGATGCGTTCCCGGCGGTCTTTTTCCAGTTTGGCGCACATCTGGTAGTAACCCAGCGCAAAGTAGGCTTGCTGTTCCGGCAGCAATACGGCAGGGAGGTCAGGGCCAATGGCGCAGGCGGTCTCGTCGCGCAAATCGGCATAGTAGTCGCGGAGTTTTTCCAGCTTGCCAATGTGGTAGTTGGACATCCGCGCCAGCTGGCCCAGCACCAGCGCGGGGGTCTGGCTGGCCGAGGCATAATAGCGGTCAATCAAACTGGCGTTTACATCCGGCATGGCCGCATTTTGGATAGCCCCGTACACAGCAACCAGCGCACCGCAATGGTAAGCAGGTTCCGGGTGATTGACGTTGTATTCCATGGTAAGTACCTCCTTGCGGTATTTCTGGCGTTCCCGGCGGCAGAGCCATGCCTTGAGCCACTGGCAGGCCTGCGGGTCGGGTGTTTTGCGGGGCTGGTCGTCGTCCTCGCTGCTGAACATCTGGGAACGGATAAAGGCCAGCGACCGATTGGCCACGGCATCCGGGAAAGGAGTGGCATTCAAGATCGCCTGGATGATTGCCGGCGTCAAGCCGGCCAGTTCCTTCTTCATGCGTTCAAAGATGTTCTGGTCGGATTTTTGCCGGGTAAGCAGGCGGATCAGCCGGGCGGTCAGTTTGACGGGGCGCAGGCTGGCAGTACCTGCGCTGTTGACAAGCGCCAGATCGGCCTCCCACTGCGTAAGGTTTTCGGTCAGCTGCCGGTAGTTCCCCTGCAGCCAGGCGCGCACCATCACACGGCCTTTCACACCGGAAAGCAGCAGAATGTAGTACTGATCCGGCAGCCCGTGGACAGCTGTGCCGGTGGTCACGCTGTCCACCAGCGCATCCGCCCGCAGACGGGCCTGGCGAGCATAGGCGCTGTCCGATATTTCTTCGGCTTCATCGTCCGTCTCTTCGTCAGGGATGCCCGCACCAAACATTCGCATAAGGTCATCGTCCTCTTTAGGCAGCGGCTTGTCATACCAGTGGACAAATTTCATGCCGGCCAGGATCGGGGCGTCCGCCAGCAGGTCGTCCAGGGCGGCTTTGACACCGGCAAAGGCTTCCTCGGACACCGGGGCGTTGGCGGCTTGTTTGAGGCCGTAGGAGCAGAATGCGTCTTTATCAAAGCAGATCAGCGCGTCCCCTCTGGCGTGACCGCCGACAACAGACAACCCCGAAACAGGCGGCACCGTCGCCAACGGCACGGTGGGCTGGCCGGTGATCAGGCAGGGGACTTTTTGCGACCCGGCAGGCAGAAACTGTCGGCGGAACTGCCCCCACCAACGCCGGACGCCGGGCATTTCCAAAACGCTTTGTCCGTCCACCATAAAACTGAGTACTTTGGCGCCGTCCAATTTCATGCGATCTAACTCCGCCGAAATAGCAGCGGCTGTTTCGGGGTTTTGCATGGCGCGCAGGCAGAAAGCAAGGCAGGGCTCCTCTTGGGCGGCGTCCGCCAGAGCGTCGCAGAAATAGGCCGCTTTGGCAGCATATTTCTTACGCTGCTGCGCATTGGCGGGGAAAAGGATGCTGCGTTTTTCCGCCAGCAGGTTGCATTTGCCGCCGCTGTTGGCCATACTGCCAATGTCCGGGCAGGGGACTTTTTCCGCCTCGCCGGGCATGATGCCAAGGTAAGCGCCGTCTTTTGCAAGCGAGATATAGGCGCGGATATTTTTGCGCACGTAACCGGCAGGCAGGATCAGGCGCTCCCGCGCGGCGTATTCATACAGGGCTTTCAGCATAAAGCGTCCCCCTTTATGACCTCCGGGCTGTCGTAGGGCGGCACCTGGATCACGCCCTGCCGCATCACACAGTGGTACAATGCCAGCCGCGGGCGGGTCTTTTTGCGCACTTCGCAGTCGTGCAGGTCGAAGATATCGTAGACCATCAGGCCAAAGTCCTGGTCGACCGGGATGGGTGGCGGCCCGGCTTTGCTGTCACCCTCCTGGAAATAGCAGACAAATTCCTTCAACCCCAGCGAGGGCTGGACAAAGGCCTTTCCCTCCCGGATACGCCGCAGCGCCTGGGCGTAGAGCTGCGCCGTCGTGCCGGTGAATCCCGGCTGTGGGCAGATGCTGGCGGCAAAGCGGTAATGCACATCCCGCAAGGCCACCGTCTGGCGCTGGGTGCGTTCATCCTCGGTAACGATCGGTTTGCTGCTCACCTTGGACTTGACTTCGTTGCGCTTAAAGCTGATCGTGCGGATGGGGTTGAGCACTTCGATGCGGTTGACCTGCCAGTAGAACTCGCGCGGTTTGCTGTACACGCTGGAAAATATCCCCCGCACCGCACTGGGCGTAGGGACCATATACGTAAGCCGTTCCACCTTCGCGGAAGGCTGTGTAAAGCAGGCAAAATCGCCCCATACTTCCAAAACAACTTCCATTCAAATCACCTCCGTTGTCTTGGCCGGGGCGGCCCCGGCCAAAGTTGATACTGTTACTATTTCAATTCTTCAGCTAATTTTAGCTGTCAGTAACAGTATAAATAAATCAATTTATTTCTCCAAGAGAAAAGGTCGTTCTATCGTCTTTCAGAACAAGAAGATCTCATCAGCGGGGGACGGCGCGGCCAGGCGCAGCCCGGTATCCGGTTGGTAACAGCCCTCATGCCCGGTCGCCAGCAGATAGAGATCGCTTTCGGCGCGCTCGTCGCCATGGCGTTTGCGCAGGGGGATCTGCTCACAGTGTTGGCGAACCAGATCCTCGCGGTAGCAGGAGAGCGTGATGGGCGCGGCCTGCCGGATCAGTGCCGGGGTCACGCCGTCCCGCCGTGCCTGGCGGCAGATGCGTTCAAACAGCGGTTCCGTATCTCCATCCTCCTGGTACGGATAGGGGACGATCACCTGTACCCCCTGATTCTGGATCAGTTTATAAGCCTGTTCCGCAGCCTCATACGCTTCGCTGTCGATGGCTTTGCTCAGTTCTATTTTATCTTTGGCGTTTTGGAACAGGCGACGGTAATATGCCCGGATCGACGCAGGGTCGTGGATGTCCAGGCCGCCTTCTGCGTACAGCAGCTTGACGATTTCCGCTCCTTTCCGGTAAGAATCGCCCGGGTAAATGTTGCGGTCGTCCTCCGGGATAAACACCGTGACCTTGCCGCCGCCCGGCGCCATACCGTTGCGGTTGCAGCGCCCCGCCGCCTGGATGATGGCTTCCAATGGCGCCAGCGCACGGTACATAGTCTCGAAATCAAGGTCGACGCCGGCCTCGATGCACTGTGTGGCCACGACCCGGCAGGGCCGATGCGCCCGCAGCCGGGCTTTGATCGCGTTAATAACATCGCTGCGGTGCGCCGGACAAAGATCGGTCGTCAGGAAAAACAGGCCTTCCTGTTCTGCGGGCGGGCAAACCGCTTTTAACAAGGAAAACAGCTGTGCGGCGTGCCGCCGCAGGTTGACGATGGCACAAACGCTGGTTTGCCGCGCCATCTCGCCGGCGATATCCGCCAGCGGCGTCGGGCAGTCCAGCCGCCAGTCCACCCGGGTACGCCGCAAAGCGGCGTAGTAGCGTTCGCCGTCGGGCAGTATCTCCTGCGGCGTCCAGTCCGGTACCCCTGGCAGCGCGGCGAAATCCGGCTGCGTGGCAGTGGAAAAGACCATCGTGCAGCCATAGTCCCGGCACAGTGCCGCCGCCGTACGCATAGTGGCGGTGGCAAGATCGGCAGGTAAACTTTGCGCTTCATCAAACAAAATGACGCTTTGGGCGATGCTGTGCAGTTTGCGGCAATCCTTGGGGTAGCAGGAAAACAGTCCTTCAAAAAAGCGGACCGACGTAGTAATGATAAACGGCGCATCCCAGCGGGCTGCGAGTTCGCGTACCTCCTGGCTCAACCGGCTCTGGCTGTGGTCAGCCAGAATATCCGGGATCAATTTTTCATATTCCCGCTGGCTTTGCTCCGTCAGGGTCAGGAAAGGCAGCACCAGAATGATCCGCCGCTGACCGTGGGCAGCGCAGTGCCGCAGTGCGAAATGCAACAGCGACAACGTTTTGCCTACGCCAGTGGGGGCTGTCAGGGTAAAAAGTCCCGGCGGCTGCGCACCGGCCTCGCCGCACAGCCGGAACACCTCGTCACGCAGGCGGTTTACCCCTTGGTCTGCGCGGGAACCGGCCCGTAATGCGGTCATGTGGCGATCCAGAACCTTCAAAAGCTGCTGCGCGGGCAAAGGTGCGCTTTCTGCCGCATTCCGCCCGGCGGAGGCGGTATAGTCGGCATCCACCAGGCAGGAAAAAAGCATCCGCATACGCAGCATGGCCTCGGTCTGCGCCTCCCCGGGGAAACTTTCCAGCTTATGGAAGCGAAAATCCGGGAAGTCTTGTAAAAAAGCCTGCTGCGCCGCAAGATATGCTTCCGGGCCGAACAGGGCCGCCTTTTTGCCGCTTTGGCAAACGCCGGAACCTTGCCCAAGACACAGGTCATAAAGTTCCGGCTCCAGCGTACTGTAAGAGCGCAGCACGCCGTGATGCGCAGCGGTCACTGCGGCGACCCGGCGATACGGTATGCTTTTCTGTGCCTTTGTAGCATACAAAAACGCCGCTGCGCAGATAGCATGGTCGACGCCGGAGGCCGTGCCTTGCAGAACGTCCTGGAAGCTGCCGCTGTATTTGCCGAAATCGTGCAGGAGACCGGCGGCCCGGCCGGAGGCCGGCATGCCGACCTCACCCCCAAATTGCTCGGCAAGCTTCGCAACGGCCTGCAAATGCTCTTGGTTGGTCGGTTGGTATCCGCTTTCATCCGCGGATTTTGCGTAATAGGTCATATAAAGGGCTACACCTCTTTCCCGGTGTTGTGTGGTGCAGGAGAGCTTATTTCCAATATAACAAATATCCAATACAATAAACGGGATGATGGCACATCGCTGCAGAATTTTGACGGAAAGCCCAAACGCGACGCAAAAAACAAGGCAAAATGACGAAATCCATCGCGTTGGCCAGCCGCCCCGGCGGCCTGCGCAAAAGCCGGCCTTTCCGCAGGGGCTGTATGGGCGATCTCAGTGGTAGTAAATTCGGTGTCCCTATCCCGTGATTTGCCCGTATTTCCGGGCTTTTTTGAGATAATCAGAGTTGTTATAAGAAATTAGTCAAGTGCAATTTGCCGAATCGTACTTGACTAATTTTAATTTTGTGGTATACTATACACAGTGAATTTATGGCAGATGGGAGGATGTAATCCATGTTTATCGGCAGAGAGCGTGAACTTGCGACACTGAATAAGCTGTACGCATCGGACAAGTTTGAATTTGTTGTAATCTATGGCCGCCGCCGTGTCGGAAAAACAGCGCTGATCAGTCGCTTTATAGAAGATAAAAACGCCATCTATTTTATGGGCGTCGAGAGCAACGCCAAGCAGAATCTCGAAAATTTCAGCAAGAGCATTCTAAGCTTTAGCACTGGCATGGAGGCTGAAACCTCTTTTCTGTCCTTTCAGGCGGCTTTGGAGTATGTGTTCAAGCTGTCCGAAAAAGAACGGATTATTCTTGCCATTGACGAATACCCCTATGTCGCCCGTTCGTCAAAAAGCCTCGCTTCCACCATCCAGCTTTTGATTGACCAATACAAGGACACTTCTAAACTAATGCTGATTCTCTGCGGCTCGTCCATGTCCTATATGGAAGACCATGTCCTCGCCTACAAGGCGCCGCTTTACGGCAGACGGACGGCGCAGATGAAAATTCTCCCCTTTGATTTCGAGGAGACTTGCCATTATTTCAAAAATTTCACCGATGAAGAGAAAGCCTATGTGTACGGCATCGTCGGCGGTACGCCCCAGTATCTACTTCAGATGAGTGATAAGCTGAGCATTGAGGACAATATAAAAAACACATTTCTGAACCCCAACTCCGCCCTGTTTGAAGAGCCGGAAAACCTGCTCAAGCAGGAGGTGCGGGAACCGGCGCTCTACAATGCCATCATCACGGCGATTGCCACCGGCGCTTCCCGTATGTCGGAGATTTCCGGCAAGGTCGGGGAAAGCACCAACATTTGCTCCGCCTATGTGAAAAACCTGATTTCCCTCGGTATTATTGAAAAAGAGACGCCCTATGGTGAAAAGGCGTCCCGAAAAGCGATTTACTCTATTGCGGACAATATGTTCCGCTTCTGGTATCGTTTTGTGCCGGAAAACAATTCAATCATCGCCCGTGGCGCTGCCAACTTGGCCTACAAGCGCATTGAGCCGTATCTGTCCGACTATATGGGCAAGGTGTTTGAGGAAATCTGCAAGCAGTATCTCTGGAAGCAGTTGCTAAACGGCGAATGCCCGGTGGAGTTTTCCTCTCTCGGTCGCTGGTGGGGCAATGATCCCAAGGAAAAGCGTCAGACGGAGATTGATATTCTCGCCGAACGGGACAAAAACACCGCCCTTTTCGGGGAGTGCAAATGGACGAATGAGAAAGTCGATCTCGGCATTTTGGAGACCCTCGTAAAGCGCAGCGAACTGTTCCCTTATAAAAATGTCCACTACTACCTCTTTGCCAAAATCGGCTTCACCAAAGGCTGTGCCGACCGAGCAAGTGAGATGGGGAATGTGACGCTGGTGAGTTATGAAGATATGGTGAGCAGGCAAAACCAACTTGCGAAAAACTCTTGAAACTGCCTCTCCTCAATTTCAGGTATCAATGCCTGTACATGTGTGTGATTTCTCTTGCCCATTGCAATTCCCCTGATGTAGTTATATTTTCCTGCAGCAGTCCGTTAGGTAGCTATAATTTTTGTCTGATATCTCGTCTTGATATAGTTTTTCTTTAATAATCGCTAAGCTTTTTTGTCGTGAGTTTTCTTCAGAGAAGCCAGCGACAACTTTTTGCATTGTCTCAGAACTCCAATAAATTTTCAATTGCTCCTTTGCACGAGTAATGGCGGTATAAAAAATGCCATGTGTAATTTTCTCTGCATTGCTACTTGGAATGATAACTTTCACCGATTTATATTCTAAGCCCTGTGCTTTATGAATTGAAACTGCATAGGCAAGTTGAAATGGTACTATAGTCTTCTCACGATCTTCTTCAGACATTTCCTCCTCAAAAGCAAGTACATCAAACTTTATGCGTGTTCCATCTTCAATCGCATCAACAAATTCTATGTGATCATTATTACAATCACTCTCTGTCAAAGGGATAGCAACATCAACCGTAATCCCGATTTTTCCAACCCCACCAGAAACTTCTCCGCCTTCAAACGCGAAAAAATCGCATGGGCAACGCGGTTTATTTCCCCGGCCGGACAGAACATTGTGCCTTTTTTCGACAGGTCAATGGTGCGAACCTCACCAGCCCATTCATACAGGTCCTCAAACAGCCAGCGGTGAATGGCTTTATAATGCGCAAAATCAAAGGTCTCACATAGGGGCTTTGCTTCCCACATAGCTGCTTTGGCGGGAACCACCGCAGCTTCTACCTCTGCCAGCGCTTCCGCATCCCGCAGTCCGAATTTGTTGATCAAAACGGTTGTTCCTTCATAGCATCCGTTGGTAGCTGCATCCACGGAATATGGCATAGTTTACCCCTTTTGCCGCTTGCTGAGAATTTCCTTCACCAGACTGTCGACGTTCACTTCACCGTTCAGCAACCTTTGACAGTTGTGCATCACTTCCGGTGTGACCGGGAAACCTTCCACCGCAGAAGATGCCAACGCGCTTTTCAGGGCTTGTTCTTTGGTAACAGGTGCCATTTTATGCCTCCCTTTAAAGACAAGGGGCAAGGACGTTTCCGTCCTTGCCCCCGCATCTGGCGCAGCGGGAGGGATTCGAACCCTCGTGTGGTTGCCCACAAACTGATTTCGAGTTTTGTGTCCCGAATGCCGTCTGTGCTCCCCCAGGGTCAAAACGGGCCGTTTCATCCCGCCCATTTTGGCCACACCACGCAGATTTCCGGCACATCCGCCCACAAAACCGCGTGGGTACAAGTAAAAGTTCAGTGCCCTCCTTTGGGGCAAAAAGCAACGCCTTCCGGGAAAAATGCAAGATACCGTGCAAGATAACCGGCAGGGCATTTGGCCCGCCGGGGCAGGTTCTGGCCGGTTTGTCCCGGCATAAAATTCCCCCGCAGGTGAGAAAATCACCCCAAAATCTAGGAATCTTGTCGTGCTGATACGGTTTCTCCGGGTCCGAATTTCATCAAAGGAGAATCCGACCATGAACGAACAAACCATTTCCCAGGATCGGCTGGCAAAGGAGATTGACGCGCTGCTGGCGCCCTATCCCGATCCCATGAGCCGCAACGACTTCCGCCAAGCCTGCCACATCGGCACCCGCACTTCGCTGTATCTTCTCCAGAGCGGGCTGGTACCCTGCATCCACACCGGCAAGCGCACCCGATGCTACAAGATCGCCAAGGCGGACGTAGCTGCCTACCTGCGCCGCCGTCTGACCGAGCCGGAGTATTACGCTCCTCCCAGCGGGTGGTATAAAAACTATCCCCAGCACAAACCGCCCGCCGTGTCCCTGACCCGTACCCTTGACTACGAAATCGTCAGCCGCCTGCTCCTCCGCCGCCATCTGGAACAGCAGCTAGCCGACGCCCCCGACGTACTGACCGTGGAGCAGATCGCCTGCTTTACCGGCTACACGCCCCACACCGTCAGCCGCTGGTGCACCGAGGGCCGCCTGCGCACCATCCAGCGCCGCCCACGGTTTATGGTGCCGAAAACGTGGCTGTTGGACTATCTGGTTTCGGATGATTATAACAGGATAACGAGGAAGAGCAGGAAACATTATGGGATGATTCGGGAGATAAGCCAAAAGCCCCATCCCACCAAACTGTAATCTACCGCCCAACAAATAGTAAAAATGCCTGGCAGCACGATGCTGTCAGGCTTTTCATATTACAAACAGCAACAATTCGCGGGATTTTTCTTGTATGCTTTAAATGAATGCCCAAAAGATTTTATCATCTTTCTAATCATTATTCTAATAATTATAATTATAATATAATTCGCAAAGTTCTATTATAATTTTAGATGATAGCTTTTGCCCTACCGTTTCATCTGTCTCTTTTAATGGGTATCTCATCTAAGTCAGCATTTCCTTTTCCTACGTAGTTTTTATGCAAAATTAAAAACAGCAAATCCGTTTTTAACGTTGACCATTTTTGGCAAACGCGGTATAATAGCGTCAACAAAAACAAAATACCCGTAATTAATTTAGGGGAGGCGATTGTGTGAAGCTGTTAAAAATACGTGCTTCAGGAATTCCTTTATTCAAAGACACCTGTGAAATTGATTTTCTTGCCTTACAAAGGGTGACTGCAGATGATGCAGAATCCATGAGCACCGTATTTTCCACGGGGAATCAGGCATTCACACAGAACAATGTTCTTGCTCTGATCGGCATTAACGCGTCCGGCAAAACTACGGTCCTAAAATTAATCACCTTTGTCTGCAGAATGGTGAATCATGAACCTCTTAACAGCATTGATTGTGCAGAGTTTCTTGACGGCTTAACGGAAGATCAACGTGTCACCATCGAAACATACTTCTACGCAAATAGCAGTGCAACGTTTCCTCCGGCTGGCGGCTATGCAATCAACCTACTCGAAACTGTAATCAGAAAAAGTAACGATAAGCTATTGATTGTACATGAAACTCTTAAGACGAAAGTAATTTCAGCAGGTCTTCGAAAGAAAAATCTTCTTGACTTTAAAGGCGTAGAAATCAATTTTGCTCGCCATTTTAACGAGTATTTGCTGGATGATGTCAGCATTATGGTGGCCTTTAACAAAAGAAACAATGAGCAAATCGTTGTTTCCGATATGTTGCAGTACACCAATGTGAATCAACTGAGTTTGTCCGATGATTGCCCGCTTGAATTAATCGCCTTCTTTGATCCCAGTATCGAATATCTAAGATTTAAAAAAGATAGTAAGGATATTCGCATCAGCCTGAAGTTCAAAGGGAAAAAAGAAATCACGCTAAATCAATTTTCGGAGTTGAACAGATATCTCTCGTCCGGCACAATTAAAGGTATTAACACTTTCTTGAAAGCCATAAAGGTATTTAAAGCCGGAGGCTATCTGATTGTTGATGAACTGGAAAATCATTTCAACCACGAGATTGTATCCACGTTAATCCGTCTTTTCATGGACAAAAAAGTAAACAAATCCGGTGCAATGCTGATTTTTTCCACACATTACGCGGAACTGCTCGACGAATTTGAGCGCAATGATAATATCTATGTTGTCAGAAACAGACATGGCATTATCCTGGACAACCTTTCGACAATTCTCAATAGAAACGATATCAAGAAAAGCGACGCCTATCAAAGCGGTTTTCTGGAAGGAACCGTTCCAATGTATGAGGCTTACATGGATCTGAAAAGAGCCCTTATCAAAGCAAACGAGGAGGGCTAATCTATGGAGCTTTCCAAGTATATCGCTTGCCTTTGTGAGGGAACCGCGGAAGAAGTAATCATCAACATTCTCTTGGATAATGACAAATTGATTTTCAACAGGAGTCAGCTGATTGAGGAAACACCGCTCCGGTGTCGGGATGCAAAAACTTTTGAAACCCGCCACTTAAGGAAGGGATTTACAGATCAAATATCCATCATTCGCATTTTGGATTCCCGCAGGGAAAAGTTTAACCTCAGTAAGGCATATCAGCACAAGATAGATGTAATTAACGTCATTACCGCTCCAGAAATCGAAATGCTTGTAATCTTGGCCGAAAACAAGTATACAGAATATAAGTCATCTCATAAGAAGCCCAGTGATTTCTGTACGCAGAACTTACAATATCGCCATGTCAAAAGTCGTGATTTCGTTCAAGACTATTTTCAGGATGCTGATAAGTTAATTGCCGCAATCCGCGAATATAAGCGTGTATCTAATATTCCACATGGTGAATATTCACTTGCGGATCTGCTGAAATAGCTACCCTCTTGCTTTTATCCCCCCACACAAAAGAATCCATTTCCTATCTATCCCCGTCATCTGTCTTCTTTCATCTACCCAGTCATATAGAACAAAATAGTTATATGGGCAGGCAGACAGACAAATATAATTCAGATATTCCTCCCTGTTCTTATTGTGGTAGAAGACATATCGGGCGTGCAGAAACATCTGCACGCCCGATATGTTTATCCGTCTTTAATTATTGCTTTCTCGCGAAATTTCGGCCGGAGCAATATCGCATTACTTTCACTTCATTTAGCAGATCAAGCGGACAATATTGTGCGTTTTCTCTGCTAATATGTTGTAAAAAAGCATCGAGAGCACCATTAGAATCTCAAAGCGAGCGCCTTCCTTTTCATTCCACGCCAAGTGCTTTGAACACAGCATCCTCGGCGCTGCTGTAAAAAATCAAATTGAAGCTGCCGATCAGGTCGGCAGGAACTGTCCCCAATTCTGTCGCGGAGGTCATGGGCAGCAGCACCTTTTTGGCTCCACTGTCCAGGCAAACCTGTAAAGCGTTGGGCAGCTCGTCCACCTTGATCATCGTACCGCTGATACTGATCTCACCTAAAACAGCAGTAGAGCTTAGCACCGGTCTTCCAAGAGCGATGGAACACAGCGCGATCAGCGTAGGCAGCGCTAGCTTGCCTGTCATGCCGATCCCTTGCAAGTCCTGGTAGTTGATGATGTAGTCCTTCGTGGATGTGCTGATAGAGCCGCTGATGCGGCCGCCATTCGCCTTCAAGTAGTTGAAGGCGGTGTTGGTGGCTTCCTTTGCATCCCGGTCAGAACCAATTCCGGTACGCTCGAACTTTCCACTTCCAGGCAACATCTGGCTTTCCAAGCGGAAAACGCCAATCATGCCGGATCTACCCCGGCTCACCGTGTAGACCTGGCCGGGATTGCATAGACCCTCGGGGATCAGTTTGCCACCGCCCTGCTCCGGCACAGAAACATAGTGCTCGTCAAAGGTTTCGTTGTCCAAGTAGGAAAAGTTCACGTCGTAGAACTCCATACCGCCCAGCTTTTTCAGCTGCTCTTTCACCCTGCGGCGCATTTCCAACGCGATCTGGAGAATTTCTTCCAGTTCTTTCTTGTCAAAAACGCCATCGGGATATACCAACTTGACAAGCCCGCCAACCATTTTCCGCACCGCGATGGTATCGCGCTGGTTGAGGTTCTTCCCTAGGCGGAAATATCGGTCCAAAGCATCCCCATACTGCTCTTTGCGGAGCTCCCGCAAAAACTCAGCTAAGTAATCCGTAATGAAGCCGTAGTCATCAGTGAAATGCTCCGGGCGGAATTTGGGAATTTCCCAACCCGGAAGGTAGCAATGGATGCGGTCCAGGAAAGCTGTGTCTGTCCCCATTTCCGGCGGGAAGGGGTCAAAGAGGCTGGATGTTTTCAACAGGACGTCTACGCTCTGATTGATGTTACCCACAAATACCATCGAAGCATTTGCTGCTTTTTCCTCTTTACCGCGGGCAAAAGAACCAGATGCCATATAGTCCTTCATGATCTGGATTCCATCCTTATCCTTGAAACGGATACCGGCCACCTCGTCAAAGGCTACACAATCCCACAAGCCTACCAATCCCATAGTGTGCTTACCCATATTGTAGAACAGGTTGGCGACTGTGGTCTGGCCTCCGGAGACCAGAATGCTGTTCGGGGAAACTTCCTTGTATAGATGGGATTTTCCGGTGCTGCGCGGCCCCAGTTCACAGAGATTGAAGTTGTTCTCCACCAGTGGCACCATACGCAACAACAGCAGCCACTTTTCCCGATAGGTTAGCTGATCCGGTTCCATGCCGATGGAACGCAGCAGCACATCAATCCACTCTTCTTTGGTAAACGCCTTGCGGCCCTTTTTCAAATCGTCAATGTCCACATGGGGCATCTGGATCGGGGTCAGCTTGCGAATGCTGATGAGGGATTCATTTTTCTTTTTAGGTTTACGATCGGGAACGATTATAGCGGTTTCTTGCTCATTATTGTATTCGAGCTGAACGATACACCAGATGCCTCCGCACAAAAGGCGATCGAATGTTTCCGGGTATTCCTCGGAAATAGGCACACCGCCAAGACCCAGATTCGAGAATCTGGTCTCGTAGTAATCGTATTTTAGGTTCAGTTCCACCGTCACCTGGTCGATGATGGTCATACTTCCACGCTGGCGCAGTCGGGAAAGCACCTTTTCCGACTCGTCCGGCCTCACATAGTTGTCCGCCAGGATGCGCTTGACGGTCTCAACACCCTTTTGGACGATTTCATCATCATCCGTGCTGCAATACTGCCCCAGCAGAAATTCCAGAACATAGGTGGGGACATTTGCCCCTTCTTTGATTTTCTTGGTCAGGTCCTTGCGGACGATCTTTCCGTCAAAATTCTGGCGGAGCTTTTCTTTGATTGCCTCGCGGGTATCCACGCTCGTTTCAAACTCTTCCATTGATTTTTACTCCTTGGAGATGCCTTCTCAGAAGAAATTGAAATCATCCACTGCAAAGGCGATGTCGATCTGAAATTCTTCCTTCTCCGGCGCTTGCAGCCCGCTCTCGTCCGCGATCACCAGAAAATACGTCTGCCGGTTGCTGTACTTCTGGGAGCGCAGGCTGAAATTGCAGCGGAAGGTCCGCTCCTGGGCGTTGTCACTGGTCTTATCGGCAATGATCTTGCCGGTGTCGCTGATCTTTTGTCCGTTCTCGTCCACAAAGTACACCAGATACCGGGCTGCTTCGCGGTTTCCGCCCACAGCTTCCTTCTGGTAGAAGTTCAGCGAGAAGATCATGTTGCTGATTTTCCGGCTGGCAGACAACAGGCTGACCGTCACCGGCTTGGTGTCGATTTTGTCCCGGTTGCGCTGATACGCCTTGTAGGAGTTGCGCAGGAACTGGAACTCCAGCACCGGCACCACCATTTCCTGCAAACTGATACCACCATGCACGAAGTTGAGGCCGCCACCCTTTTTCTTGATGCGGACATATTCTCTCGGTGCGAAAGCTTCATAGCCGGTGTTGCCGTCCAACAACCGGATCGGCAGCAGATACCTGGGCTGCGCACCTTTTTGCGTGATCAGATATCGGCGGTCCACTTCCACGTCCTGCTCGATGGGAGTGGTGCGGTCCACCTTGTCGTCCTCTCCCAGAGGGCTGTATGTGTAGATAAAACCGTGGTCTGCAGTGACGAGAATATTCGTTCCACCAAAATCGTTGACAATGATCCGAGCCAGGTTCTTGATCTGGCTAATGGCTTCCACGCAGGCGGAAAAGACGGCGCTGTCGGAGGTGTGGCTGTCCTTGTCCACGGTGTCGTGGTAGATATAGACGACGCTCATTCCCTTGACGAGAGCCTGCCGATCCTGCCGTTTCAGCAGCAGGATCTCTTCATATTTCAGCGCCACACTGGCGGGATTGGCCTTTTTCAGCAGCTTGTCCCGGTATCCAGCGTCGGTGGGTTCACCGTCGGCCAGCACGGCAAGGGTACCGTCGGTGCGAGGCTTGACCTCCAGCTTTTTGTGGGGCAGCAGCGCGGCCATGCCATACTTGGTCACGGTCGGGAACATCCCCTCGCAGCTGCCGAGGGTCACCTTGCACTGCATTTCCCGCTGAAGGTCCTCTGCCAACGAAGCTGCCACTTCGTACCGGAAAGCGTCCGACACGATCACAAAGACCCGGTTCTCGCTGGGCCGCACCTTTTTGGCATAGAAATCGGTCTGCTGGGGCACTTCCAGAATATGGCCGTGCTTTTCCAGAGTTTCAGCACAGGCATCCGACCAGTTCTGGCCCAGCTGGCCCAGGAACCAGTGGGTGTACAGCCCCTCCACCTTGTCCGCCACCTGCTTGAACAGGTCATCCAGCAACGGGTGGGATTCCTTCAAACTGCGCTGGAAGCACAGATGGAACAGCCGGTAATAGGTGTCCATCCGATAGTAGTCGGAGGTATATTCCCTCCAGATGCGGTGCGGTTCCACCGTATGGAAACCGGCGGAGTGCTCCGTAAAGAACGCCTGCATATTGGCCACCTGGAGCAGGCCCTCGTAGTAGCTAGCGACGCTTTGGTACCAGGGCATGGTGCGGCGTTTTTCCACCACCAGCCGGATTGACTCCACCTGGATAATGTGATCGCCGACCTCTTTCATTAGACTGGTCAGGATGCACTCGTCAACGCAGGGGAAACAGGCGATATCTACCAGATCGGTCACCGGCAGCTTGGAAAAACGCTGGGGCAGGCGAACTTCCTGTTCCACATATCGTGCGATCTCATACAGCTGTGTGGTGTCCTGGCTATGCAGCCAGTCCGAGACGAAATCATAGCAGTATGCTTGATGGGGAACAGACAGAAAGGCATCCAAACCGGCCAGGAGATCAGTGTGCATAGTACGGGTGGCGGCAGTGAGCAGCAGATGAATGGCTAACCGGCCCAGGCTGCAGTCCTCTCCTTCGCTGTATCCGGTGCCCTGGGATACCATGACCCAAAACGCCTGATCCGCCCCATGGTTCGCAAAGCTTTGATAGACGCTGTTCGTCTCCAGCTCCAGCCCGGCATCCAGGACTGCCCGGAGAACTGCACTCGGCTGCAACCTGCTGCAGCCGCTGAGCGCCGCCATGACTGCCAGATGCATTTGTGGAGTCGTAGAAACGCTGCCGACAAGTTTCTTTACAGCGTTGCGGTGCTTTTGTGAACGAAAGAATTTCTGGTACCGCTTCACCTGGTTACGAATTATGGGGGTGGCGGGCAGCCCCATCTCGTCCAGCCAGATGGAATTGAGGTCGGCGCGGAACTCCTCGCTGTACAGCTGCACGTTGATGAGCCAGTTATCATCGTCCTTAGTGCTGGGCCTGGGGTCGTAAACGAGAAAATTAGATGTCAGATCATCCTCACAGAGTCGCTTTTTGACAGCGAAGGTGTTACTGCCGGTCAGCGCCAGAACGGTGACACCATCCAGAGCCAGTTCCCCGACCTGGTCCTCAAACTCCCGTTCCTCATCGTACCAGAAGATGATCCGGCGCTGGTAAAACTCCGGCAAAGGTGCAGCGAAACGGCGAATCAAATCTTGTTTAATCGTATCAATGTCCATGCTGCCACCTCCTTTTTATGCATCGCTTCATTGGAGTAAGGGGGCGACCAACTGAATCAATGCGGTAACCGCTGTACCAAATTCGGCAACCCCTTTTACTGTATCTTTTATATTATTTAGCGCTGCGATCGCTGTTTTCAGCATTCCCTTTTTGGGCTTTTCTGCCGTAGCTTCCGCTTCAATAACTTCCAAACTATCAGAAACGGTTTCCTTATCTTCGGCATTCAGTTCGCTTGCACTGGTGCGTACCGCCTCAATCAATGTTTTTAGATCATTTGTATTGAGTCCAATATTAGCGGTGGCAGTAACAGTGGCATTATCGTTTGCGATAATTGCCTGCCCGTTCTGAACAGTTACATTGTATACTACTTTTTCATCCAAGCCCATGTCGATCCCCACTTTCGTCAGATAGCGCTCAATATGGCGAATTAACACCATAACAAAACGATCGTTGAATCCCTTTACCATATCTTGAGACTTTTTGGAAGCAGAGTATCCGTAAGCCAAACTTCGATGCACCCCTATATGTCGCTCTACGACATATTCTAGAACGGCATACACATTTCTAACCTCTTCTTCTTCAGTGTCTCCAGTCGGGAATATTACCCGCCCATAAGAAGATTGCACCTGCTTAACTTTCTCTTCTAAATTCCAATCGCAGCAACCGCAATCAGAAATATAATCAAAGATAATCGGAGTGTTTTTAATAAACCCAAGAAATTTTCCAAGTACATCCGAGTAATCCTGATAATCAGCCTGAAGCAACCGATTGGAGATGCTGTTGAAATCGTATTGTATTTTCCTTAAGTCTTTTCTACTCAATCTCATAGTTCTTTACCCCGCAAAAAGGACAATACGCCCCCGTCATTTTCAACAATGGTTTAATTTTGGCTGTACGACCACAGCATGGAAACATTGTTATCTCTAATGCTTCTATCCCAGATCGAATCGGATCTTCTGGCTCATGTTTTGGGCGCTTTCCAGCCTTAAACTTAATGATACTGTTTCTCTTGTTATGGCGTTCCAAATCCTTGAACGCGTCATATAGCATATCATTGACTTTATTTTCGACCATCCGCCTTGCAAGTTCTATTACATCTTCTGTAACGTAACTATCACTGACTAATCCACAGCTGGGGCAGAATATATGCAGCACTCCATCATCCTCTATATCAGAGGGCGTTGCCTTAAAAAAGGTTCCGCAATGTTCGCACTGCAAGAGGACATATCCATCATCATCAGCAGGTATCGAAATGGTCATGTGAAATTCATCGCTCACAGGACTTTTCCCCCTCACTTGATTTTTGCTAGAACGTCCTGGAATTTGGCATAGTTAACCTTGACACCGTCATCCAGGTCGATGGAGATCATCTGATCTGCCAGGTGGTGGATTTTTTCCTCGTAGGTCCGCAGCTCAGTGTCCTGCTCCTGCAATTTTTTTAGCTGCTTGTTCAATTTTACACGCTCAGCGGTGGACGCCGCCGCAATGCGGGACTCCAGGTCGTCAATGGCGGTGCGGTAGCGGCTCTGCTGCTCATGGACGTAAGCGGTGCGGATGCGGGCAATGATGTCCGGCTGATAGCGGTGCATATAGATAAGCGCCTTGAAGCCGTTTTTCTTACCGCTGTCAAAGAGCCAGTAGATGGGCCGCTTCTGGTAGGTCTTACAGTGGTCGGCATAGAAGTCATTGAGGAAATAGCTGCGGATCACGTCACGGGGCGTGCCTTTACCGCCCAAGGCATCGGCAATGAATTTGAGGTTTTCTTCCAAGGTGTCGCTGCCGTAGACCGTTTCGATGAACTTAACAAAACGGCCCACCATGTCATCGTCGAAGTATTCGTCATCGCAGATGGGGATGACATTGTCAGCGTCCACCGGGTAGGAAAGATTCTTCCAGCCATCATCTGTTTTGATCTGATTATACCCTGTCGGCTTCACGGTCAATACTCTGCCGTCTGCCAGATGAACTTCTTTGCCCTCTACCGTATAAATTTCCTGCTGCATACGATACACAGCATTCCAGTCGCCGCCGGCATAGGCAAGCCCTTCCACATCCAGGGAGTAGCGGCCAAACATACAGCCCACGGCGTAGGAAATCAGGGACACAATGACATCCCGCCGGGTGAGCACATAGTTGGAGCCCTGCAGGGATGCGGGAATGTCGTCTTTGGTATCCACCAGATAGTGGACAGTCACGTCCTTATCGGCCACTTCCGGTGTCAGCTCGTCTTGTAAGCCATAGATGTCGATGAAAATGCGGTTGAGTTCTTCCTCGTTGGCCTTCAACTTCTCAAACCGGCCATTACATTCCTGTTTCCATGCGCGATAAGCAGAAGGAAGGAGCATAACCGGCTGTTTGTCCCCCCAGGCATGGGCCCCAGCCATCCGTAGCCGAACCAATGGATGCTGCTTGAAATCCCAAGAAGTTTCAAATGAATCCCAGTCTGTTTTAGAAAGCTCCACACACTTTCTACCAATATCATTTTCTATTGGCGGTGGTACTGGAGACTTTTGAATTACTCCTGAACTATAGTTCAACGTCGGGTTTATTGTCGAGAAAATATCTCTCCAAATTTTAGTGTTAAGTCCCGCCATTAAGGAATTTCGTTCTTGCTCATTTGAAAAGCCAAAAATTCCTCCTGCTGCGTTAGAAATCATCGCATTGGTATCTGTTGCTCGGAATGAAATGTCACCGCTTGATATAACAGACCATGTAATCCCAGTCAAAAAATATAAATCTGTGTTAAAAATTCTTCTTGACCAACTTGTTGTGTCAGGATCTTTAGGATTATGAGTAACCCAATATTTTATCTCTGCACCATCATTTTCCCAATTAACAACATACGATAAGTTCCCATACCACTTTCTATATTCACCACCTTTCTGGAAAAGGAACCACTTAGCCTCATCATCCTTTGAAGCTGCTATCTTCGTTTTGTCAACTTCCCAAAATTGTCGAAGGAACCTATTATTATCAGCAGTAGATAATCCACTCCCAGAGCGATATGTATTACCAATCGTTCTTTTACTGGCCAATATCTGTATAAACTTGTTTGAAAGCCAGTATGCGATTGGAGTTCCAGAAATTTTGGAGAAATTGGCCTGCGGTGTGATATATCTTTTTTCTCCAGATAAGAAAACTTTCTCCTTGCCCCACTCGCTAGTTGGCTCAATCAAACGGCAGTAAATGCCCTTATACTTCGCAATATGGCTGTTCCGCAGCACAAAGCTGGTGGTCTGCACTACCTCGCCGCCAATCTCATCAAAGGCCCGCGCACCCAAATGTGCCATATTGATAGTGTCCTTTTGCAGCAGCTTCGTGCGCAGTTTTTCAAAGCTGGACAGAAACATCCAGGCGTGCTGGGTGATCATGGCCTGATAGCTGTTCTTCCTTGTCATTTTGCCGCAGGCTTCGATGAACACTGCAAAAAGGTCGCTCTTGCTGTCCGGATAGTTCTTTTTCACAAAGTCCGCCAGCTTTACCCCCATGCCGGAACTGCCCATGTAGGGCGGATTGGTGACCACCACATCATATTTCTGCGACAACACAATCGCCTGTTGGATCAATTCCGGAACGGCTTTCTCAACTGCAGAATACCAGAGAGTCAGGTTCATGTTCTCCGCGGTTTGAGAGGCAGTATATTTCCATGCCTCCATAAGGCCGATATAATCCCGCTCTTCCAATTGGAGGGTAGAACCGTATTCCTTTGCATCCCGGAACGCCTCCAGAATATAATTCAAAGTTTCTTGATGTTTTTTATCCAGAAGGAAGTTCCCCATTTCGTACTGGTATGCGCCGCCAATCCCATTGGAATCTTTGATGGCATACACATAGGGCTGAATTCCCCGGCTGAAAAAGCGACGGTCATACTGGCGGGCCTTCATCATCACCGCAAAATAGGCCAGCTGAGCGGCCCGATCGTCGATGTCCAGGCCATAGAGGTTGTTCTGGACGATGCTGGCTACCGCCTCCCGGGTGGTGTAGCCATAGCTCTCATAGATTTGCATGAGAACATCGAACAGATATGCCAGGATATGCCCGGAGCCACAGCAAGGGTCAATGCACTTGATCTGCTCCGGGGTCATGGCGGCATACTCTTTGCGGATCTCGGCCAGCTGGACCTGTACGCTCGGTTCCTGCTCGGCTTCTTCCAGATAGTACTTCCAGTTGGTCTTTAGTTCTTTAACTTTATCAGCATTGATATATGTGGCTGCATTGTACTCTCCATACGAATAGTGGTAACCCTCGCCCGTGGCGGTAAGATGCTCCAACCACAAGCGCCCCAGAGAGTTCTCCACCATGTAGCGGACGATCCAGTCCGGGGTGAACAGCTGGGTGGCAGCCGGGATGTTCTCTTTGGTGATCTTCACGTTCTTTTTCAGCGCCGCGAAAACCTCGTCCTTTTTCTCGGCGTTGTAATACTGGTACAGCCAGCCGATGATCTGCACCGCGTCCTTCCAGTCCTCCTCGGGGATCATCTCGATCATCTGCTGGAGGACGCTGCCATCCCGCAGCAGGTTATCCGGGAAAAGCAACTCGGTGTAATCGGAAATTCGCTGAAACATGCCGGGCAGGATGGCCGAAAGGGCGTTGCACTGGACGATGACCATATACTTGAACAGACCGTCTTCGTCATTGGTGTTCTTGAAGGCATAGACCTTTTGCATATCCAAGCCATCCAGCTCCATGTGGATGGCCTCGGCCAGGATCTGGGGCTTGAACTGGTTGGCCTCATCAGTGAACACCCTCACATGGGAGGGCAGATATCCGTTGACTTCCATGAAGCGCAAGGCAATGAAGCGGTTGAACCAGGTATAGGCCACCTCCTCCATCACCTGCTGGTAGCCCTTCTGCCGAATCTGGGCGATCAGCGCCTGCCGCTGAGTCTTTTCCTCGGCGGAAAGGACCCGGCCCAGAACGCTGTCCGCCGCCGGGTCGCCAAACCCAGCTTCTGTAATTTCAAAATACGCCGCCCGCTGGCTGACCCGGGAGATCAGCTCCCGCCGGGCCCAGACCGCGTATTTTTTGATCGCGTTTTTGTCCATCCTTCATTCCTCGCTTTATTTCAGCTGGATGCCGTCGCAGTTTTTCAAAAGCTGCTTGAGCTGTTCCCGAATCTTTTCCACATAATCGTCCACATCCTCCATCGTCTCCAGCTTCTTTGCCGGGAAGATGATGGAACGGTTGTAGGGCCGGATCACCTTTTTGGCCGCCGGCGCGGGGCCGCCGTCCGCAGGCGTGACCGGAGGCTTGGGCGGTGCGGGGGGAGCCAGCAACGTCTCGATCCGCTCCAGCGCGTCGTCCTTGTACTGAAGCATGGGCGGGATCAGGCCATCCAGCAAGGCCAGGCTCTGGTAGTCCCGCACCTTCTGCTTTTGCTGGGTATAAAATTCGTCTGCCCGTGTGATCAGGTCTTTTGCCTTGAGGTCGCCGTTCGCGGCCTGATGCACCGCACCCATGCACTGGGTGATCATCTCGTCCACTTCCGCCCGCTTGGCATCCAGCAAGCGGCCGTGGCCTTCCCGGACCGTGGCCATCAGGCCGTTCAGCTCGGGAATTTTCTGATAACTGAACCCGCCCTGCACAGCAACGATCAGCCGGATCTTGTTCAGCGCGTCGTTGGCTGCCGGTTCGCGAGAAAGGTAGTCCAGCTCATTGCGCAAGTTCTCCTCCATTTGGGCAGCGGCATCAAACACCTGCACCTGATTTTTGAAAAAGCCTTCCACAGCCTGGAGGTCCTCTTTGCTGTCAAACAGCTGATCCTCCAGCTTCAACAGCCGGTCAATGAGTGCGATGTTGTCTTTTTTCTGGGACAGGACATCGGCTGCCAGCTGCATTGCCTGCTGTACCTTGCTCTGGTCAGGATACTTGCGCCCGGTGGTATACCGCTGGTTCAGATCCTCGTAGTGAGTTTTCAGTTCTTCAAATTTCTTGACGATGTAAGCGACCAAACCATCCTCATCGTCGGGAACGTCCATGACGTCAAAGAACTCCCGCAGCAGCTCCTTCACCGCTTTCATCTTGACAGCGGTCACCGCCTGCCGGATGGAGATGCTGGTTTTACCGATCTCATTCTTTTTCCGCAGCATGTCCAACAGCTTGGGATCATCCGGCTGGATGGTCGCACCGCCATACTTGATGGTCACCTTCTGCTGGTTGATGAGCAGCGCCACCACGGCAGCAATGTCGATCTCCCGCCAGCCATAGGGGATGCCCTGATACCGGCTCTGCACATCATACATGGAGGTGGGCAGCTTGGTGCGATCCTGCACCACCAAAAATTCCTCGACTTTTGCGGCGGCATCGCGGTTCGGCTCTGCACCGGGCAAGAAATTCCCGGTTAAAACCTCCTCGACATCCGCATCCGTTTCCATGTTTTTGTTGACAAGGTCCAGCTCACTGTAAACATGGGTGACCAGGTAGTCCAGCGCCTGGTCGATGCGGGATTTGGCGTCACCGCCGCGAATCTCAATGTGCTCGCCATCCACATAAAACGCAGCGTTGACAATCGCCTGCTTCAAGTCCTCCATGGCAGACTGCTCATAGCGGGTAGCTTCATCCTGCTGGGCGCGGATGATGTCCTGCATGGACTTGGGCAACTGGGCCACGTTCCGCTGCTTGACGAACTTGCGGATCTTCATGGCGCTTTCCAGCGATTCGTAGTAGGAAGAACCAGGCAACACCACAATAGCCTGCCCGTGAGATTCCGTCATCAGGCGAAGCTCGGACTTTTCCACCGCATCGGTGGCAACCGTCAAAAAGCGAAGCTTCATGCCGCCGGTCACAGCGCCGGTGGTGACACCGTCCACCATTTTATCGAAGTCGAAGTCGTATTTATCCCGGCGGAACTTCTTGGTCTGGTAGATGTCGGCGTAGATCATTTGGGCAATGCGCTCCACAATGGAGGCAGTATCCACGACCGTGTTGTTGATGTCCCGCTGAATATCCTGCTCCTCATCAGTGAGGAAGTTGTAGGTCTCGCCAGACCGCCCGATATAGTTCTGGCTCATCAGGCGGCCCAAGGATTCGCCTACTTTTTCCCGAAGGACAATCTTGTCTGTGCGAATATCATCCGCCATCAGGATCACGATGTTGTCCACGTTGGCAGGAATATCGTCCACATAGCGGATTAAGTACAGGAGCTTGAGCACATCCACATCCTGCGGCTGGATACCAGCTCCCATATCCGCTGCGTTCTGGCATCGCTCAATCACGCGGCGGATGGAGCTGTCCAGGAAGGAGTGGACCGTATCGTAAAAGCGGAAGAACGGGACGAGGGCATACTCGTCCTGGTCCTGGATCTTCTGGGCGGCCTCCTGGAAACCGGAGAGCATGGAGCGTTCGCCGCCGGACAGGTGCTTGCCCGAGTTGCCATGTTTACGGATCTCGGCAAACACCTTCTGCATGATAATGAACTGGTAGGGCACAAAGGGGAAATTCACCGCGAATTCACCAGCACCAGCAAACCCCTTAATGTCCAGAATGGAATCTGTGAAGCTGAACAGATTGCGGAGCACGGAGTCATTCTCCTGGTACAGCGCCTCCAACTTCTGCTCTGCCTCCGGCTTCTTTTTCAGAATACGCTTCTGAATGACCTCATCCACCGAGGAAGAGGACAGGCTGAGGCGTGTTTTGAAACGAGCCTGGATACGTGAAAACTCATCAGCGCGAACCTTGATGATCTCGTCGATGGCTTCCTGGCCGGTACACATGACCCACACCTTACCACCGCACTCGCTGCCAATCTTCTCTGTCAGAGATTGCAAATTCAGCAGCATATCGGTATCCGTACCTACATACTGACCCACTTCGTCGATCATAAACAGGAGGCGGAAATTGTCCGGCTGATTATTCACATAGCTTTTGATGTCTTCTACCAACCGGGCGATGGAAAACTCGACAGCTGTCTTGTCATTGAACCAACGCTTTGCATCTTCCTCGCTCATGTCCAGCACTTCCATCAGGGTCGGGACGATGAACTTGCCGTTAAACGCAAATGCCTTGCGCTGCTCGGTCCAGGGCTTACCCTTCTTTGCCTCAAAGACACGGCGGAACTCTTCCGTTTTGCCGAGCTGGTCGATGTATTGCTCCAGCATGGCCACTTTCAAGTTTTCACCATAAAACCCGAGGTGGGTATAGAACATCTTCGCAAAAACGCGGAGCACTGCGGTCTTGTCTTTGTTGATTGAGCCTTCAATGTCGATATTGAACAGAATGGTTTCGGTCTTGCCGCGGATAGCGCGGTCAATCAGCATGAAGGTAGCGGGATCGTCTGCGAATTTCTGGCGGAACTTTTCTACGGTGGGGATGCCGCCAATGGATTTATTCTCAAGGATATAGGACAGCATTTTCAGAAAGTGAGATTTACCGCTTCCAAAAAAGCCAGAAATCCATACGCCAATGTCAGCGGTGGGCTTGTCAAAGGTGTCGCTGTAATAGTCAAAGAAGGAGATGAAATGCTTCTTCAGTTCCTTGGTGATAACGTATTCCCGCACTTCCTGTTCAATTACATCTGTTGTATCCTGATCAACCTTGATAACTCCATTGATTTTCCGATTGATATCCTCGGCAAACATGTCACGAATTATCATTGTTTCGTGTCCTCCTCCGCGAAGAAATTAAATGCCCTGTAATAGTCGTTGGGTTTCAGCCTGCCAAATAGCTTCAAATAGTGACCGTCAAACTCGCCGGGATACATCACCAAAATGGGGATATCAGAAAAATGCGGCTGTAAAGCTTCCAGCAAAGAATGAACCCGCATAAAGGGGAACACATCACCCACGCCAGTGAGCAACAGAACATCGCCACGCATGTGTGGTGCATACTGCATTTTTTCGATAAATTCGGATTCACCGATGGCGGAATGCAACTGCTCCAGAAGGAAGTCACTACCTTCACTTTCTTCCATCTCGGGAATCGCATCGGTAATGTCCAGATCATCACAGAGGGCAAGAAAGATTTTATAGAGATTACATTCGATTAGACGGCACTGGAGCGCCGGGTCGGTCCTAAGCTGATCGAGAAAATGCATCACCGTGATTTCTTCGGCAGCGTCGTAACAAAAAATACGGATATTGACCTCATTACTCAGGCCCTTTCCATCCAGAAAGTCATCCTTTTGGATTTCTTCTCGAAGCAGGTCGAGCCGCTCTTTTAATTTGCTCATACCCCAAGCTCTCCTTTATGAAAAACAGTTGAATGCGGCCAGTGCTCTTGTGTCTCCTTTTTCCTGAATGGCGTTTTCCAGGATTGGGTAAATCAGGACCGGATTCAGATGATCGGAAGTCGCACTGTCCAAGTATTCGTTTTCCACCAACACCCTTGTCAGCACCTGCTTGATTTTTCTGATCGTAGCTTCGCTCCATGCGGCGACCCAGTCATCCTGTTCTTGCAGGCGCATAAAGAATGTATTCAAATCGATTTTACCAAAAGACAGGTCCTTTAAATGGTACTTTTCCCCAATCACCGTCACCATAAAATCCCAGACCAGCCGGTACCGCTTCATCATTGCGTAAAGACAGATCTGTTTTGCAATCTCACTGGGCTGGACTGCAATGGCAGACACCAGTTCCGGATCATCCAGCGCTTTCAAGCGCCGGATACAGGTAAACGCCATTTGACGTACCGACTTTTCCGTGGGGTACTGGAAAAGATTTTCCTTGCATATACGATCTGCAATCTCGGCGGCCGTCAGCCCCTCTTCCACCAACCGCGCAGTGGTGCGCATTTCATAGAAAAGGAACTGCTCTCTCGTGATGACGCCGGTGTAGGGGCTGGCCTCTTTAAGCGCTTTTTTATTCTGCGGTATCATACTTTCGCTTGTCCTCCTGCGAGTTGCTGCGCGTTGGCTTCAGGCGCTTTTTCAGCGTCCTGTTCATCAGGAACGACCTCGGCAACGTCCTCTATTTTGCAATGCAATGCAAGACAGATGGTGTTTAGGACCTCTGTCATTACATTTTCACCACGTTCTAATTTTTGCAGCGTGGCATAGCTGATGCCTGTCATATCCCGCAGATCCTTTTTCTTAAGATCCCGATCAATTAGCAGTTTAAATAGTTTTTTATAGCAGATAGCCATATTTTACCTCGCGTCCTCTCAGATTTGAAATACGCACAATTCTGTTTCAAAGTATATCAGAAACGCCTGTAAGCTTCTACAATTTTCTCGAAGAAATTGATGCGATGTTTTTAATTTTCTTGTGTTTGTGAAACAAAGACTTGTTGAAGGCAGGAAATACACAAGTGTACATCGCATATATAGTCAACCATTTTATTTTTTATGTTATAAGTCCTATTTTTTCGCTATAATGGGTAAAGAAACAACCGTAAATTATAGCCTCAAATTTCCGGTCAGACAGTTTTCTCTCAAAAAGATATTCTCAAATCTCACACTATGGTGTACTGGATGACTCGAATAGAGAATCATCATGGAAAAACAGATGATCTGCATTATAGAAATCAAGTGCAACCGCAAAACAGCTGCAGCGCCGCTTGGTCGGGATTGCCGACGGCATCCAATCACAATTTTATTAATCATCTTATCTCTTTAGCGATTATATTCTTGGCAAGTCCTTATTTTCTGGACATCCAAAATATAGGACTATCACTCTACTATAATAGAGAAAAGACCACCGCTCATCACGACGGAAAAGGAGGATTCACCCCATGAAGTACAACGAAACCGGATTCCGTGCTTTCTACAGGAAATTCACTGTTTTTATGTTCACTGACACCTTGCGAGAGGTCACAAAAAAATTTCCCGGTGCCGAGCAAGGGAACTGTATCTTGACGTATGGTTATATTGACCGCTCTGCCGGCCTGACTCTGGAGATTCTGGCTGTTGGTGTGGCAGAAAAGGACAATGTCACCTTTTTTGACGGCACAGACACTTATCGCTCCTTTCTCCGCATTGGTGCCGTCATGGAGCAGGAGTTTTTTGCTCTTAGGGATGAAGACGGCTCTCTTTATGCGGAACACGCAACCAAAATCGAACAGTTGCATCACTACGATGCAAGCCAGGAAGTAGAGCAGACTCGGCAGATGAATTTTCTGGATGCCAGCCGTGATCCTTCTTACATTGATGATGTACTGGTCTATCTGTTCAAAGAGAGTCTTTCGCCGGAAGGTTGCTGGGTTCGCATCACCGGCCTGGAAGAACACAGTCTGAAGGGCACTTTACTTAATGAGCCGGATCAGAATTTCGGTTGCCACAGCGGAGAAGAGCTCTCCTTTTTTGTTCAACAGAATCAAGACAAGCAATTTTTCTGCTGCTGTGTACTTACAACTTAATTATCGTGCGAAAGATCAAATTTTCCCCAATAAACACCAAAGCCACTAGAGGTTTCTTTCAAAGTCTCAGATTTCACTGTAGAGCAACAGATCCACACAACTTTATAAGGCAGGTCTCTTTTCTCACAAAAGCACTTCTGCTATTCCCTATTTATCCGCACTTTCCGGCCAACAAATCTTCCACTCAAAGTATTCTGCCTCGGTAATCTCCCTCTGGCGAAGCTTCCGCTGCACTTCCGCCCAATCTTTAAGGAAATCATTCAGGATCGTCGAATTGAACCACATGGCCACAGGGCTGTCCGGCGGCCAGTCATCGTTGTCATCATAGCGCAGCGAAAAATCCTGGTTGGCGTTGTACCGGTTCTCGGACCGTTGTGTACGGACCAGGTTGATGATGCCGGGCACTTCCTCATCCAGCCAGAACAATTGTTCCATCATATCGGCGGCAGCACCGTTTCCGCCTTCTGACAAGGCCATCGCGGATACGTTCAGTATTTCAGCCATCTTCTCCAGCAGCGGCTTTTTGGGAATCCGGTATCCCATCTCATACTGGGCGATACGGTTGGCGCCGCCTGCGCCCAATCCGATCTTTTCGCCCAGTTCCTTCTGCGTCATCTGCCGATGGCGGCGTATGCGTTTGATTTTCTCACCGGTCGTCACGGTTTTGCTCCTCTCCAAGCCGTTATCGCGTC
>ERZ1090869.206-NODE-206-length-32678-cov-13.846060_pt1 | contig 32678 bp, 23 predicted proteins | sample MGYA00478474_ERZ1090869 | MGnify/ENA primary metagenome ERZ1090869 (study PRJEB33644, sample SAMEA5815748) | chicken gut metagenome | biome: Chicken; feature: Gastrointestinal Tract; material: Caecum | place: Ireland | collected 2019-01-01 | study: A study of the... | reverse complement strand
CGCCGCCCGCGACCAGCCGCGCCACCGCCATACGCCTGACCCCGTCCGCCACCGGGCCGCGCTTGACCGCGCGCTCCCCGGGCGCCAGCTCGTCGATCCACGCCGCCAGCACCTCACGGCTGGGATACCCCATTTGGCGTATGGTCCTGCTCAGACGCCTGCCATGCGTCAGGTAATGCTCCACCGCCGCGCGCCTCTGACCATCCGTGTACCTCGAATAATGCTCGCCACGACTGGAGGGGATCCCCGTGCGCCGTTCCTCCAGCCAGTCGCGATGCCACATGCGCAACGCCTCCTTGCTGGGATACCCCAGCTCCCGGATCACGTCCGCCGCACTATGCTCGTACCGCTCGTACAACTCCGCCGCGCGCCTGCGCTGTTCCTTCGAATACCTCGCCATGATGACGACTCCTCCCGCTCAAGGAGTCCAACATTCCGTCACCACCCCGAAACCGAAACGCCGACTTGACTAAAAACAGTACTTCCTGACGGGTTCGGGGATGCCGTCGGTCTTGCAGGCAGCCGCGGCCTGCTTCCCTGTGACCATAACACGCTCATACTCGTATGTATCAATACACATATGCCCCTCTACTAGCTCGAACCCCTCTGGCTCTCACCGGTAATACAGCGCAATAAATCACATCTGCGCAATGGTCATCCAATTCGCTTCAGTACACCATGAATCAACCTGCTTTTACCACATAAAAATCCGGAAACCGTTTGAAGGTATTGCAGAAATTCTGAGACATTTCTCACATGTCCGAATGAGTCAACTGAAGCAAATGTCGTTATCACGCCAATCTTTGCACGTGAAATCATTACTGAGAGCACTCTCGCTTCTTCCTGAACCTCTTCAGGACTTATGGCCTTATAAAACGGCAGAGTTCCCTGTTCAAGCCCGAGGATAAATACCCAATCGAATTGTTGGCCCTTTCCGGCATGTCCTGTCAAGCAATGTATTCCACCGTTCGTTACGATAGTCTTACCCTTTTGCCTATTAAGTCGCTTTTTTATGTCAGGCAACTGGGACCTACCATGCTGCATCAGTTGATTGAATAACCACCCGCACGCATCCTCGAGCTCTTCAGATGGAGCACCTTGAATCGCGATAGCATTCTGCTTGATAAGAGACCAACAGTCAGACATTTTTGTAGGCAACTCGTCAGGCAAACTATCACAAACACCTTGTAGTACTCCCACCGTCTTCGCTCCGAACAAACCGTCTCCCCAGTCTATATATTCGATTCCACGGGACTCAAACGTTTGTTTGATAGATTGGGCCCGAAAAGCGGTTCTGGTAATAATTCCCACTCGATGAGTGGGGCAGCGTCTCAAAATAGACTCGCACGTCTGGCTGACCCATTCCGATTCCGTCTTTTCTCCTTTAAAAGGAACAAACGCAAAAAGACCCCCATCACCCCAATGCTCGGGAAAAGCTGCGACAAGTTTTTCGCTACCAGTTAGCGGAGAAAGAGAATTGACGGCATTAAGAACCGCTGGCGCAGATCGAAATGATTTAAGGAGTTTAATCTGTTTTGTCCCTTTTCCAGTAATCTCCCGAAACGTAAAACCCGCGTCGGCTCCAGCAAACGAATAAATGCCTTGTGCAAGATCTCCCGCATATGTTACATTTCCCCCACAAAGAGCTTGTACAAGCTGTAACTGTTGATGAGTTAAATCTTGGAATTCGTCAACCAGTGCCGAAAAGAAATGATTCCGATAGAGTTGCGAAACCCGTTCACTCTGAAGAATCCACAGTGCCGTTCTAATCTGGTCATCATAAGTAATAATTTTATCTTTGATTCGTGCGACTTCAATTGATTTCACATATTTGCCAACAGGTTCGCTGACTGATTGAATTTTGGTCATTACTTCGTCGTCAGTTAGCGATTCAAGCTTAATTTTTCGCAAGACGAAGTTGACCTGATCCTTTGTTTTTTTGTCACATTTTAAGGAACGTACGTATTTTCCTACCCAATCAAAATCGGCAACTGTCCATCCTTCGAGTCCAATCACATTGTTATGAGCTTTAATAATTCTTGCAGCAAGGCCATGAAAATTGCATACAACAACACGTCTTCTCAAAGTTTGAACACTAATATATTGATTAAGTCGTTCGTTAATATTGTCTCTTGCCTGGTTTGTAAAAGTGACAATTAGGAGTTTTCTGCCATTCCCAGTGAAATCGTAGCGTTCGAGAAGACCTTTTGCGCGATATGCAAGCACTTCTGTCTTTCCGCATCCGGCTGGCGCTGTAATTACCAAACCGAAAGGTCGATAAGCAAAAATCTCTCGTTGCTCTTGGGTCATATCTCGTTTAACGTGCGACATTCTGAAGCACCTCGACAATACTAGAGACTTTCTGGGCGGAAGAACTATTGAGAGTGTTACAAGCAACAACAGCACTTGCAACCTTGTTCTTTTTCTTTCTGCAAAATGCTGCAAGCTCATGCTCATTTGGTATACCGTTGTCGTTGGATGTCTGACAATTCCTTAGAACTTCGGGAGTGAACAAAGTTGAAACATTCAATTCGTTCCACAAGGCATCTGCTCCAATAGCAGAAACATACTCATCTTCAAGATCACTTCTCGAAACAAATATAGAATTCGAGGCGAAATCGTCAGGGTCAATCGTTAATTCTTGTGCCAAGTTACTTTCGGCATCCGCATCAATTAAAATACTTAATCTAATGCCGAATCCAGCCTTACCAAAAATATTCATGATGTGAGGCATCTCTCTGCATCCTCCGGCCTCCAAGATTTCAACGCCGTCCCTCTCTAGGTGACGTCCAGTCAATTCAGCGACCTTCTCCAACAACATCCTATCTGACTGTCCCTCGACAGCAATGATACATCTTGCTGTCAAAAGCTCGATTCTGCTACTTATCCACCATCGCGTCAAAGTTTTTTGATCGCTTTTAAGGAATCCGCGTTGGGGTTGCTTAGGCGCAAGTCCTTCTCGAGTAATCGCGATATTGTCAGGATCAAACTCGCCAGCGACAATCCCGGAATGCGTGGCAATAATTAATTGTCTGCCCGCTTTTTTCAGTATACGTATTAGGTTTCGCTGAGCGGTTGGATGGAGATGAGTCTCCGGTTCGTCAATGGCAAGAATTCCGCCCGTACATAACAAATCAAACACAGCGAAAGCAAGCAAGGCTTTGGTGCCGTCCGATTGTTCCGTGGCCTCTCGCATAATCCCAGAGGTGTTCTTTATTTGCAAACGCACATCGCTTAACAGATTACCATCAGTCGCAGCTCCAGGGATAAAACGCAAATCGCTTGGTTTCACTCCTCCAGTCAATGCTGAATCCAACTTCAAAGCCAACGAACTTAAAGCATTATTAAAAGCACTTGACTCATCAATCGCGCCACAGAGCGACTTGACCGCTTCTAATAACTTGCTTTCATCACCTGATGCGTCAATTTTCTTGAGATATTCATCAATGATGGTTCTTCGTCCCCGGTGTAGAGAGCTAGCGGAGAAATCTGATGAAATCAGGTTCCATCCGATGCTCTTAAGCTGTGAAAAACTTAATGTATGGCCGATTAACCCTTTCGGACAATAACGACTAACTATAAGATCCTCATCATCAAGTTTCGCCTCTAGGCGAATCGTTAAAGAGCCATCCAAAGCGTCAATTTCATCTGGAAAGAAAGAGAGCTCATCGTCATTGAGATTTGTTAATGTTGCTTCAACGATAAAAGGCGACTCTGTATCCCTAAAATCAGAAGCACTAATACTGGAGTATAGCTGCTGCGTAGTTTTGCCCAACAGTAAATCAAGGCATCTAATCAGAGAACTTTTTCCACTTCCATTGGAGCCAACCAATATTAAACTATCCCTGACATCCAAAGTACAATCGGCGATTCTGCTGTGGTTTTTAACGATAACCGACGATATCCTCATCGCTTTATTGTCTCCTTAGAAGTTATTTGCTCCACGAGTAACTTGATATACCTGCATATCATACTTTATCTTATCTGAATAGTTGCTTTATATAACAATTACTGAAGTATGAAAGTTCGACTTCATTATTAGCGAGTAATCAACTCGCATAGCAGGAATGCTTCTCCGTTTTATGTGTCCTCAACTTATGGAAACCAAACTTGGTGTTTATGTTTTTGGGAATTTGACTTGCGAATATAAGCGAATCAAGAATAGCTTTATTAAAGCGTGTGGAATCTGAAGCCATTCCAACGTTGCATAGACGTATCGAGGATAAAATCGAGAAGGACGTGATGTGTATAGCGTGTGGAAGATTGATGAAGAAGAACGGCAGGTCGCTGATAGCTGGCGATGAAAGTGCGTAACGTGCAAACTGACGTCGACCGCGCCCAGGGGCAGCATCATTACCACTAATACCGCCGCCATCCAAAACGAACACCACTACCGTTTAGAACAAGTGTCGACACCGAACACCTTATATTCGACCACAAACAAGTGCCGTTTGACTGCAGAAAATTGACCTGGGGCGTCTAAAGCATGATAGCCATTGAAGTCTGCGTGGGCGGGTGGCAGATGGGATTGAAAGAACAACAATGTTTAGAGGATTACCGACGCCGTTTCGATGATTTATGCAATAAAGCATAGTGGTATGTCGTACTCGGTTCAGCTGTTTGATGCTGACGACAGAGATCTAGACGATTCCCTGACTGATTTACATATTGGTGAAGCATGGCTATACTCCGACCTTGTTTATTCCGATCCGCGTGGTTATAAGGCCAAGGCGACTGAACTTCCATACCGTGATCGTTGTTATGCAGGAACGTTTTTCTCCTCGTTGACTGTTGTTGTTATCAAGGTATGTAAGCTGGTTGCTGTGCCAGATAAACAATTTCAATGGAACATTGACAAAAGCGCATGGCAGAAACAAGTTATGCCTGCTGAGAAAGATTCCGAATTCGCAATTGACGGTATATGGGCTTTCCCAGCTGGAACGAAAATTCCTGAAGGCGTAAGTCCCGCAGACGTGTTTGGTGCTGTAAATATGAGTTTGTTAACAGAAACCAGACGGATGTTGATGCCACAGTTTAAGGCTGTTGCAATTTACTACAACAACGATGTAATCATTGAACAATTTCCGGCAACATATTTTTGTATAACAATCAATTACCAATACGAATAGCTGATTCGTTGGAATATACAATATCGGTAGAGCAATGGCATTCGGTGCCTAACAGTATTAGTCATATTGGTCCAATTGCTTTTCGCCTATGTAATAATGCTGGGTTGGTATCCGGACGAACTCTGCAAGCGATGCGTCAATCAAGCTATCTTGTATTTTTTCTCAATTTACCTTAAGCATGGGGAAGGGCGCACATTAATGTGCCTATTATTCAGAACGCAGTACAATGACAATATGTTATCCGCAGATATCGCAACACTCAGAAGATTGTCTACGCAATTTCGCAAAGCTATAGATACGGCGAAAAATGCCAGAGAATTCACATGTGCGCCACTTTCCAATTTTCCGCGTGCATGCTGTGGCGAGGTAAGCGATTTACTTGCTCAATACCTGCTTGAAAATGGAATTAAGTCGATATATATAGCAGGAACGTATCATGGCGAAGGTGTTGATGACCTACAGTCTCATGCATGGTTGGAGGTTGATGGACGTATCACCATTGATATAACTGGAGATCAGTTTTCTCGGAACAAAACGTTTTTATATTTTGACAAGCCTGTATGGTGTGGTTCTAGGACAGATTTTCATAAGTTATTTGAGATAGATCAAGTTGTTGTGGAAAATGGTATCGATTCTTTCCCGGAATCTGCGGCAAGACGAATGTGGAAACTATATCAGATTATATGTAAATATCTGTAAGACAACGTTTCAGTTAGCACATCACACCGATTTGACGAAAGACAATATCTTGACCGATATGGCGGATTGACGGGGGATACTTGCCTTATGGAAGATAGACTAGACGGCATTCGCATATCTGGGATTGTCATGCAATGCAACCAACGTTCCAGACACTGCCTGATCGGACGCCCTAGATGCTCACCGTCTGCTTCGTGGACATCGGTGTGGAGAAATACAACGGCTCCATCAACCTCTCATGCTCCTCACAACTGAATACCATGACATTCCTCTCGTTCAGTCTTAAAGAAAACATCCACAGTTCTCAACCGTTCTTGCGCTTTGTGCACCTTAAAGATATATTAATAATTATGGCAGATGTGCTGGGAGACGTTGCGAATACATTAGTTAATATAGTGTTTGAAGATAAATTTAATCAGATTAAAGATGATCAAAAATTTCGTGAGTCCGTAAAAGCGGCTATTGCTGAGTGGCATAACGATTTGCAGGAAGATGTTTACGGGTTAACTTCTGAAGAATGTCAAAACGTATGGCGGCTTATTGCGGATGATACCAATAGGATTGCTACGAATATTGTCGAAATAGCTAAAGTGGCAAACGGCTTTCCTGTTGAAAAAGAAAAAACACAACTTATTGCGATTATACATAATTCAATTCACAAGAACTGTAAGAATGTTTTCTGCTATAAATATAAAAAAATTGAAGTGCTTGTATCTTCGCTAATTGAAACCATTCAGAGAAAAGTAATTAATACTACAGTTGATATTGGTATACGTATTTTATTTACGCAATCGGAAGAACGGATTGTGCAATCAGTGAATTCTCATTGTGATCAAATATTGCAGCGTTTAAATAAAGATCCCATGAGGGATTCATTGCTCGACTGGCAGCAATTCGATGTTTGCAATTCAGAAGAGGAATTTCGGTACCTTGAAGATAATCAATTTTATTATGAAAAAAAGTTTACGGTTCGTTCCAATGCTGACGATCTTAAGCAGATTAGTTTCTGGTATACGTTTGTTAGTATAAATCAGCAAAATACATTCAGCTTAATTTCTCCAGTAAATGCCGAGTTTGAGATATCAAAAGATAGAATAAATAAATACGGACAACGCGTTATTGAAATTACGGTGAAGCTTGCAGAAGGCATATGTCGTAACGATAAAGTATCATTCGAAATTCGAACTATTCAAAAACAACCATCGTCTTGGTTTTCGGTAACCGTCCCAAAGTATAATACGAGTTACATTAAAAAAACAGTTGTTTTTGCGGATTCTTGTCTTCCCAGAACAATATGGAAAGCTGATATATCGGTTACTGATATAGATTGCATAGAAGAATTCCCTTCGTTTCCGCACAGTATATTGAAGATTGATAATAATATAGCAACCGGAAAATGGGACAGGTTTGACAATCAGCGTGCATACGTACTATATTGGCATTTACAATAGTTTCAGAGAGGAGGCTATATGTTTGATTATAGACTTCGATTTTATAAATTTGAGCCAAATGATGACGCGGACGTGAATGATGATGATGATGGTGGTGGTGTTATCACTAATATCATCGGTCTTAACGGAAGCGCACCAGCTCCTGCACCTGTCTGTCGATGATAAGACTGGGATTTGTCGGTAACGTGGTCGATGTGCGTTACGAGCATCAGAGGCCATGATTGTGTGGAAGAATGCGCCGACTATACGGATGTGTTGGCGTAGCTCATACTTGGAATGCCTAATTCTATTACTTGCACGGATTGACGCTGATGTCTGACGCAGATTTATCAGGCAAGATAATGGCTTATAGGAACTTTTGTGGTGCTTTAGGTCTTGGTCAGTCGGTGGTGTCGGGGCATGGGATGCTGATGTGGAATTCGTTCCAGTCGGTGCCGGTACCGAATCCAGGTTCGTCTCGCCGGTGTCGTTGTTATCTGTGGCCAGCGGCCTGTGGCGTCGGTGACGAGTGTGACGGCCTTGGGATTGCCCGCTTTCATGTAGTACACCCATTCGCAGGCGTACCGTATGTGTTCCTCAGGCAGCCCGTGGTGAATGAGCGGGGTTCATTTGATCGCAGTGGGGGCGTACAAGCGGCGTCACGCGGAAGCGGATTATGACCTGTCCGAGGTCGAGGCGATGTTCCCGAAGCGTATCTGGCGGCAGGCGGATGCCGCGGCGGATATTCATATGGCCGGGTCGTTCGTCATTGACACCGCCGGCAAGCGCGACAATCTCAGTACGGGGTTCGTCGAACTCGCCGAACACTGCTACTCGGTGCGCGAATACTCCGCCGAGCCCGTGTCGCAGGACGTGCTCGACAAGGTGTACGCGGTCGCGATGAAGACGCCGTCGGTGTGCAACCGGCAGGCGACGCGCGTCTACCAGATCGCCGATCCCGTCAAGGTCAAGGCCGCGTTGGACATCCAGGGCGGATTCCATGGGTATGCGGCACCGCCGGTGCTGCTCCTGGTCACGTCTGACATCCGCACGTTCATGAACGAGAACGAGCGCAACGAGCCGTTCACGGACGGCGGGCTGTTCTCCATGTCGCTGCTCTACGCGTTGGAAGCGTACGGTCTGGCCGTGTGCCCGCTCAACGCGATGTTCGACCTGTCGCAGGAGAACCGGACGCGCAAACTGCTCGGCATTCCGGACAACGAGTTCCTGGTCATGTACATCGCCGTCGGCAACTTCCCCGACACCGTGCCCGTATGCCGTTCCACGCGCAAGACCGTGGCTGACGTCGTCACCAAAATCTGATGGGTGTAGCGTTCCGATCCGCTTGTCAGATTATGGACAAAGCGTCGAGTCAAGCACAACCCGTCAGAACCTGCCGGCGAACGTTGAGCTGCGGGCCGAATATGATATGGTAGCCGGCACAAGGCTCAGCCCGGAAGGCCAAGTCTGGCCTATAGCCCGAAAAATCACGGCTTTGTCAGGCCTAAATCAATCGTTACGCATGGCTGCGGTTCATCCAGTCAACCGTTGGATGTTCCCGACAACGGGTTCCTGGTCATGTATATCGCTGTCGGCGGCTTCATCACCGCCAGCTGTCAGACGAAGCCGATCCATCCTCTGATCCGTTTCGGCAGCACCCGCGACGCAACGGTCATGCACAACGCCGTCGCTGCCAGTGTGAGCAATCCGTACATGATACCGGTGAACACATTGACGTTGGGGAAAACATGCAGAACAACCCTAATGATGATGAAGTGCGACAGGTAGATGCCGAACGACAAATCACCTAGCCCAGTCATGATGTTACGGCTAGTCACTTTGGATTCCCTATCCAGTCCGATGCACATGACGAGCGCGGCCGCCGCGAGGGACGTCATCATGGACGAGAGCTTCAGCTGGCTGGTCGCCACGTCATAATTGTCGCCGAAGAACTCCCATAGGAACCCCTCACCCATCTGAACCATCGTCAACACAAACGCGATAACGTCCCAGAACACAGCACCGTGGCGTTGAACGATTGGTTTGAACCGGGTGTCCCATTCCAATCCCACGACATAGAAGATTATCCAAGTTCCGAAGAATGGTCCCCATATCGAAGGCGGGTCAAGCGGCGTACACAGGTACTTCACCACTAGCGTGACCGGCGTGATTGCGTACGCGATCCACCAGAATCCGCTGTCAAGTATCCGGTAGATTACCGGCGTCAGAACCACTAGGAACAGATACACGATGCAGTAATACAGCTGGGCGGACGCGTTGCCCGACACCACGGCCTTCACTACGCGCGGCACGCTGTGCACGGCATTCAGCCGCAGCAGCTCGTCTATATTGCTCAGCAGATAGGCGGCGGTCCACACAAGGTAGGGGATGAGGATTTTTGAATACGCCTGCCGTAGAAGATTTTCAAGTTCCCGACTTTGGAGCGGGGAGTCAGCAGGCCGCTGAGAAACAAGAACAATGCCACGCCCCAATTCAGGAACGGTCGCACGACAATGGTCGCCGTACTCTCCGGCAGGGTGTGGATGATAACTACTGCTGTGATTGCGCAGCCGCGCAGCAACTGCAGATACGCGTTCTTTCGATTACCGTTTCGGGGGGGGGGGGGATAATGGCCGGGTTCACATTGCGCAACAAAAAATAGGTTTTGACAACGAGTATTTTTGCAGCGGTAATACACGGGCCCCCCCCCCCCCCCCCCCCCCCCCCCCCCCCCCCCCCCCCCCCCCCCCCCCACTCGACTGCTTCACATTCGCATACAAACATGAGGATATGACAACTCGATTCTTAGCTCCTGAAATCATCGTGCAGCCCCACGCGCGTGAACATCACCGACCCATCGGCCCGGCGCACGTAGTGCAGCCGTCGTGCGCCGGGCGTATTGGTCTGCAGGTGTACACGCCAGTAGGTGTCGCCGGCTGCCGTGCGGCGTTTGGGATCAGAGCCGCCCTCGCCGGTGCGTAGCTGGTGCAGACCGCGGCTGTTCAATTCCTTGTCGAGTCCCAGCACCACCTCGAGCATCACATGCGCCACCTTCTCGCGGTCCACGCCCTGCACCGCCTCCAGGCTGGCGAAGAAGTCCGGGCCGTAACCCCAATTCCGCTTCAGAGGCTTGTCCTCCTTCTCGGCGGCCGGGATGCGCGTCACCCATGCCATATATATCTCGAAATCAAGCTGTTGCCGCGGATCGGTGAAACGGTCTTGCAGATCCACTCCCGATACGACGTCCCGGTGCTTGGATTGCTGTCTCATGGTGCGCCGTTGTTCGAGCGCGTGACGTTTGGCCTGCTCGAGCTGCGCCGACGCCGCGTCGCGTTGGCGCTCCGCCGTCGTCAGCTCCTGTCTGGTCTGCATGAGCTGGGCGTATAGGTCGCGGATGCGCTGGGCGGATGCCGTGTCGGCACTGTCGGGGATGAGCGCCGATAGCTGCCGTTCGTCGAAGGCGGACAGCTCATGATGCTCAGTCTGTTGCGTCGCCGTGGCCGGATCCGGTACCGCGATCCACGCGGGACCGCCCGGGAAATAGCTCGGCGCGGGGACGGGCGGTTCATCCACGTCCAGCAGCGACATCAGCCAATGTAAACGGACGTTCCCCCGCGTATCGACATCGGACCATGCCTCATCGCCATCGTCGCGTTCGATGATGGCGACCGGTACCACGGTGCCCACCGTCAGCTCCCACCGCAGATCCGCGCCGATGCCGGCATCCTCAGCCGGCACCTCCACCATGGCGCCGGGGAACAATTCCAATGTGCACGAGTCCTTCCGTACCTCGGTCACCCGCGCCGGCACGACCATGTCGCCGGCATAGGCGGACAACGTCTCGCGTGGTTGTCGCGGCCGTGGCTCGGTCAGATCCAAGCGTCGTGACTCCTCATCGAACAGGCCGGACACCGCCATGTCCTTGGTGAACAACCGGTCGCCGGGAATGTCCTTGGACACCAGATTGGTCAGTATCGTGGCGTACGAACCACGCCCCAGATCGACCAGCACGCGCCCCTCGGCCGGACTGCCCAGCACCGTGCCCGACACGGTCCGTCTGGAATCCGTCGTCGCATGGGTGGAATACATGTTGCTGAAACTCAGCCGTGCGGCCTCCTGCAGCACCGCGTCGGTGACTCGTGCACGCTCGCCTAGATTCCAGCCCCAGAACAGTTTCACACCGCCATGCGTGATCCACTCGGAGCCCGCGGGGATCACGCGGCAAGCGTTGCCGAAGGTCTGCACGCCTTTGGGCATGCGCGCGTTCAGTTCGGCGGTCGCCTCGGGGCCGATGACGTCCACCACATAGGCCGCGTCGCGTAGCATTTTCGCCAATTCCTCGGTGCCCGCCAACGATGCGGTCATGCCGACGTTGCGCGTGGCGACGACCACCGGCATCGTCGACTGAGGGGAACGCAGGTATTCCGCGAGCGTCGCCGCACGGTCGGCGGTTGGGGGGCTGCGGACGTTTTCTTGGAGTTGTTTCCTATACTGCCAGCCCCTGGCTTGTTCTGTATTCTATCGGACTTTTCCAGCCCAGCGACTGTTTGATCCTCGCATGGTTGTACCAGTGGATGTATTCACCGGCGAGGTCGATGACCTCCTCGCAGGTGCGTTCCTCCCAATGCCCGGAGATGCACGGACCCGGGCCTTCATACGGCCGAAGAACCCCTCGGCCGCGGCGTTGTCGGGGCTGCACCCCTTCGCGCCCGTGGACCGGACCAGGCCGTACCGGCCCATCCGTTCCAGCCATCCCGGCCACCGGTAATGACAACCGCGGTCACTGTGGACCACGGGACGCTCGCCGGGCCGCAGCGTGGCGGCGGCACGGTCCAGCATCGTGTTGGCCAGTTCGGCGTTCGGCGACGTCCCGGCCGTGTGCGCCACGACCATGCCGTCGTAGCAGTCGATCATCGGCGAGAGGTACACCTTTCCGTCGCCGGCCTTGATCTCGGTGATGTCCGTGAGCCACTTCTCGTTGGGCCGTTCGGCGGTGAAATCCCGGTTGACGAGGTTGTCCGGCGCGGGCGTGACCTCGCCCCCGTCACGGGCTGTAGCGCCGCCGCCCGGGAACACGGGCGACCAATCCGTCCTCGCGCATGATCCTGCGGATCACCTTCTCCGAGACGCCCGTCCCGAGCGCGGCCTTGACCCGCCGGTACCCGTACCGGCCCCTGGAATCGGCGAATGCCCGCGCCACGCGGGCGCGCAGCCCGGCGTACTTGCCGACGCCGAGCCTCGCGTGGTGGTAGTGGTAGCTGCTGGGCGCGATGCGCAGCAAGCATGTCAGCGACCTCAGCGAATACCTCGGCCCCGGCCGGTCGACCGGCATCGTCTTCTCCCGGTTCGACAGGCGCCGCAGGTCGGCGCCCGGGTCTTTTTTTACGACCCCGAACCACCTCCCGCATCAACGCGTTCCCCCGACTCCAGCCCGCGTATCCGCCGACGCAACACATCCGGGTCATCGCCCAACGGCTCGCGATCGGTTCCGGACTGCGGCATGGCATCCCTCCGTTCCGGTCTCCGGCGCCGCCATTCCGCCGGCGCGGTACAGTCTCATCCAATGATGCACCGCGCCGGTGCTGATGCCAAGCTCCGTCGCCACCTGCTTCTGCTGCATGCCCGACAGGCACAATTCCACCGCGCGACACCGCGTCTCCAACGGTATGGGCGGCTTGGGGACGGCATCCGCATACCTGGGATCGTCGCGCAGCCACCGTACCCGGACACTGTCTGGTCGGATACCCCAGATGCTCCACCACCTGCTTCGTGGACATCGGTGTGGAGAAATACAACTCCACCGCCCGTTCACGCTCCTCACGACTGAACACGGCAACAATCCTTCCGCTCAGTCTCCAAGAAAACGTCCGCAGCCCCCAACCCGAAAACGGTACGGGAATGCTGGGCATCCATTGAGCGTGCTGATTATCTAGACATTCGCCATGTAACCAAGGACATACCAGAATCGCTGAGGTCTCAATATGCTGCTTGCCGGTGTTTGCTTTTGACCGGGCAACGGGGAATCGTCCCGGCTATCGCGGCAGCAGAAGCGTCAAAGGAACGGGGGACGCGTCATTGCATAGGAAGTCGGCTGACGATGTTGTCGATTGCGCTCTGGTCGGTGACGCCGATGGCCTTGAACATTTGGCAGTACTGATTCGGCAACGCGATTGCCATTCGCCGCAACAGCTCGTAGAACTGATGCCGGAACGCAATGTATGACTCTTGGTCAAGCAGGTATGACAAGTCATTGACCAGCTGGAACACGGACTCGTTGAGGCGTTCGTTGGCATGGGCGCAATAGCAGCGTTCATCATGTGCGCATAGGTTTCTGAAGAACACTAATCGGCCATAGATGGTATTGAGTCGTTTGATGGTGATTTTGCGGGGCGTGTCGTGCGTATCCGCATATAAGTCCGTAAAGCTCTCGGCCACCGCCAAACGTACCTGCGGCGCCGAGATTTGGAAGAACCATACGATTTGGCCAAGCGACAGATCGTTGGCCAGCACCCATAACGGAACCTGTCCATTGTGGTCGTTGAGGCAATGCCGGATATACGCCTTTCCGGCGTGCCTGCCATTATGTTCGGTCCTGTTGGATTCAAGAATGCGACGGAACACCTTATCGATGAGCTTGCACGCGCTGGAATACGATTGGGAATCGTAGCTATGCGGGTTCAGATACGGATTGGACTCTGAGGGGTAAGCTTTGGTGAATTCATGCGAGCATATGGCTTTCAACGTCGCTTCGGCCGGCGTGATGCCTTGGAATAGGAGAGACCGCAATTCGCGATCAAACCGGAACAGGGCATAAAGGTCATCGAACCGCGTGCCCTCTATATATCGGTCGTCACCCACTCGTTGCGAAGCTCGTCGGTCAAGAAACTGGTCCTTGTATCCGTTGACGATGGCATAGTATCCTTCGCGTTGCAGCGCATGCTTTGCTTCCGGGCCGACCGACATGCCGCGGGACGTCAGCAGCTGGATCTGCTCGTCGATCGTTCTATATGGCTTGTGCAACTGCATGACGACAATCCCCCAAGTCGAAAAGCATCGGGGCCGTCCCCGCTTTGCAGAACGGAGAGAGGCCCCGACGAACTGAACGTAGTTCAGCTTAGTTCGCACCGTACAGGCTACCGTATCCGCGTGGTAGACGCAACTTTCCGATCCACTCGTGTGACACGCCTCCACTCATCGTCGAATCGACCTATATGCCTAAAACAAATGGCTTCGGTTTCCCGAAGCCATCGACGTAGAGTGCTCCGGCCTGCACCGAAGCTACAAAGGACAGGTTAGCAAAACGTGTGCGTATTGCAAAAGAGTACTACTTACCGACTGACGAAATGGATGCCGAGGCTGCCTTGGCTTCGGTTTGTATATGGACGATGCAGGTGATGATGTGGGTAACACAACACGTCTATATCGTTGGAACCGGTGTTTGTCGAAGTGGTTCTCGAACATAGGGAGTGAAGGAAGTGGGATTGGCCGGAGAAGAAATTCAGGAGATGCTCTAATGGGTTGTGACGTTATGAGCGCGAGAATCGTTTACCACTATGAGAATGGCGTATGGTGGGCCGAATCCGATGAATATGCCCGGATTCTGCGCTGCGGGTGATTCATTTAACGAGACTCGCATGAACGTAAGAGATGGTATATTTTTCCATTTCGATGATGGAAGGTCTCGTATACGCGCATGTGAGTGTGAATACATCTGTCATCCGGGAACATACCGGACGTTATTATCAATTATTGCTGATGATTGTATGATGATTCATTCAGATATACATTCAGCATGAAGCGTGTAATTATTTGCGCTAGGGTCGATTGTCATTTTGTAAACAGGGATATCCTTCTCGAGGGCGATATTTGTAATTATCTTTTGGCTGATTTCGTTGCACTTGCGACCTAAATAGATTGCGTGTGGTTTATAGTTGATTTTTACATATTGCGCGTTCGACATTGAAGTACAATCCGTGTCAAAGAAAAGTCTCCACTCCTTCTCGGGGGCCCAATCGGTCGACTTATACAAAGCAATTTTCTTCGACATGAACAAATCGGGACAAGGCAGGAAGGAGCTGAACCAGCCATCAGGGTTATTTAATCCCGCAGAGTAAAGTAAATACGATTGATATAAATAAGTAACATATGCTGTTGCGTCTATTCTTGACTGTCCATAATGCACGGGGAATAAGGTGCATAATATGTTAGCGCTTTTACATGGGTAATTTAGATCATTATTGGTTTGAGTGATTATGTTTTGTTTAAAATCATACTCTAGGGCAAAGCCGGTAGCGTTTGATGCGTAAATTCCCCACATCATGTCAGACTCTATTTGTTCTGTAAAACAAGCAATTTTCGTCGAACTCTGAATCATACTTGATATATCTTGCGTGATTTCGTTGATGTTTTCATTAAGTGTTTTATGTAGTCGCTCTGATAATAAAGCTATGTCTTGAGAGGGCAAATTTTGAAGATAATGAAGGCCTTCCCTAATATTTGGGATATGAGATTCGATGGAGGCGGGAACATTGTTCATATTCGAAATATGCTGTAAAGCGTGTAATATGCCGGATGAATCAAAAAAAGAGTCAATCCATTCATTCATGGCTTCTTTATTGAAATATGGGCGAGCATCAAAATCATCATTCATGAGTTGTGCACTGGCAAACCATATTTCATCCTTGTCGAGAGCTTTAAGACTCTTCTCTGTAAAAGGTCTGAACCGATATAGATATGGAGGAATATTGCTGTTGATGAAGGAGGCTATCCCTGAATACTGGCTTGCTCGTTCTGTTTCTGAGAGTTTCTCTGGGATAATCGTTTGGTTTAATATCTTCTCATATTCATCATCGTCAAGCATATGCAAAATTATACAAGTTTCTTGTCTAGAAGAATCTTTTTAACAAACGGCTCAAATCGTATGCGCGCCTTGGCTATCGATTGATGCCCGGTTCGTCATCCGGCCCGAGTCGCGGGCTTGCCGCAACTATCGCCCCCAATGCTTCGATGGTGCTTGCTGACGGCTACGAGCAACGATTGCGTGACGACATCAATGCAAGTCGTAGCGCGATAACATTGTCCGGCGGTGATTTCGACGGCATCGGTCAAGACGGTGAAGAAGACCTTGCTGGATGCAATGCATCGCGGAGTCGCCGTCAACGTTGACGTCCGATTGCACGAAGGCGCCTCTGAACCGTCGCGTAAGCGGATTCTGGCAGCGTGTCAACAGCTGTGCGATGTCGGATGCTGTGTCGGGACCGTCGAATGGTGCATGGACTTTGCGGTGCTCGGCCGTCTCGTATGGTACGGCGGCATCCCATTGCTGGGATACGGTCCACGATTCGCTGATGAATGCTCGTTGCGGGTCGTCGATCCAAGGCTCGCGAAGATGCTTGTGGATAATCAGGCGCAAGGTACGAAGCCGCTGGTGTTGTAGGTCATCGTTTTAGTTGGTGAACTGGAAAACAAGTCACGACTGTGCTGTGGAGTGTCGGCGAAGCATGCTGGCGCAGGAACATCTACGGGCTGAGCTGGAATAGTCAGACTGACGTTTCATGATGCACGCGCTACCATCGACATAGGCATTCGGATGACGACGGGATGATTCATGAATGAAGACGCTGAATTCAATACCAAGGTCGAAACCACTGTACGTGAGTTGTTGACCAATGTGAACAGGGTGCCGTTTCTGTTTGTCGGATCCGGTATATCGAGACGATATATGGGGACTGAAAACTGGGAGGGGCTGCTCAAGTGGGTATGTGAAACGGCTGGTACGCCGATGAAGCAGTTTTACATCTACAAGCAGCAGGCGCTTGCTGAATGCGGAGAAGAGAGTAACGAGCTGTACCCGCGCATCGCATCGTTGATGGAGCGTGATTTCATTCACGCTCTTGACAATGATGCGCTGGCTGAGTGGGGGCGTAGTCATGTAGAAGCCTTGGAAAACGGCGTTCCTGCGATGAAAATCTATATAGCCGATCACTTGTTGGATTTCAAACCTGCCAGTGATGATACCGAACTGCTGGAACTGAAAAAAGCGTCGCGCCATGTGGCTGGTGTAATCACCACAAACTATGACCGTCTCATGGAAGAATACGTATTCCCCGGTTATCAGACATACTGCAGACAGGATGATTTGCTTTTTTCGCAATTGATGGGAATCGGTGAGGTATACAAGATTCATGGATCGGTGGATGATCCGGCTTCCATGATTCTTGACGAGAATGACTACAAGCAATTGAAGGAGCGGCAGCAATATCTTTTGTCGAAAATTCTTACCATTTTTGGTGAATATCCGATTATATTCCTCGGTTATTCATTAAAGGATCAGGATATTCGCGACATTATTACGGCAATAGCATCTTGCGCTGGCGAGCGGCGAATGCTGGAGATGGCTGAAAGATTCATATTCGTGGATTATTCTCCGGGTCAAAGCATACAGACGACGAATTATGACGTCAATGGCAAAATCGTGAAGATGACATCCATCAGCACGCGGGATTTCATGCCGATTTACAAAGCTATTGCCAATACGAATATGAAATATGCGCCAAGAGTGCTTCGTCAGATTACCAGACAACTCTACGAGGCGGCGTATTCGGGCGGAGATGCTCAAAGTGTTGTGTTCTCCAACCTCGAGAGTATGGACGAGTTGCCGCAGGATGCAGAAATCGTTGTCGGTGTTGGAATCAAAGGTTATGGCAGGCTGGTCGCGAGTGAGGACCTATACGAAGATGTGTTGTTCGGCAATAAAAATCTGTCCGTGAATCTTGTAATAGAGGAATATCTGGAACGGTATATTCCGCAGGGCGGCGTTCCGATGTACTACTATTTGTCCCGATACGGTGATGGTCCTCTTGGTGAAAAGACACGTGAGGAGATCAAAAGCAAAATGTGTTTTGATGACTATTTGAGTAAGACGCAGAAGGCAAGACGCGGAAAATGGAGAAACGAACAGCGATTAAGCGAGTGGAGCATAGAATCTTTGGAAAGAGAATTCGATGATAATGCCTATAAGAATATTTTCCTACTCAGGCAGGACGAAATCGAAATCGACGGTCTTGAACAGATGGTGAAAAAAGTTGCCCGCGGAATGTTGGAGGATAAGAAAAAACTGGATTCAGATATCCGCAAGGATATCAGAATCTATGACTTTCTAAAGTACGGGATTCCATATCGGAAAAAGTAAGCGCGCCCCCACATTCATCACCATCAGCCACTCCTCTCAGTTAGGAGTGACCCAATGAATCAGCGGGGGCGCCACCGACATGTGGACCCAAGACCACGCGCGACAGCCATTAAGTCCGTCTCCTATTTTAGGGTAACCTCTGGGCAGTGTTGTGAAATGCGCTTTCTGCGTAGCTTCGAAGGGCGTGTTGAAAGGTTACGTCCGGGAATGCCGCGTTGTACGGTCCAGCAATGTGCTGATTGATAGCTGCCGGTGTTTCTTCGTGGCGGATTGCAGGCTGTAGTCTGGCTCGAATTTGTATCTTGACCTGCTATGGTGCAGCGGCACCACTGCTATCCGGCATGCTGCCCCCAGCCCGGATCGAGACGCCGACATCAGACGAACCACTCACCCCCTGAAATCATCATGCAGCCCCACCCGCGTGAACACCACCGACCCGTCGGCCCTGCGCACATAGTGCAGCCGCCGCGCGCTCGGCGTGTTGGTCTGCAGGTACACGCGCCAATACGTGTCGCCGGCGGCCGTGCGGCGCTTGGGGTCGCCGCCGCCCTCGCCGGTGCGCAGCTGGTGCAGGCCGCGGCTGGCCAGCTCGCGGTCGAGCCCGAGCACCACCTCGAGCATCACGTGCGCCACCTTCTCGCGGTCCACGCCCTGCACCGCCTCCAGGCTCGCGAAGAAGTCCGGCCCGTACGCCCAGTCCCGCTTGAGCGGCTTGTCCGCCTTCTCCGCGGCCGGGATGCGCGTCACCCACGCGATATACACCTCGAAGTCGAGCTGCTGGCGCGGGTCGGCGAAGCGCCCCTGCAGGTCCACGCCCGCAGCGCTCCGGTGCCTGGACTGCTGCCGCATGCTGCGCCGCTGCTCCAGCGCGCGCTGCTTGGCCCGCTCGAGCTGCGCCGCGGTGGCGTCGCGCTGGCGTTCCGCGGCCACGAGCTCCTGGCGGGTCTGCACGAGCTGGGCGTACAGGTCGCGGATGCGCTGGGCCGACGCGGTGTCGGCGCTGTCGGGGATCAGCGCGGCCAGCTGCCGCTCGTCGACGGTCGCCAGCTCGCGCTGCTCCGGCTGGCGCACGGCCGCCTCGGAGGCGTCCGGTATCGCGATCCACGCCGGACCGCCCGGTAAGTAGCTCGGCGCGGGGCTGACCGTGCCGTCCGCGTCGAGCAGCGACATCAGCCAGTGCAGCCGGACGTTCCCCGTCGCGTCGACGTCGGACCACGCGTCCTCGCCGTCGTCGCGCTCGATGACGGCGACCGGCACCACGGCGCCCACGGTCAGCTCCCAGCGCAGGTCGGCGCCGAGCCCGGCGTCCTCGGCCGGCACCTCCACGACGGCCCCGGGGAACAGCTCCAGCGTGCACGAGTCCCTGCGCGCCGCCGTCACCCGCGCCGGCACGACCATGCCGCTGGCGTATCCGGCCAGCGCCTCGCGCGCCTCGCGCGGCCGCGGCGCGGTCAGGTCCAGGCGCCGGGAGTCCTCGTCGAACAGGCCGGTCACCGCCATGCCCTTGGTGAACAGCCGATCGCCGGGCACGTCCTTGGTCACCAGCGTGGTCAGGATCGTGGCGTACAGCCCCCGCCCCAGGCTGACCAGCACGCGCCCCTCGGCCGGGCTGCCCATCACCGTGCCCGACACGGCGCGTTTGGAGCCGGCGGCCATGTTGGTGGAATACGAGTTGCTGAAGCTCAGCCGCGCGGCCTCCTGCAGCACCGCGTCGGTGATCCGCCCGCGGTCGCCCATCGTCCAGCCCCAGAACAGCTTCACGCCGCCGCGCTTGACCCAGTCCGATCCGGCGGGGATCACGCGGCAGGCGTTGCCGAAGGTCTGCACGCCCTTGGGCATGCGGGCGTTCAGCTCGGACGTCGCGTCGGATCCGATCACGTCGACCACGTGGGCCGCGCCGCGCAGCATCTTCGCCAGCTCCTCGGTGTCCGCCAGCGCCGCGGCCATGCCCACGTTGCGGGTGGCGATGACGACCGGCATCGACGACTGCGGGGAGCACAGGTACCCGGCCAGCGTGGCCGCGCGGGCCGCGGTGTCCGCGATGAACACGCCGGCGCCGTTTTGCGGCAGATCCAGCTGGATGGGGGCGCCCGCGGGGACGGTGGCGGGGGAGGTCTTTCCGATCCTGTCGGCGGCCTTCCGCGCCTTTCGGGAGATCTTGGCCCTGCCTTTGACTTTGCCGGTTCCGGCGGTTCCGGCAGTTTCGGTCCTTGCGGCTCCCGTGTTCGCGGCCCCCGTTTCGGCGGCTCCCGTCCCGGCGTCCTCCGCTCCGCCGGCTCCCGCGATCCCGGTCCCGGCGGGAACGGGGCGTGCCGTCGACGACTGTGCGGTCGCCTGCGTACGGGCGGCGGATGACACGCTCGCCGGAACAGTATGCGCCGATGCCGTCGTCGCCTTGCGACGCCGCCGTTCGCGCTCGTCCATGCGACGCAGCTCGTGGGCCACGGCCTGCTCGATCGCGCCGAGCATCGAGTTCGGCGAGCCCTTCGGCTGGATCAGCTCGGTCCGGTACCGGTCCGCCAGCCATCCGTCGTCGCACGGGTACATGCGGGCCGCGCCGCCGAACACCGACCCTGTACGGCCCAGGGCGTCGGTCAGCTTGTACGTCAGCGCGGTCGGAACGACCACCACGTCGGCCCTGGCGCCCAGCCGTCGCTTGAGCTCGTCGGCGTCGACGGGCGGTTTGGCCTGCCGCTGCGGCACGGAGACCACCACCGTGATGCGGCTGCGCTGCGACCGGCGCAGGTACGAGGCCAGGTCGTTGACGTCCCAGTCGTCCCGCAGCGTCACCGCCGATTCGCTAGGCAACTGCATGATGGCCCTTTCCAATCGGGTGGATCGATGTCGAATGGTTATTCGCTCATTGATTCAACGATACAACGGACAGGGAAAGGGGGTCGGCGAAGGGGTGCGCGCAAGCGCCCATATGCACAATGTGCGCGACGGGTCGAGGCAGGGCATGGGGGAGTGCGGCCTCCCGACCGCCGCGCCGCGCCGGGCGGCCCGGTCGCCGCGCCCGTAGCCGGACCATATATAGAGGTGGGCACCCCGTCTCGCCGCCGGGCCCATCCCCACATCCTGCCCCCCTGCTAGCATGCTTTCCATATTGTGTCATGTCGTATGACGAGAGATTGGATTCTTGATGGATCAGAATCAGATGGAACAAGAAGAGGGGATCACCTTAGGAGAACTGCTGCAGATGATCCGGAAGCACATCGTCTCCGCGATCGTCGTGTGCGTGGTGGTGTTCGCCGCCGTGGCGGCCTATACGTTCCTGGCGCCGAAGAAGTATGAGGCGACGGCCGAGCTGCTGGCCATGTCCGGCCAGGGCGCGATCAGCGACAACGCCAACGCCTCGCAGTACAGCTCGATCGGCTCCTACATCAATACGCAGATCGCCACCTACCCGCAACTGGTGAAGACCGAAGCCGTACTCGAGCCGGTCATCGACGATCTTGGCCTTGATACCACGGTCGCCGAAACTGCCGAGTTGATCACCGCGAGCAACCCTGACGGCACCTTCATGGTCGATATCACCGCCGAAACCGAGGATCCCGCGCTTTCCCAGCAGCTCGCCAACGCCGTGGCGGACAGCCTGAGCGAGCAGGTTTCGACCTCGATGAACACCGTCACCAAGGACCAGGCCCCGGTGTCGCTGTCCGTTGTGCAGCAGGCCGCCCTGCCGGAGGGGCCGAGCTCGCCGAACGTGCCGCTCTACCTTGCCGCCGGCCTAGTCGTCGGTGTCATCCTGGGCATTGGCTTCGCAATTGTCCGTGAGATGCTCAACACCCGTATCGACACGACCTCCGATGTCCGAGGCATCCTCGGATCCTCGGCAATCGGCAGTATTCCGGACGATCAGATCCTGCTGAAGCAGCAGCCGGTCGTCGTCGCCCAGCCGGGTGGCCCGATCGCCGAGGAATACCGTCGTATTCGCACCAACATCTCGTTCCTGAAGACCGACCGTGTCGCCGGCGAAGGCCAGCTCATCGTCATCAGCTCGGTCTCCCCGTCGGAAGGCAAGACCACGACCGCCGTGAACGTGGCCGCCGCTCTGGCCGAGGACGGTGCCAAGGTGCTGCTCATCGACGCCGACCTACGCCACCCGTCAGTCGCCAAGCATCTCGGTATCGAGGGTCATGCAGGCCTTGCCCATGTGCTCTCCGGTCAGATGACCCCGAAGGACGTGGTCCAGAGCTACTGGAAGCCAAACCTGCACATCCTGCCCGCCGGCAAGCGCCCGGCGAATGCCAGCATCCTGCTTAACTCCGACACGATGGAGGCGCTGGTCCGGCAGGCGCTCACCCAGTACGACTATGTCATCATCGATACCGCTCCGATGACCGTTTCGAATGACGGTGTTGTGTTCGGCCGTCTAGCCAACGGCATCGTGCTGGTAACCGGTAAGGGCATCACTGAGAAGAAGGACCTGCAGGAGACCGCCGAGACGCTCAAGACCGCCAGCGTTCCCGTGCTCGGATTCATTTTCACCTTCGCGGATCCGAAGAAGAGCCACGCCGGCAACTATTACTACTACTATTACGAGGACGGCACCAAACGCAGCAATACCAAGCGTAAGGGCGGCAAGAACACCAAACGCCGTCAGTAGTCTCAAAGTGAGTGACGGCCTGGGAGACGGCGTCTGTACGTTGAAGCGTTCAGACGCCGTTTTCATTATGCTTGCAGCGGTTCCCGGAGGTTGCCTCGTATAAGGCGGATAGCTGCCTGTACTGTCACGAATCGGCTACGTGTAAGGCGATAACGTGGCTCATTCCCCGATTCGGTTCCCGGGAATGACGTTTTACTGTGAACGTTCCATGGACACTGCGATGCAGTGTTGGAAGGGTTCGTCAGAGGAATTACTACACTATCCTTCAGAAGATATGTAGGGCACGTATGAGAGGGACGGTCTGACGATGAGCGACGACAGCCATTCCGATATCGACATGGATTTGAGCTTTCCAATACCGCCGAATAAACCGACGGCGGACGATGATGTTGACATCCTGCAGCGTGCGGCCGACAACGCCAGCAGACCGCCGAAACCTCCGGTTCCCAGACCCAAGAACGGTGACGTCGTCGACACGTTCTGGGACATCCCACCCATCGAGTTCCCCACATCCAACTCCAGCGACGAGCCTGTGGACGGTCCGCGCCACGCGGCGTCCAAAGGCATGCTCTCGACCGCGGAGACCCAGTTGATCGCCTCCGGGAATACTCCGGACATCGTCGATTCGTCCTCGGACGAAGGCGACGATGCGAAAACCACCGTCTTAAAGACCGATGCATCCTCGGCGGCTCCCACCGCTCCACCGGAACATGCGCCGGAAACCACAGCATTTAGCGGTACACGGCTCTTTCCGGAAAGCGGCCCAGCCGCGCAGGAGACGGCCATCATCGAGACCGTACCATCGTTGGACTTTGGAAACGTCATCAGCGGTGAGACACCTGCGGCGATTCCACCAGTCGCGGCGGCAGGAGATGAATCAGTCGATGAAAACGCACACGGCAGCGAGAACTCCGAAACACCGGCCAGGAAACGGTTGTTCAAACCTGTGGCCATATCCATCACCATTGTGATTCTGGTCGCGGCCGTGGCCGTCGGCGGTGTGCTGTTATGGCGTAACCGTGAAAACGACGCGGAACACAGTGCGGCGCTATCCACATGTACTAGTGCGTCCGAGACATACAACACCGCTCGAGACGCACTCGACCAGGCGCTCGCCGACGCGAAGGACGAGCAGGCGATCACCGCTGATCAGGTTGCAGATGCCGCTACGGTAAGCTCATTGAGTGATGCCATCGACGAGGCAAACGGCATCGGTGAAGCCGCCGCTTGCGGTACGTCACTGTCCTCCGTGGATCTGCAACACAATGCGAAGACGAACCAGAAGTTGGCACAACAGCTTACCGACAGCGCCGGCAAGGTCACCGACGCAGCCAAGGCCGTGGCTGACAGTCGTGACGCCAAGACCGAAGCCGATAAGGCCAACGCACGAAACGCGCTGCAGACCGCAGTCAACGATGCACAGACCCTGCTGGACAACAGCTTGTGGGCCGTGGCGGACAACACCACCCGCGTTACCCTCGAGGAGGCGATCAACGCGGCGAACGAGCTACTGCAACAAGACAACCCCGATCTGGCTGCGCTGCAGAATGCGCAGGCTGCGCTGCAGTCGGCCAGCGACGGCGTGAATGTCTCGATGCAGGAGCTGGCGGCGCAGAATGCGACCGCGAACAATGGGTACTATGACTACGGATACGCCAGTAATCGCGGACCGACAGATAATGGTGGCCTGCAAGATGACGATGATTCTAAGCACTCATCGGATACCGATAAGGACTCAGAATCATCGGATGACGGCAATAGTTCGAGTGCCGACGGTAGCGGTGATGATCCCTCGCCTGCATCGTGAGTTTTGCTGACAAACAAATAAGCCATGCGCTACCGTATGCCTGTTTCTTACCGGGAAGACCCGGCCAGGAACAGGCATTGTCGTATATCCATCCGTGGGTCGTCTCGGGACTGCATTCTGGATTGTGTGTCGAGTAAGGCATACATGCCCTCGAACGCGTGGTGGCGCTGCCTTGCGTCATGGATGAGATCAATTGGAGGTAGGAAAATGCAGGGTGTTGTACTGTAAGGGGTGTATAAAAACATATAGGAATTGCTGTGAAGATTTGACAGCCCCCTATTCGTTTTATGCTGATATGCGTGAAACGAGGGGAGGGGAGGCCGGAGGGGTTATGGATGCACGGAGAGAGGGGCGGGAGCTTCGTACGCAAGAGCTTCCTGTTGGCGTCCGTATGACGTCGTCGGCACGCGAACAGCGTGTACATGAACGTAGGGGGTTGTCCCATACGCAAGGTGTCGGTGATGCCTCAGCGGAGAACATGGTCAAGACGATTGACTCGTCCGCTTCTGAAGGGGGCGTGTGCAAGGGTGCGGTTTGCGGGGCTCCCGGAACCACGAATGACACCGGATATGCCGACCGCCATGAGCCAATGACATTCGAGAACACGCCGTTCCCGGAGACCGAGCAGTCGATTTTCCGATCCATCCGGCGCCGGCCGTTGTGGCGGTACATATACGTCGCCGCTCTAGTGGCTGTGGACGTGCTTGTGATGCTGCTGTCGTTGGTGATCTGTTTCGCGTTCAACCCCGGTGCCTACGACACGGTGACGCGCGCCATGCCGATTTGGGCGTTCCTGCTGGCGTACTGCGTGATCGGACTACTGTGTCTGGCGTTCGCCGGCGCGTACCACCGGCATGTGATGGCCGAGGGATATGAGCTGTACACCAAGCTCATCAACGCCGCGATTTTCACAATCGTGCTGGCGAGCTGCGTGGCATTCATGCTGAACCTGCAACTGCCGCGTACCGCGTTGATCATCGCACCGTTGGTCGGGCTGGTGTGCGAACTGGTCGCCCGCTGGATGATGCGGTGCCTGCTACACCACCATCGTCGTCGCGGCGAGTGCAAATACACGACTGTGATCGTCGGCTCGTCGGAAGGCATCAATAGGACGTTGCGGTTGATGCGTCGCAACAGCGCGCTTGGCTACATGCCGGTCGCTGTGTGTCCGATCGCCCCGGATCCCCGTATGGATGACGCGTACGTCGTCACGAACTTCGTGGCGGATCCGGACATCGAAGGCGCGGACAAGCTGCGCGTGCTGAGTTTCGGTTCGCGGTTCGCCCGCACCATCGAACGCATGGGCGTGCAGGAGGTGTACATCGCCGACGTGCTCAGCCGCGATTCGAAGCTGCTGCATGCCATGTCGCTGGCCATCGAGTCGCTGGGCATCGAACTGGCGATTTCGGTATCTCTGGCCGATGTCGGCGGTCACCGGTTGCATCTGCGGAACTCTGCCGAGCAACAGGTGCTGATCGCCAGCCTGCCGCAGTATCGAACCACCACGTATGTGATCAAGCGAATCATCGATATCGTGCTTTCGGCCGTGGCTTTGATCGTCAGTTCGCCAATCATGCTCGGCGTCGCCATCGCCATCAAACTCGACGACGGTGGCCCAGTGCTGTTCAAGCAGACGCGCGTGGGCATTCACGGCAAGCCGTTCACAATGTACAAGTTCCGCTCAATGGTCACGAATGCCGAGGAGATCAAGGCGAAGCTTGCCGCAGAGAGCGGTCAGACCGATCGTTTTATCTTCAAGCTCAAGGATGATCCGCGTATCACCAAGGTAGGCAAATTCATCCGCAAGACCTCGTTGGACGAATTCCCGCAGTTCTTCAACGTGTTCAAGGGCGATATGTCGCTGGTCGGTCCGCGTCCGGCGTTGCCCGATGAGGTGGCGCGCTACGGTTCACTGTATTCGACGCGCCTGCTTGTCAAGCCGGGCATCACCGGTCCGTGGCAGGTTTCCGGACGCTCCGATCTCTCGCAGGAACAGAGCGAGTTCCTTGACGTCTCGTACATCGAGAATTGGTCGATTACCGGTGATCTGGCGATCCTGGCGAAGACCGTAATGGTGGTGTTCCGAGGAACCGGATCGTACTGAGTGATCCGTGCTGATTCGTACGAGCATATTGATGATGCCGGTTGATATGGCAGCAGAGACAAGAGGCGGTCATACCGGCTGACGTGCAGGAGTATGTGGAGAAAACCTGCATTCGTGTGCGGCGGCATTGGCTTCTGTGCCATCATAAGAAGCTGGTAATGCGGTCGTCTTCATGTTGGTACGTGGGATGCCCGCAGCGGCGTGGCATGTGGTCCAAGTATAGGGAGGGCCGCATCCTTTTGGGGTGAATAGGAGATGTCATGGTGAGGCATGTACATAGCGCACGTGGGGCACATACGACGCGCAACATCCTGCTGTTAGTGCTCGGTGTATTGGTTGTCCTCGGTGCTGTTGGCGGATTTTGTGCGTGGCGGTTTTACCAGCAGGCGATGGACGTGCGGGACCATGAACTTGCCGTTGTGGAGGCTGTTTCCGGTCTGCAGGACGTCAGCCAGCTGCGCGATGCCGACACTATGAATGCTGCAATTGAGCAAGCGCAGGTTCACGCTTCCGCCGCCAAGGAGATTGCCGATGGTGCGCTGTGGCGGGTGGCCTCCTACGTGCCGGTACTGGGCGACGACGTCACCGCCGTGCGTGGCATGGTGGACGTGGTTGACGGCATGGTGGGCGAGACCCTCCCCTCGTTGGCATCCACCGTGCAGACACTCATGAACTCCGGCTTGAGCAGCGGGGGCGAGGGCCAGCTCAACCTGCAGCCGATTGTGGACGCGCAGGATGGGTTCGCGAAAGTCAACGAGTTGGTGCAGCAGCAGGCGGACGCGATCAATGAGCTGCCGCAACCGCATGTCGGTGTGGTGCGTTCCGCCTATGAGCAAGGCAAGGAGCAGATCAACAAGGTTGCCGACATGCTCGATCAAGTCAATGGCATGGTGCAGGCGATGCCGAAGCTCTTGGGACAGGACGGACCGCGTACCTACCTGCTGGTCGCTCAGACGACCTCCGAGCAGCGTTCCGGCGGCGGCCTGGTCGGTTCGTTGGGCACGATGCAGGTGGACAACGGGAACATCTCGGTGGGGGAGTTCCACTCGAACAGGGAGTTCCTGACACTGGGGGAGAGCGCTACTGCTGAAGAGCATGATGTATTCAGCGACCCGCTGTACTTTTCGTTCGACGTGCGTGACTTGTTCGCGGTGCCGGACTTTTCCCGTACCGCGGAGATGCTGAATACCGTGTGGCAGCGGTCCGAATATGCGTGCGATATCGACGGCGTCATCGCCATCGACCCGTTGTTCATTCAGGAGATGGTGCGCATCAATGGCGACATCACCCTGGACAACGGTCAGGTGCTGACCGGCGATAACACGGCCGAGTTCATGCTCAACGGCATCTATAAGGCGTTCGACCCCGATACCCAGGACATGTACTTCGAATACGTGGCGTCGGCGGTGATGGACGGTGCGTTCTCGAACATGACGATGGACAAGATGATGCAGATCGCGCAGGCGATGGGGACACTTGCCGAGGGACGCCACTTCTACGCCTATACGTTCCATGAAGATGAGGCCGAGTACTTCCAAGGCGCCGGATTCGCGAAGAACGCACCTGACAGCGAGACTGACCCGGAGGTCGGCATCTATATGAACGAGCAGAACGCATCCAAGCTCGGCTGGTACCTGCGCCGTTCCAGCACCATCACCCGTACCGCATGCAATGCGGACGGTTCGCAGACCTATCATGTGACGTTCTCCATCACGAATACATTGACCAGTGATGAGATGGCTAGCGCGACCACCTATATCCTAGGTGGTGCCCAGCCTGGTGTCGACGGCATCGTGGCTCCTGCGGGCACATCGGCGCAACGCATGCTGTTCTATGCTCCTGCCGGCGGGTCGATAACGAACCTCACTGCGAGCGGCGACGTTCGAGACCAGGAGAACAAGACGATGGACGGCAAGAATCTGATCACCAACGTGGCGTACATCGCTCCTGGCGAGACCGTGACATTCGACTTCGACGTCACCACGTCAGCCAAGGCCGAATCCGATCTGCGTTTGGATCAGACACCGGCCGGATGGCTGGATGAGAACGTGACATACGACACCAGCGCCTGCTCGATCAAGTAGCGAAATACGTTTTCAGTGCTCGATGACCTCGTGCATGCGGCGCAGGGCGCGCTGCACCAGATCATGGGTGGAACCCGCGCCGTTGCCCTTGACGCCGAAGAACACCATCAGCACCATGCCGAAGCAGATCACGGCGCTCACACGCAGCGCCCACTGCACGCCGAACACGCTGGCGGCAATCGCCACGTCGGCTCCTCCGCCCAGAGCGGCCTGGCGCATCGCGGCGAAGGTCTCCATCAGGATCACCAGCACAGGCGCGCCGATCGCGCCCGCGATCTGGCGCACCGTGTTCGTCACGGCGGAGCCGGCGGACACCTCCTTCGGCTCCAAGCAGTTCAGCGACCACGTGGTGATCGGCATCAGCACGAATCCCATGCCGATCTGCCGGACGAACTGCCAGATCGAGACCCACCAGATCCACGAATCCAGCGAGATCAGGCTCATCATCACCGTGCCGAAGCACAGCGTGATCGTGCCGATCAGCGCCACCGGTCGCGCACCGAACCGGTCGAGCGCCTTGCCGCCGAAGAACTGCGCAATCGCCTGGCCGAGCGCGCCCGGCAACATGATCAGGCCGCTCATCGTGGCGGAGAAGCCGCGATCGTCCTGGATATACAGCGGCAGGATCACCGTGATCGAGCTGAACGCGAAGAAGCTCAGCGCCGCCGTGATGGTGCCCACGGTGAAGCTGCGGTTCTTCAGCACCTCCAGGTCGAGTAGCGGTTCGCGGCCCGTGGTGCGGTGCCAGCGGTGGAAACGCAGGTGGCCGTGCAACAGGCCCTCATGCGCGTCCGCGGCGTCGGCAGTGTCGGCGATGCCGACGGCGTTGGCGGTGGCGGTCTGGGACTGTGACACATCGGACTGTGATGCATCGGACTCGTTCCGTCCCTGCGCCTCGACCCACGCACGCTTGTTGCTCAACTGACGCAGAATGAACCACACAATGCCGATCATGCCGACCACCATCGGCAGCCAGACCAGCGGATGCGCGAACGGATAGCTCTCGATGTTCGTGAAGCCGAACATCAGCCCGCCGAAACCGAACACGGACAGGAACACGGAGAAGAAGTCGGCCTTCACGGTTTTGTCCGTAGCACCGAAGTTGTGCAGCCAGAACGTGGCCAGTACCAGCGCGAACGCGCCGATTGCCGTCAGCGTCAGGAAGATCGAGCGCCAGCCGTTCGCGTCGGTCTGCCAGCCGCCGAAGGTCGGACCGATGGCCGGGGCCACACTCATGGCCATGCCCACCATGCCCATCGCCATGCCGCGGCGGGAGAGCGGGTAGATCGAGAACACGGTGATCTGCAGCACCGGCCACATCACGCCGGTGCCGATGGCCTCCAACATACGGCCGAGCAGCACGAGGATGAACGTGGGGGAGACCCATGCCATCAACGAGCCGATCGTGAAGACCGACATGGATGTGATCACGATCTGACGGGTGGAGAAACGACGGGTCAGGTAGGCGGTCAGCGGCACCATCACGCCCATGACCAGCTGGAAGATGGAGGTCAGCCACTGGCCGGTGGTCACCGAAATGCCGAACTCGGCGACGATGGTCGGCAGCGCGGCGCTCAGCTGCAATTGGGTGAAGTTGCCGCAGAACGTGATGAATGTCAGGATGGCGATGGACACCATGGCCGCATGGGTCAGATGCCCGTTGGCGAACGATTCCTCCGGGGTCAGTGGCTTGCTCAGGTCGCGCTTGATGATGCCGCTCATGCCGTAATGCTTCTCTCTGCTTGGTTCTTCAGGCGGAGGCGGGTGGGTGCTCCCATCCGCCGAAGTGACCCCAATAGCCTACGCCTATGTATGGGCATATATATGGACGACGGCGGCGGATGTGTTGGATAGCGGGACGGAAGGCCTGCTATTGTCGCTGCGGTATCGCATCGTGGGCATGTGAGAATCGCGTCGCCATAATCTCGACGGAGTAACTATCCATGTGGTGCATACGGACGTAGGGCATGGCTTGCGCCAATGCGGAGGCAAGTGTTGATGCCCATAGGTTGGCGTCAACCAGTCGCACACCGAAGAGGGCGAGCGCATCTTTCCCGAATAAGGAATGCACGCTGATGTTCGAATCTCCGAATAATGTCAGTTGATGCGTGTCTTCGGTCTGTGGATCGAACGGCTCGGGGTTGAGATCGAATGCCGGTGACAGTCGCCAACCAGTGCTGACTCGTAGGAAGCCGTGATTACGCAGATGATCGTCGCAGTTGCCAATCGCCGCCCCGAACACCGCTCGACGCCATAATTCTGAGGCTTCTGCTGTTTTCGTGGGTTAGAGGATGGGTGTTGGCAGGTGGATGGGTGGTCCTGAGCATCTGGGTTTGATCATGGCGATGAGGTTGTCCGTGTTGCGGAAGCCGTAGGCCATGCGGATGGTGACCTTGATCTTGTTGTTGAACGCTTCGATCCTGGCGTTGGAACAGCCGAGCCTGATGGTTGTGAGGATGTCGTCGCGGCGTCCGCGGATCTTCCCGCATGGTTCGACGATCTCGGGGATGCGGCAGCGGGACGCCCGGCCGATCCATCGTTTGAGTTCCGCTTCGGCCCGTTCGACGGGCTGGCGCGGGAGCGTGCGCAGGAGTTCCCTGAGCTGCCACGAGCGGTAGAGCCGGCCCCTGGGATCCGCGTCGGCGAGTGTGGCGAGGGCCGTGGATCGGCGTTCGGTCAGGTCGCCGGGGTTCCTGGGCACGGCGTATCTGACGTCGCGCATCGCCTCGGTCGCCGTTTTGTTCCCGTCGCGCCCGGCCTGGTTCCACAACCGTTTCCCGACCCGGTCGAGCGCGTCGGTCATCCAGGAGACGATGTGGAACGGGTCGAGCACGCGTTCGGCGTTCGGGCGGTGCTCGGCCACGGACGAGTCGATCCATCCGGCCCCGTCGCCGGTCACGATCCGGATCGACGCGCGCCGCTCCGGCGTCAATTGTCGGAAGAACAGGTCGAGGACCTGTCTGCCGTGCCCGTCGTGCGCCCAGATCACGCGTCCGCGCCCGTGGTCGACGATGACGGTGATGTACGCGTGGCCCTTCCCGCGGCCGGTCCCGTCCACACCGATCGCGTGCAACCCGTCGAACATGCACGGCATCGAGGACTCCAGCCGGCCGGCGACCCGTCTGGCGATGTCGCCGGCGGTCCTCCACGCGATATGCGGGAAACCGCTCACGGTCCTCTGGCCGGCGACCGTCATCAGCCATGCGCACCCGGATCCGAAGTCGCGGGTGAACCGGCCGCCCGGCCCGGCCCACGGCACCCGGGAGACCACCACGCCGTGCGGACGGCATTCCACTCGCGGGACCGGGCCGGAAAGCCCGACGCGGAAGCAACCGAAGTCCTGGCGCCGCCAGCTTCGCCCGCCCCCGCCGTTGTCGTATCTCGGGGCCTTTCGCCCGCAGCGCGAGCAGCGCAACGCTCCCTTCCCGCACCTGACGCGCGCCACCAGGACGGGCGCGTCGCGTAGCGGGGAGTCGTCCAACGACACGTCCCCGACCATCATGTCTTCGACGTTCAGCAATCGCTTGAATATGCTCTTCAACCAAGGCGCTTTCCTCGGTTGTATTCTTGCGGGGTGGTGACGAAATGTTGGACTCCTTGAGCGGGAGGAGTCGTCATCGTGGCG
>ERZ1090869.198-NODE-198-length-33457-cov-6.148554_pt1 | contig 33457 bp, 31 predicted proteins | sample MGYA00478474_ERZ1090869 | MGnify/ENA primary metagenome ERZ1090869 (study PRJEB33644, sample SAMEA5815748) | chicken gut metagenome | biome: Chicken; feature: Gastrointestinal Tract; material: Caecum | place: Ireland | collected 2019-01-01 | study: A study of the... | reverse complement strand
ATTATATATAATGTATTAGTCAGCGGGGTGTGGCTCAGTTTGGTTAGAGCGCACGGCTGGGGGCCGTGAGGTCGCAGGTTCGAATCCTGTCACCCCGATTATCTTTGCAGGAGGGATCAGACCGGAGAGCAATTTGCCGGAAACTGGTTCCTTCTATATTTATATCGGAGTAAATTTTTCAGGGGATATGCCAGCGGAGGGGAAGCAGATGAGAAGCAGGACGGTGCAGCCCATCAAACGCCAGGGAAAGAAAGCGGGGCGCAGGAAAAACAATACACATAATTTTGGAGATACCCAGCCTATGGCCCCGGTCCGTCCGGACCGATTCAGAGACGGGACGGAAGGGGGAAGGATTGCGCGCCCGACAGGGCTGCGTACCGGCTACAGGGAATATCAGAAGGTGATCGACAGAAGAAGAGAAGTGCTCCGTGCGCCGAAACCGGCTCCGGATAAAGGCTCCGCCCGCCGGACAAAACCGGAAAGACGCGGAACATCAGGCGGGGCGCTTCGGAGAGCATTGGGAAAAAGTGTTGCAAAAGGGCAGTATTTTGATTTTGATATGCTGCTTGTAATTGTATTTCTGATGTGTTTCGGTCTTGTGATGCTGTACAGTGCCAGTGCATATGAAGCGCAGGTGGATGTGCAGCTGCAGGATGACATGTATTATTTTTCAAAGCAGGCTCTGATCGGAGCCGCCGGCTTCGTACTGATGTTTCTTGTGTCCAGAATTGACTATCACATTTATGGGGCTTATGCATTTGAAATCTATATCCTGTCCATGATCCTGATGGCCCTGGTACGGTCCCCGCTTGGCGTGACTCTCAACGGGGCCAGGAGGTGGATCCGGCTTCCGGGCAATCTTACTCTCCAGCCTGCCGAGATCACAAAGATCGCAGTCATATTGTTTATTTCCTATGAATTGTGCCGGCTGGGGAAAAAAGCCTACAGTCTGGCCGGGATCATCAGGGTGCTGGTTTTTGGGGCCATAGCTGCCGGCGGCGTCCTGTATCTGACAGACAATCTCAGTACGGCGATCATTGTAATGGCGATCACATGTATCCTGATTTTTGTGATCCATCCGAAAACCAGGCCGTTTCTTATCATAATTGCCGTGTGCGCGGCGGCAGCGGCTGTTCTTATCGCTGTTCTGGCGTCCGTGGCGGCTGACAGCGACAATTTCAGGATTCAGAGGATCATCTCCTGGCTGAATCCCGAAGCAACTGCGGACGATGGAAGCTTTCAGGTGCTCCAGGGACTCTATGCGATCGGCAGCGGAGGATTTTTCGGCAAGGGACTTGGAAACAGCACGCAGAAGCTGGGCGTGATCCCTGAGGCTCAGAATGATATGATTCTCGTAGTCATTTGTGAAGAACTGGGCGTCTTTGGCGCAATTATTATTTTTGTGCTGTTCGGTCTTTTACTGTACCGGCTTATGTTTATCGCAAAGAATGCCCCGGATCTGTATGGCTCCCTGATCGCATCGGGAATATTTGCCCACATTGCACTTCAGGTCATATTTAACGTTGCGGTGGTGACGGGGCTTTTCCCCACTACTGGAATTACACTTCCCTTTATCAGCTACGGGGGAACAGCGATTCTGTTTTTGATGGCTGAGATGGGGATCGCGCTGGGAATATCCCGGAAAATAAAGTTGGAGTAACGGTTCGTTTATAAGGCAAGGGGCAGGCTGATTTTTATGCAGGCATAAATCAGTCTGCCCCTTGTCCTATGAGCGGAGCGTCAACATATGACTTGAAAGCGGCGGAGAATAAAGAAAAAACTCTTTTCTTCTCTTGGAAAGTATGGTATATTTGAATGTAGTATTTAAAACCACATATAGTGGAAATACAAAATATGCTTTACGGTTCCGGAGGATTCTTTATGAGTTATAAAATTATTGTTGACAGCTGCGGAGAACTTACAGATGAGATGAAAAAAAGCGGGCATTATAAAACCGCGTCTTTGAGTATGCAGGTAGACGGGACGGAAGTTGTGGATGATGAGACGTTTGATCAGGCCAGATTTTTAAAGCTTGTGGCAGAAAGCCCGCAGTGTCCGAAATCTTCCTGCCCTTCTCCTGAAGAATATATGTCCCTGTACTCCTGCGGGGCGGACAGGATCTATGTGGTGACTCTTTCATCTGAACTGAGCGGTTCCTATAACAGCGCAGAGCTGGGGCGCAAACTTTTCGTGGAAGAACAGGGGGAAAAACAGATTTATGTGTTCAATTCCAGGTCGGCGTCTGTGGGAGAGAGTTTGATCGCTCTGAAGATCCAGGAGTGCGAGGATAAGGGTATGGAGTTCACACAGGTAGTGGATTGCGTGGAAGCTTATATCAAGGGCCAGAATACCTACTTCGTCCTTGAAAATCTCGATACCCTGCGCAAAAACGGCCGCCTTACGGGAATCAAATCGCTGGTCGCCAGTGCGCTTAACATTAAGCCTGTAATGGGTTCAACACCCAGGGGAACGATATGCCAGCTCGGACAGGCCAGAGGGATGAAGAGGGCGCTGGATAAAATGGTCGATTATATTGTCAGAAATGCGGTAAATACAGAAGAAAAAATCCTTGCCATCGCCCACTGCAACTGTCCGGAGAGGGCAGAGCAGGTAAGAAAGATGCTGCTGGACAGAGTAAACGTGAAGTCGAGTTTTGTTGTCGATACAGCGGGAATCAGCACTATGTATGCAAATGACGGAGGAATTATAGTTGTACTCTGACCCGGGTTGTGGTAAACTGTCAATAGTGCAACGAAGGGAGCGATGAAAAATGAGCCAGGAAAAGGTGGATCGTTATAAAAAAGAGAAGGCGAACAGAAAGCAGATCATGCGCAAGCAGAAGATTATGAACGTTGTCCGCAAAGCGGTTCTTTCACTTGCGGCGCTTGCTTTGGTCGGCTGGCTGGGCTATTCGGCGTGGGATATATATGATTCTAATAAAGTAAGACCTGTTGCTGAAGTGAATTATGACGGAGTTACAGATTATCTGAACAGTCTGTCTGAGACCACGACAGAATAATAGAGCTGACCGCGTCGGAAGAAATCTTTCCACAGCTGTTTTAAGTGGCGGAATGTGGAGAGAAAAATAATTTAAAATTTGAAAACACAAGATATGGGGTGCAGGAAAAATCCTGCACCCCATATCTTTGTTTATGCCCGAAAATCCAGGCTTTTCAGGCCTTTTGGCAACTAAAAAAATATAAAAAAGGGGTTGAAAAAGGGGGAGTGGTGGTTTAAAATGGTGTCAAGTGGTAACAAGTGGTGGACAGTGGTATAAAGTGGGGAGCGATGTGGAGGCTCACATTAAGAGAAAGGGTTCCGGATGTTATTAGGAGAGTTCAATCACAGTATTGATGAAAAAGGCAGACTGATCATCCCGGCTAAATTAAGAGATGATCTGGGTGACAGTTTCGTGATATGTAACGGACTGGAAGGCTGTCTCTTTGTCTACTCTCAGGAAGAATGGAACAAATTCGTCGCTGAACTTGAAACCTTACCACGAATGAACAAGGATGCCAGAATCTTCAAGCGTTACTTCTTTGGAAGCGCTTCTGAAGGCAGTTTCGACAAGCAGGGGAGAGTTCTTGTCCCGCCTTCACTCCGCAAAGCAGCGCATTTGGAAAAAGACGTAGTCCTGGTGGGAGTTCAGGACCGCGTTGAAATCTGGGACAAATCTCTCTGGGAGGAGAGAAGCCAGGTGAGCGAAGAAGATCTGGATGCGATCGCAGAACGTATGGAATCTATTGGAATCCGTATCTGACAGGGAGGAGATCATGGCATTCGAACATACAACAGTTCTGCTGCATGAGACAGTGGACGGGCTTAACGTCAGACCTGACGGCATCTATGTAGATGCCACGCTTGGAGGCGGAGGACATGCCTTCGAAGTATGCAGGCGGTTGGGCAGTACGGGGAGATTAATAGGTATAGACCAGGACGCCGACGCCATAAAGGCAGCCGGGCAGCGCCTGGAAGGCTTCGGGGAGAAGGTCACGGTAATCAGGAGCAACTACCGTGATATGAAGCCAGAGCTCCATAAACTGGGCATTGACAGTGTGGACGGCATTACTCTTGATCTGGGGGTTTCGTCTTATCAGCTGGACACTGCGGACCGGGGGTTTTCCTACCGTATGGATGCGCCGCTTGATATGCGGATGGACCAGAGACAGAAGATGACGGCCAGAGATATTGTCAATGAGTACAGTGAAGTGGAACTTTTCCGCGTGATCCGCGACTACGGGGAAGACAGATTTGCAAAAAATATTGCAAAGCATATCGTAGCGGAGCGCGAGAAAGCGCCCATTGAAACGACAGGACAGCTAAATGAGATTATCCGGCACTCCATACCGATGAAGATCCAGAAGACCGGAGGGCACCCGTCAAAGCGGACTTTCCAGGCGATACGGATCGAGTTAAACCATGAATTGGAAGTGCTCAGAGATTCGCTGGACGATATGATCGATATGCTGAGTCCGGGGGGACGGATCTGTGTGATAACATTCCATTCACTGGAAGACAGGATTGTAAAAAGCGCATTTCGCAGAAATGAAAATCCATGTACCTGTCCGAGCCACTTTCCGGTCTGTGTCTGTGGGAAAGTATCAAAAGGGAAAGTGGTAACAAGGAAACCGATTCTTCCGTCGCCGGAGGAACAGGAATCCAACAGCCGTTCGAAAAGTGCAAAACTGCGCATTTTTGAACGGATCGTGTAACAATGTAAAGGGAGTATCTAAACATAGTCAGCACATACGGTCTCATTTCCCTCCAAAGCCCGGCAGAGGGCTGCGGATGGCGGTGAGACCATATGGCAGACACTTTGTTCCGAAGGGAAGGGGAGAGCCCGGAGGGACAGAACAAAAAAGAAAGGGGCTTCAGCAGATATGGCATCAGGCAGAACCAGCAGAAATTACAGACAGCATAATATGGCAGGACAGGAACGGTTTTATGTGTATGGGAATGCAGTGCGCAAGGCAGAGGCGGTACCGGTAAGAAGAAGGGAAATCCAGCCGGCTCAGCCGAAGAGGACGAGCAGCCAGGTGAGAAAGAACCGCAACCGTGCAATGAGCATCAATCCGGCTTATGCTGTATTTCTCGCAGCGGCGGCAGTGTGCGCGGTCATGCTCTGCATGCTGTACCTGAAGCTTCAGTCTGACGTAATGAACCGTTCTGAAAACGTTACGGCGCTCCAGCAGGAGCTGGCAGACTTGACAGAGGCCAATGATACGGCTTATAATGCGGCTGCAGACTCCGTTAATCTGAAAGAGATCAAAGACCGGGCAATGAACGAGATGGGAATGGTTTATGCGTCGGAAGGCACTGTGATCGAGTATGACAGCCCTACCGGCAGTTACGTGAAGCAGTACAGTGACATTCCCAAAGACGGGATTCTTGCACAGTCAAAGGATGTATCAGAATAGGAATTTTATAAGATGGCTGGAAGAAGAAAAAAGAAAAGAAACAGATTTGAGTTTTTGACAAAACGATTTCCAATCAGGATGCAACGGAAGCTGGTAATGCTATTTATGGCAGTTATACTGGCTTTTGTTGTTCTTATAGGAAGGATCACCTACATTAACGTGACAAAAGGAAGCCGGTATACCAGGATTGTCCTGGATCAGCAGAATTATAACAGCCGTGTCCTGGCGTTTAAGCGCGGGGATATCGTTGACCGCAACGGGACCAGGCTGGCGACCAGCGAAAGGGTATACAATGTGATCCTCGACGTAAAGGTGATGACGGACAAAGAAGAATGTATCGAGCCCACAAAGGAAGTGCTCACGGAATGTTTTGGCATTGAGGGCAGCGAGATTGACGCTCTCATTGAAGAAAAGCCGGACAGCCAGTATGAGATACTGGCAACAGGGATAGACTATGAGACTGCGGGCAGATTTAATGAAATTGATGAGGATGACGAAAATTATCCGAATGTACAGGGGATCTGGCTGGAAGAGGATTTTGAGAGAACCTATCCTTATGGAAGTCTGGCAAGTGATGTGATCGGATTCACCTATGCCGGAAACCAGGGAGCGCTGGGTATTGAAAATGCATATAACAGCGTTCTGAATGGTACGGACGGGAGAGAATACGGGTATTTTGATTCTGAATCATCCATGGAGCGGACGGTGAAAGCCGCCAAAAACGGGAATACCGTCGTCTCTACTATAGATGTTACTCTCCAGGGGATCGTGGAGGAATGCATCCAGGAGTTTAACGCAGAACTTGCCAAAGACGGAGAACTGGGCAGTAAAAATACCGCAGTGATCATAATGGATCCCAATACCGGGGAAATCCTCGCGGAGGCATCCTATCCCGGTTTTGACCTGAACAATCCCAGAGACCTCTCCACTCTGTACACGGAGGAGGAGATCGCGGCCATGACGGATGAGGAAGAGCTGAACGCACTCAACAGTCTGTGGCGCAATTTCTGTGTGAGCGACGCATATGAGCCCGGCTCCACGGCGAAACCATTTACACTGGCGGCAGGGCTGGAGACCGGCACACTTACCGGGGAGGAGAGTTATTATTGCGGCGGCGCCCTTGATGTGGCCGATTATACCATCAAATGTAATAATAAAAACGGACACGGGCAGGAGACCACGCAGGATGCGATCGCATATTCCTGTAATGTGGCTCTGATGGAGATGGCAGAGAAGATCGGAGCAGAAAATTTCTGCAGATATCAGCATATCTTCGGGTTTGGAGAATATACAGGGATCGACCTGCCCGGAGAGGCGGCTACAGAGGCTCTTCTTTATCAGGCGGATAATATGGGGGAGGTAGAACTGGCTACCAACTCCTTCGGACAGGGCTTCAATGTTACGATGACGCAGATGGTTTCTGCATTTTCTTCGCTGATCAACGGCGGATATTATTATGAGCCCCATGTGGTAAAGCAGATTCAGGATGAAAATGGCAATGTGATCGAGACAAAGGATCCGGTTCTTTTGCGGAAGACAGTGTCTGCCGAGACATCTGCGCAGCTGCGGGAGTATATGGGAGCCACAATGGACTATGGAACCGGGAAAGACGCCGGGGTAGAGGGATATGATATCGGCGCCAAGACCGGGACGGCGGAGAAGCTTCCCAGAGGAAACGGGAAATATCTTTTATCCTATCTCGGATATGCGCCTCAGAACAATCCCGAGATTGTGATCTATGTGGTGGTTGATGAGCCCAATGTGGAGAATCAGGATGACAGCTCACTTGTAAAAAAGCTGGCAAAGAGCATCATGGAAGAGGCGTTCCCCTACCTGGGGATCACGACGATCGAAGAGAGTGAACAGGCAGCGGCTGAGGCGGCAGCAGCGGCGGAGGCGGGCAAAGCGGTCTCCGACGAAGAATATACCGACTTCGATGAGGATTATGAGGATACATATGACAAGCCGGACGGAGAATATATTGATGAAAATTACGATCCGGATCTGGACGACTGGACAGGCGGCCAGTAATGCGCTTTGAGGGCCGTTCCGGCAGAGGATAAGCACGTTTTCGGAATAACTCTGCAGAAGATGTAATAAGCTTTAACAACATCTTCTGCAGGGTTGTTTTTTTATGAAGAATAAAACATATAATAAAAAAAAGATGCTTATTGTATTTCTGTGCGCTGCGACGATGATCTTCGGACTCATCGGAAGGCTTGTGTATCTGATGATATTTGACGCAGAATACTACCAGAACCTGGCAGAATCGCTGCATGAAAGAGAAAGGGAGATCAAGGCTGCCCGGGGAGAAATTGTGGACAGGAACGGCGTAGTCCTTGCGACGAACAGAACAGTATGTACGATCTCAGTTATCCACAGCCAGGTGGAGGATCCTGAGACTGTGATCCGGGTGCTGTCCGGAGAACTTGAGATGGATGAGGCAGAAGTGAGAAAAAAGGTGGAAAAAGTCTCCTCCATGGAGAAAATAAAGACAAATGTGGATAAAGAGACAGGGGACAGGATCCGGGACTATGATATGGCCGGGGTAAAGGTAGACGAGGACTACAAACGGTATTATCCTTATGACGATCTTGCATCTAAGGTACTAGGGTTTACAGGAGGAGACAACCAGGGGATTATTGGCCTTGAAGTGAAATATGAAGAATACCTGAAAGGGACTAACGGGACCATCCTGACGGTGACAGATGCCAGGGGGATCGAACTGGAGGGGGTGGCCGAGGACCGGATCGAACCTGTGGCGGGAGAAACTCTTCAGATCAGCCTGGACTATAATATCCAGGAATATTGTGAACAGGCGGCGCTGAAAGTCCTGGAAGAGAAACAGGCGGACAGTGTATCCATCCTGCTCATGAATCCTCAGAACGGAGAGATCTATGCCATGGTAAATGTGCCGGAATTTAATCTGAACGAACCCTTTGAATTGAATACGGGGACAGACGGTGAAACCCTTTCGGACGAGGAACTGCAGGACGAACTGAACAGGATGTGGAGAAACGGATGTATCAACGACACATATGAGCCCGGTTCCACTTTTAAGATCGTCACTGCCGCCGCGTGCCTGGAAGAGGGTGTGGTAAGCCTGGATGATACCTTTGTGTGTCCGGGGTACCGCATTGTGGAAGACCGTAAAATACGGTGCCATAAGGTAGGCGGACACGGGACGGAAACCTTTGTGGAAGGAATTCAGAATTCCTGCAACCCGGTGTTCATGGATATTGGTCTCCGGCTTGGCAGCGACCGGTTTTATGATTATTTTGAACAGTTCGGCCTTTTGAAGCTGACCGGAGTGGATCTGCCCGGAGAAGCAGGAACGATCATGCATAAAAGAGAGGACATAGGGACCGTGGAACTGGCCACAATGACGTTCGGACAGTCGTTCCAGATCACGCCCATTCAACTGGCTACAACGGCCAGCTCTATTGTAAACGGCGGCAGGAGGATCACGCCCCACCTGGGAATGGCGGTGCTGGACGACGAGGGACAGGTGATCGAAGAATTTGAGTATGAGGCGGAGTCCGGGATCGTGTCGGAAGAGACGTCGGAGACAATGCAGATGCTCCTGGAGGGGGTCGTCTCGAAAGGATCCGGGAAAAACGCTTATATAGAGGGGTATTCCATTGGGGGAAAAACGGCCACGTCTCAGACTCTTCCCCGGAGCGCAAATAAATATATCTCCTCCTTTCTCGGTTTTGCTCCTGCGGACGATCCGCAGATCATCGGCATGGTAGTGATACATAATCCCCAGGGTGTGTATTACGGAGGCACGATCGCGGCGCCTGTTCTGCGCAGCATTTACGACAATGTACTTCCCTATCTCGGGATTGAAAAAAGTTAACTGATGGGTTATACTGTATAAGATGTTCTGGAAGAGGGGGTTCCCCTTTCGTGGAAACAAAAGAGATGAAGAGGTGGATTTATGAGCAGTCATATCGTGATCCCGGTGCTGATATCATTTGCTGTAAGCCTTGTGCTCGGCCCGGTTGTCATTCCTTTCCTGAGAAAATTAAAAATGAAGCAGACGGAGAGAGCAGAGGGAGTGCAGTCTCATCTGAAAAAAGCGGGTACGCCGACGATGGGAGGGATTATTATCCTTGCGTCTGTCATTATTACTTCGCTTTTTTACGTCAGGGACTATCCGGCGATCATCCCGGTCCTGTTTTTGACAGTTGCCTTTGGGCTGATCGGATTTTTAGATGATTATCTCAAGGTGGTGCTGAAACGGTCGGACGGACTGCTGCCTATGCAGAAGATGGCTCTCCAGATCGTAGTGACTGCCATATTTGCCTATTATATTGTTGAAGTGGCGGATATCCCGCTCACGATGCTCGTTCCTTTTTCTGGCGGATACTATCTGGATATTGGCTGGGCGGCTGTGCCGGTCCTGTTTTTCGCCGTGATCGGCACAGTAAACGGAACAAACTTTACAGACGGACTGGATGGCCTTGCCTCCAGCGTGACTGTACTGGTCGCTACATTTTTTACCGTAGTTGCCATTGGGACGAAGAGCGGAGTGGAGCCGGTCACCTGTGCGGTTGTCGGCGCTCTTCTCGGATTTCTCCTGTTTAATGTATATCCGGCCAGCGTGTTTATGGGAGATACTGGCTCTCTTGCGCTTGGAGGATTTGTGGCAGGTACGGCATATATGATGCAGATGCCGCTGTTTATTATTATTGTAGGTTTTATTTATCTTGTGGAAGTGGCTTCTGTCATCATACAGGTAACATATTTTAAAAAGACGGGCGGAAAGAGGATTTTTAAAATGGCGCCTATACATCACCACTTTGAACTGTGCGGATGGTCCGAGACCCGGGTGGTGGCTGTATTTTCGATCATTACGGCGCTGCTCTGCCTGATCGCTTTGATGGGAGTGTAAATGATGGATATAAAGGGAAAAACTGTACTCGTGTTCGGCTCCGGCATCAGCGGAGAGGCCGCGGCAGGCCTTCTGCTCCGGGAAGGCGCTCAGGTGGTTTTGTATGACGGAAATGAAAAGCTGGATCTCACGGCGGTAGGAAAGCAGATCGCGGACAGTGTCCGGGATGTCCTGGACAGGCCAGAAGAAAACCTGCAGACAAGGAAGGGGGAATTTCCGGAAGAAATACTGGAAAAAATTTCCCTTGCGGTCATAAGCCCCGGTGTGCCGGCGGATCTTCCGGTCATAGAGAGGATGCGCAGGATGGATATCCCGGTGTGGGGAGAAATCGAACTGGCCTATATATATGGAAAGGGAGATGTCCTGGCTATTACCGGAACAAACGGAAAGACTACGACTACGGCTCTTCTGGGCGAGATCATGAAAAATTACAGAGAAAGCGTTTTTGTGGTCGGGAATATTGGGAATCCTTATACAAGCGTGGTTCCCCGGACGAGAGAGGATTCGGTGATCGTGGCTGAGATCAGCAGTTTCCAGCTGGAGACAGTGCACAGTTTCCGGCCGAAGGTAAGCGCGATCCTGAATATTACGCCGGATCATCTGAACCGTCATCATACAATGGAAGCGTATATTGAAGCAAAGGAGCGGATCGCAGAGAACCAGACGCAGGAAGACGTGTGCGTCCTTAATTATGAAGATGAAGTGCTCCGCAGTTTTGCAGGAAAGACGAATGCCCGGGTTCTATATTTCAGTAGCCGGCGTAGACTTAAAAGAGGACTGTATCTTGAAAACGGATGGATCGTCCTGGAAATGGAAGATAAAATTCCCCTCTGCAGTGTCGACAGCCTGCATATTCTTGGCACACATAATTATGAGAATGTAATGGCTGCGGCGGCAATGGCCTATGCATACGGCGTGCCGGTGGATGTGATAAGAAAGACAGTATGTGAATTCCGGGGAGTGGAGCACAGGATTGAATTTGTGGCGGAAAAAAACGGAGTTGCCTTTTATAATGATTCAAAAGGGACCAATCCAGACGCGGCAATCCGCGGAATTCAGGCTATGAACCGCCCGACGGTGCTGATCGGAGGCGGATACGATAAAGATTCCACTTATGAAGAGTGGATCAATGCTTTTGAAGGAAAAGTGAAAAAGCTTGTCCTCTTGGGGGCTACCCGGGAGAAAATCGCAGATACTGCCAGAAGACTCGGGTTTGAGGATATCGTAATGGCAGACACTTTTGAGGAAGCTTTCGAAAAATGCGTGGAGTATTCCCGGCCGGGAGATGCGGTACTGCTGTCACCGGCGTGCGCAAGCTGGGGAATGTTTAAAAATTATGAGGAACGCGGAGATAAATTTAAAGAACTTGTAAATCAGCTTTAAGGAGTGGATTTATATTGGAGCGTTCCGGAAGGAAACAAAGATTTGACGATACGCTTCTCGTTGTTGTCCTGATTCTCGTGGGGATCGGTCTTGTGCTGCTCTACAGCACAAGCGCCTATAACGGCAGGGTAAAATTCCATGATTCTTTTTATTATCTGAAGAAGCAGGGATTTGCCACTCTGCTTGGTCTGCTCGGCATGACAGTGGTGGCGCGGATTGATTATCATAAGTGGATTCCCCTGGCCGTTCCGGGTTACCTGGCGGCTATTTTCCTTTCTGTAGCAGTTATGCTGTTTGGGGATGAATACAATGGGTCCAAAAGATGGCTGCATTTTGGACCCGTTTCTTTTCAGCCCTCGGAGTTTGCGAAAGTGGCGGTCATCCTCTTTCTCGCCTGTCTTGTAAGCAGAAACGTAAAGAGAATGGGGCGCTTCTCTACTCTTGTCCTGATGATCCTTCCGATCCTTCCCGTTGTGGCTCTTGTGGGCGCCAGCAATCTCAGCACGGCGATCATTATTCTGGGGATTGCTGTTGTGCTGATCTTCACGGCCAGTCCAAAGTACTCACAGTTTATATGGATGGGAACGGTAGCTGTGGCGTTTATGGCCGTGTTTCTGGCTATGGAGAGTTATCGTCTGGAGAGGCTTGCCATCTGGCGCAATCCAGAAGAGTATGAGAAAGGCTATCAGACGCTGCAGGGTCTGTATGCCATAGGGAGCGGCGGACTGTTCGGCAGGGGACTGGGAAACAGCGTTCAGAAACTGGGGTTTCTTCCGGAGGCGCAGAATGACATGATCTTTTCGATCATATGTGAGGAACTTGGCCTTGTGGGAGCGTGTATCATCATTCTCCTGTTTCTGATCCTGATCTGGAGGTTCTTTGTGATCGCCACCCGGGCAAAAGACCTTCTGGGAGCGCTGATCGCCGGAGGCGCCATGGCTCATATGATGATCCAGGTGATCCTTAACATTGCGGTTGTGACAAATACGATACCCAATACAGGAATTACACTGCCTTTTATCAGCTACGGCGGGACCTCGGTCGTGTTTCTTCTCCTGGAAATGGGGCTTGTACTGAGCGTGTCCAGTCTGATAGAATAGGGCGTAAGGAGGAATTCGGATGAAGGAAAAAAAGCACAGAAAGAGGAGGATACTGCCCGTCGTGCTGGGAACGGCAGGAGGTATCGCAGCCGCAGCGCTGATCGTTGTTTTTGGCTTCCGCGCACGCTCCTTTGAGGTGGAAGGAAACGAGTACTACAGCGATAACTCTGTGGTCACCTGGATACAGAACGACGATCTGGCGAAAAATTCTCTTTACATCCTGATAAAATATAATCTGATGGACCCGGCTGTTCCCGCTGCAGTGGATCATATGGAAATATCTTTAAAAAATCCCTGGACCGTGCATGTGCAGGTAAAGGAAAAAAATATGATCGGCTATGTGGATTATGACGGAGCCTATCTGTACTTTGACCATGAAGGGACAGCCCTGGTTCGGACAAAGAAAGTGATGGAAGGGGTTCCCTATGTGGAGGGGCTCGTGTTTGACACTTCTGCGGTGAAGCTGGGAGATAATCTTCCGGTGGAGGACGACAGCATTTTTGAGAAGATCGTGGAAGTGTCCAAAGGGCTTGATAAGTACAGCCTTAAGCCGGACAGGCTCTCCTGTTCGGACGGCGGGATCCAGCTTGGCTTTGGAACAGTCCAGGTTCTGCTGGGGTCTGAAAACTATGACGAAAGACTGGCTCAGATCGACCCCATCCTTGAAAAGCTGCATGAAAAATATCCAGACACGCCAGGAACACTGCATCTGGAAAACTATGACGGTGCATCGGAGAATATTCCGTTTGTGCCGGACAAAGCATCGTAACGGTTCAGCTAAAAAATCAGAAAAATAAGAAAAATGTATTGATTATTTGCGAAAAAGACTTTATTATATACTTATTGAATTGGATTGTTCAATAAAAAGGGATGTATAAGAAATTAATAAGACGACAAAGGAGGAAATACTCTTGTTAGAAATTAAAACCAACGAATCGGAAGCAGCCGCAAGAATAATTGTTGTCGGAGTCGGCGGCGGCGGAAATAATGCCGTTAACCGGATGATTGACGAGCAGATCGCGGGTGTGGAATTTATTGCAGTGAATACAGATAAACAGGCGTTGCAGCTCTGTAAGGCACCGACACTGATGCAGATCGGTGAGAAACTCACCAAAGGACTTGGCGCAGGGGCGCAGCCGGAGGTAGGAGAAAAGGCGGCAGAGGAAAGCTCCGAGGAGATTTCAGCGGCTCTCAAAGGCGCGGACATGGTGTTCGTGACTTGCGGCATGGGCGGCGGAACAGGTACGGGAGCGGCTCCGGTCATTGCCCGGATCGCAAAAGAGCAGGGAGCGCTTACTGTCGGAGTTGTTACGAAACCGTTCCGTTTTGAATCCAAGACCAGAATGCAGAACGCTCTTGCAGGAATCGATAAACTGAAAGAGAATGTTGACACGATCATCGTGATACCGAATGATAAACTTCTGGAAGTGGTGGACAGGCGTACGACAATGCCTGAGGCTCTGAAAAAGGCAGATGAGGTTCTGCAGCAGGGTATCCAGGGAATCACTGACCTGATCAATGTTCCGTCACTGATCAACCTTGATTTTGCAGATATCCAGACGGTTATGAAGGACAAGGGTATTGCCCATATCGGTATTGGCGCGGGACGCGGCGACGACAAAGCGCTTGAGGCAGTCAAAGAGGCTGTTGCCAGCCCGCTGCTTGAGACAACGATCCAGGGAGCGTCTAATGTTATCGTCAATGTATCAGGTGATATCACCCTTATGGACGCATCGGACGCAGCGGATTATGTGCAGGAACTGGCCGGAGAAGGCGCAAGCATTATTTTCGGTGCCATGTACGATGATGCAAAATCCGATGAATGTACGATCACAGTTATCGCTACAGGCTTACATAATGTAGGCGGCAGTGCGTCTAAACTGAAAGCAAGGCTGGAAGGGCAGAAGAAAGTAGGTTCTATTCTTCCGTCCGGCGAATCTCCGGTGAGAAGCCGGCTTGACAGCGAGGGAAGAGTTGCTTCATCCCGGCCTCAGGGAGGCACTATGCCGACGCTGCAGCCCAGGACTCCGTCCAGCACCGTAAAAGAACAGTCTATAAAGATCCCGGATTTCTTTAAGAAATAATTTCAGGTTCAAAACAAAAATTTTATGCAGCCGCTGCAAATGCAGCGGCTGCATTTTTCTATGGGAAAGTTCTGCATTTCCTGTGAAATAAAAAAGCAAAAAACGCAATTCAAAAATAGTATTCCCCAATTAAAGCAGAATATGTATCAGCATAAATGTCGAAATATAATCTGCGCCATACGCCACCATCTGACAAATTTCCGACATGGAGAGAGTTATAATTTGCAATAGCAGTTCAGCCATAGTATGAATGGCATGGCTGAACTGTCAGTCTTAAAAAAGGCTTCCGGGAAGGAAACCGATTTCTTTCTTTGGAGACGGATACAAAGGAGAAAGAAGGTGGAGCATGTACTATGAACTGTACATAGATGTGTTTTTTCTGGAAAATTTTATGGCTGACAGTCTGCTTCTTCTGGCTGTGGGGCGGGCATTAAAATGCAGCCGGTCGTACGTACGGACTATTTTGGGCGGGATTTTAGGGAGTCTTCTTACCTGTCTGGTAATTACGGTCCCGTTTCCGGCAGTGGTAAAACTGCTCTTATTCCATGTCATTGTAAACAGTCTGATGATAATTGCAGGATTGGGGATAACCGGAGTGGGACAATTTTTAAAAGCGTTTGTCCTGCTGTATTTGTCTGCTGTTGTCATGGGAGGAGCCGTACAGCTGTTCCGTCCGTATTTGAGATATGCGGCTTTTATTTATGCTGCATTTACGGCGGGATATGTCCTTTTTCTGACGCTCTGGAGGATGTCGGCGGCGACGGCGAGACAGGAGGAAACTCAGTTTCCGGTTACGCTGTATACAGGGGCGGAAGAAAGACAGGTCACCGCTCTGTGGGATACGGGGAACACTTTGACTGATCCGGTCACGGGGGATCCGGTCAGTATACTCGCCCCGGGGCTGGCTGAGGAGATCGGGCTTTGGGGAGGAACGGGGAGAGGGTTACGTTATATCCCTTTTCGCAGCGTGTCGGGCGACGGGGTCATGCCTGTATTCAGAGTGGAAAAAATGTGTATACACATGGAGGAGGACTGCTGGATCATGAATCCTCTCCTGGGAGTGGGCCAGGCAGAGATTTCCCTGGGGAAAACCTGTCAGATGATACTGAATCCGGGTGTGCTGTCCCGGTAAAAAATACAGAAACAGACTGGAAATAAAAGCAGGAGGATAACAGGATGGTTGTAAAAGTAGCTGTTCCGCAGCAGTTTAAACTGAGAGTCATACCCGATATCAGGAACCTGATATTCGGAGGCGGAAGAGAGATCCATTACATAGGAGGAACGGAAGTACTTCCGCCGCCTCTGGAGGGAAACAGGGAGACGGAGATGATACAGAGGCTGGGTACGGAAAATGATGAGGAGGCAAAAAAGACACTGATCGAGCATAATCTGCGCCTTGTGGTGTACATAGCAAAAAAATTTGACAATACAGGTGTAGGCGTTGAAGATCTGATCTCGATCGGTACGATCGGCCTGATCAAGGCGATCAATACCTTTAACCCTTCAAAAAAGATAAAGCTTGCGACTTATGCATCCCGGTGCATTGAAAATGAGATACTGATGTATCTGCGCAGAAACAGCAAGACAAAAATGGAGGTATCTATCGACGAGCCGCTCAATGTAGACTGGGACGGAAATGAACTGCTGCTCTCGGATATTCTCGGGACCGAGGAGGATACGATCTACCGGGATCTGGAAAACGAAGCAGAGCGCAGGCTTCTTGTACGTGCCCTGAATAAGCTTTCCGGCAGAGAAAAACTCATCGTGAGAATGCGGTTTGGGCTGGATAACCCGGAGGGGAGGGAAAAGACCCAAAAAGAGGTGGCTGACATTCTGGGAATATCCCAGTCTTATATTTCCAGGCTTGAGAAAAAGATCATGCAGAGGCTCAGGCGGGAAATGGTCAGATACGAATAGAGAGGGTGGATATTTCCTGTAAAAATGTTACAATAGAAGAAAATGAAAAGGGTTGGTGAGAAGCATGAAACTTACTTTTATCGGAGCAGCCCATGAAGTTACGGGAAGCTGCCATTTCCTTCAGGCAGCGGGGAAAAATATCCTGATCGACTGTGGTATGGAGCAGGGGCCGGATCTGTATGAAAATCCGGGCCTTCCTATACCGGAGCATACAGTCGACTATGTGTTTCTGACGCATGCCCATATTGACCATTCCGGTATGCTTCCCAGGCTTGTCAGGAGAGGCTTTAAGGGACAGATTTTTGCCACATTTGCTACGGCTGACCTGTGCAATATCATGCTGCGTGACAGCGCGCACATACAGGAATTTGAGGCGGAGTGGCGCAACAGGAAAGGAAAGAGAGCCGGCAGACCGGAATATGAGCCGGTATATACCATGCAGGATGCGCTGGATGCCATAGAACTGCTTGTTCCCTGCCAGTACGGTGAGACCATCCATATCTGTGACGGCATACAGATCCGCTTTACAGATGTGGGGCATCTGCTTGGTTCCGCCAGCATCGAAGTATGGGCCGAAGAAGACGGAACCACCAAGAAGCTTGTATTTTCAGGCGATGTGGGCAACCTGGACCAGCCGATCATCAAGGATCCGACTTACACAAGGTCAGCGGACTATGTGATCGTGGAGTCTACATATGGGAACCGTATCCATTCGGCGGAAAAGCCGGATTATATCGGAGAGTTTACACGGATCCTCAAAGAGACATTTGACCGGGGAGGCAATCTTGTTATTCCTTCCTTTGCTGTTGGCAGGACACAGGAAATGCTGTATTTTATCCGGGAGATCAAGGAAAAGAACCTTCTGTGCGAATATCCGGATTTTGACGTATATCTGGACAGCCCCCTGGCTATCGAGGCGACAAAGATCTTTACGCTGAACATGAAGGACTGCTTTGACGAGGAAGCTATGGCTCTGGTCAATGCGGGAATCAATCCGCTTGTTTTTCCGGGGCTCCACACTTCAACTACCAGCGACGACTCAAAAATGATCAACTTTATTGAAAAGCCCAAAGTCATCATTTCCGCTTCCGGTATGTGTGATGCGGGCCGCATCCGCCACCATCTGAAACACAATCTCTGGAGGCCGGAGTGCACGATCCTGTTCGTGGGATATCAGGCTCAGGGAACTCTGGGGCGCAGACTGCTGGAGGGAGAAAAAAATATCAAGCTTTTCGGGGAGGAGATCGAAGTTCACGCCAGGATCGAGAGCCTGCACGGAGTCAGCGGACATGCGGACATGAACGGGCTCCTGAAATGGATCGGGGCGTTTGAGACGCCCCTGGAGAGAGTGTTTGTCGTACACGGTGAAGACACGGTGACAGATGAATTTGCAGACACGGTGGCGGACAGATTCGGCTGCCGCACATGGGCGCCGTATCCGGGATGTGAGGCGGATCTTCTGACCAACGAGATCATAAATGAGGGAGTGAAGATTCCGGCAAAGCCGAAAAAGGCAGCCAGGAAAAAATCGGACAGCGCTTTCGAACGGCTGGTCGCCGCCGGGAAAAGGCTGCTTGATATTATTTATAGAAACGAAGGCCTGTCCAACAGGGACAAAGCAAGATTTGAAAGTCAGATCAACAATCTGGCCGACAAATGGGACGAGTAGATTTGTCAAGGCCTAAAAGTTTATAAAATTTTCTTTCATCCAGAATATCTTTCTGTCTGAGTGAGAATCATTCTAATTAGAAAATGCTTAGGAGGATTCTTGCGATGATGGTGAATAAGGTTGAATTGTGCGGGGTAAATACATCCAAACTTCCGCTTTTGAAGGAGGAGGAGAAAGCAGAGCTGTTTCAGCGCATCCAGGCCGGTGATGAGGAGGCCAGGGAAAAATATATAAAGGGAAATCTGAGGCTTGTGCTCAGTGTGATCAAGCGTTTTGAAAACAGCAGCGAAAATGCGGACGACCTGTTTCAGATCGGATGCGTAGGATTGATGAAGGCGGTAGATCACTTTGATCCGGACAGGCTCGTGAAGTTTTCCACATATGCCGTGCCGATGATCATCGGTGAGATCAGGAGATATCTGAGAGACAACAGTTCGATCCGGGTCAGCCGTTCTCTGCGGGATACGGCATATAAAGCGATTTATGCCAGGGAAGGCTATGTGAGACAGCATATGAAGGAGCCTACCGTGCAGGAGATCGCGGATGAGATCGGGATATCGAAGGAGGACGTGGCGTTTGCTCTGGATGCCATACAGGTTCCCATGAGCCTTCACGAGCCTGTGTACAGCGATGGCGGAGACACGCTCTATGTGATGGATCAGGTGAGCGATAAGAAAAACAGGGAGGAGAACTGGGTGGAGGAACTTTCCCTGGATGCGGCGATGGAACGGCTCAATGAGCGGGAACGGTACATTATTACGCTTCGTTTTTTTGAGGGGAAGACGCAGATGGAGGTGGCGGAACAGATCTGCATATCACAGGCCCAGGTGAGCAGGCTGGAAAAAAACGCGCTGAAGACCATGCGGAAATATCTGTTGGGCGAGTGACTGCGGCAATGGTGCGCCGGCAGACGGGCTGCTGCGGCTTATGCAAATTACGGCGGGGGATTGATATTTTTCATTCTTCATACTATGATTAAATCAGCGCCGGGTAAAACGGCGCTGTGACAATACGGACAGAGAAAAGGAGCGCAGATATGTATAAAGCTTGTATATTTGACCTGGATGGCACTCTTACCGATACGCTGGATTCCCTTCTGTTTTCTGTCAATGAGATGATGAAAGAACTGGGGCTTCCTGAGATCACGCGGGAACAGTGCAGGATGTATGTGGGGAACGGGGCGAAAGTGCTGGTCAGGAAAGCGCTGGAATCGGCCGGAGTCCGGGAAGAGGAGTATTTTGACAAGGCCTTTCGGACGTTTCAGAGGATATTTGACCAAAACTGCACCTATCATGTGCGGCCGTATAAAGGGATCGTGTCTCTTCTTGCAGGACTGAAAGCGCAGGGAATGAAACTGGGAGTCCTCTCCAACAAGCCGGATCGTCAGGCGGTACATGTGGTGCAGGAGATTTTCGGGGACAGAGCCTTTGATCTTGTGCGGGGACAGAGAGAGGGAGTCCCGAGAAAACCGGATCCTGCAGCTTTGCTGGAAATGGCGGACAACCTGAAAGCCGGTCTCTCAGAAGTCATATATATCGGAGATTCCGAGGTTGACATAAAGACCGGACAGGCCGCCGGGGTAAAGACCATCCTGGTGTCATGGGGATTTCGAAGCACGGAGGATCTGATAAAGGCCGGAGCGGAACAGATTGTAGATTCAGTACAGGAAATTTTTGAGATTACAAAGGAGGAGAGCGATGAGTGAATTCAGGGAAGAAGATCTGCTGGTTTTTCTGAGAGAACAGTCAAAGCTGTTTGACGAGCCGGTAGCGGAGACGCTTGAGGAGGCAGAGGCGTTTCTTGAAGACTGTATGGCAGTGGTGACAGATTCGATCAAAGAAGTCAGGGAATATCTGGAAGAGGCCGGTGCAGATGTAAGCGGCATGACAGAGGAGGAACTGGAAGAAGCGTCGGAAGTATTTGCACTGTCCGGCGGAAGATATCTGATCGTGGAAGGGTAAAATAAAAAAGAAAAACGCAAAAGCCGCAGTTCACCGGACTGCGGCTTTTGCAACGGCATCTTTGATCGCATTAAGTATCATCTGCGATGTATATGGTGCGTCATCGGACAGGGCAATATCGTCAAGGGACTGCGTCTCGTAGACCTGTTCCGCAATATCCTCTATAGCCGGCTGGATGAGAGGGAACATGGCTGTTACGGTCTCATCCAGATTGGAAAACCGTATGGAGTTGATGCGGGATTCATCTACAGATACCTCCACCTCCAGATTCGTGTTGTTCAGAGTGAGAGTGGATGTGTAAATACCCGGAGTATACTGTTTTTCGGTGCCGGTGGTGTCCGTCCCCTTCCCGGGTCTGAACATAATGACCAGAAGAATGATCAGCAGTATGCCCAGTGCGGCGAAAATCGCAGTATAAATGATCTCTTTCATGTGCAGGACGATGATCTTTGTTCTGGAACCCATAGAATTACCTCCCGTTTCCGGCAGTCTGATTTTCGGCCTGCCGCTTGTTTTTATAAGTGTATGACCGAAAAATGGAAATTATTCACGTCTTTTGCGTGACAAACCCACGTCTATGGGGTAAAATAGACAGCGCTGAGAAAGGAATGATTCAAATGTTTATTATAGCGGGACTCGGAAACCCCTCGAAAAAATATGAGGGAACGAGGCACAATGCGGGATTTGAGGTAATAGACCGTATTTCAGAAAAATATAATATATCCGTAGATACAAAAAAGCATCTGGCCCTGACGGGAAAAGGTATTATTGAAAACCAGAAGGTGCTGCTTGTAAAACCTCAGACATATATGAACCTGAGCGGGGAGAGTATACGCAGCGCCGTGGATTTTTATAAGGCCGATGCGGCCGGGGAACTGATCGTGATCTATGATGATGTGGCTCTGGCGCCGGGACAGCTCCGAATTCGGGAAAAAGGCAGCGCAGGCGGCCACAACGGTATGAAAAATATTATTGCCTGTCTGGGAACGCAGGAGTTTACGCGCATCCGGGTAGGTGTTGGAGAAAAACCGGACGGATATGACCTTGCAGACTATGTGCTTGGACATTTTACCAGAGCCGAGCGGGAGCAGATGGAAGAAGGATATGACAGGGCTGCGGATGCGGTCCGTCTGATCCTGTCCGGGGACACAGGCGCTGCGATGAGCATATATAACCGGAAGGTGGAATAGCAGTCTGGAAAGGAAAGAGAGGAACCATATGCAGGCTTTATTATCTCCGCTTTCAGAGCTTGCGGATTATCAGGAAATTATAAAAAATACAGGAAGGGAGCCTGGATTCATACAGATCGCGGGATGTGTGAACTCTCAGAAAACTCATCTGATGTATGCGCTGAGCGGTGGCCGGGAGTACCGGGTCATCGCTTTTTCCAGTGAGGAAAAGGCTAAGACAGCCTTTGAAGAATACCGCTTTTTGAGCGACGCTGTGTGTCTGTATCCGGCCAGGGATCTTCTGTTTTATCATGCGGATATCAAGGGGAAGCTGCTGACCAGCCGGCGGATGGATGTCCTCAGATCGCTGCTTGAAAAGAAAGAGGGAGAGGCTCTGACTGTGATCACTACAGTGGATGCATTTCTGGATGGGCTGCCGTCCCCCCGGGAGGTGGAGAGGAAGCGGATCCCCCTGGTAAACGGACAGACAGTTGACTTTGCCGGACTGCAGGCGCAGCTCGCGGAGATCGGATATGAGCGGGAGAGTCAGATCGAAGGCCCCGGACAGTTCGCAGTAAGGGGCGGTATCCTGGACGTATTTCCCCTGACGGAGGAGATGCCGGTGCGGATCGAGCTGTGGGGGGATGAGATTGATTCCATCCGCAGTTTTGATGTGGAGAGCCAGCGGTCTGTGGAAAATATGGAGAAGGTTGAGATTTATCCTGCTTCGGAAAACTGGACCGGGGATATGAAGACCGTTTCCTTTCTGGACTATTTTCCGGTGGAAAAAACGCTGCTTTTTCTGGATGAGCCGGTCCGCCTGGCCGAAAAGGCCGGGGAAGTGGAGACGGAGTACCTGCACAGCCGTCAGAACAGGGAGGAGGCAGGCCTGTCTCCGGAAGAAGGAGCCCTGGTGGTGTATCCGGTGGCAGAAATGATCGGGAAGATGAACCGGTATTCCGGGATCGCATGTACCACACTGGAGTCCAAATGCGGAGATTTCCGGATCAGCCGGACGTACAGTATCCAGACAAAGAGCGTCAATCCCTACAATAACAGTTTTGAGCTTCTGACCCGGGATCTGAAGCGCCTGAAGAGGAATGGGAGCCGCGTGGTGCTGCTGTCCGGTTCCAGGACCCGTGCAAAGAGGCTGGCAGAAGATCTGAGGGACTATGACCTGAGCAGTTTTTACAGCGAAGACATGGAACGCTGCGTCAATCCGGGAGAGATCAGGTTTTATTCGTTTTTGGGGGGGGAAGGGTAGGCGACCACTTGGCTGAAATTTGTAGTTATTTCTGAAACAGATATCTTCGGGCGGAAGAAAAAGAAGAAACGCCGCAGGCGGTACGATGGACAGAAGATACAGGACTTTGCCGAACTCAGACCCGGGGATTATGTGGTCCATGAAAACCATGGCGTCGGCGTTTACCGGGGGATCGAGAAAGTTGAGGTAGACAAGGTCGTCAAGGATTATCTTAAAATTTCCTATGCTGACGGGGGCGTACTCTATATTCCGGTGGCTCAGATGGATCTGATCCAGAAATATTCCGGCGCGGACGGACGGAAGCCCAGGCTCAATAAGCTGGGAACCGCTCAGTGGAGCAGAACAAAAAGCCAGGTGAAAAAGGCTGTTCAGGCCGTGGCAAAAGATCTGGTAGAACTGTATGCCGTAAGACAGCAGTCCGAAGGATTCGTCTATGGACCGGATACTGTGTGGCAGCAGGAGTTTGAGGAGATGTTTCCTTTTGAGGAAACCGAGGATCAGATCCAGGCTATCACAGATACAAAGCGGGATATGGAGAGCACAAAGATCATGGACCGGCTGATCTGCGGGGATGTGGGATACGGTAAGACAGAGATTGCCATCCGCGCTGCATTTAAGGCTGTCCAGGAAGGGAAGCAGGTGGTCTATCTGGTTCCTACCACGATACTTGCCCAGCAGCACTATAATACATTTATCCAGAGGATGAAGGACTTCCCTGTGCGCATTGATCTGCTGTGCAGGTTCCGAAGCACGCTCCAGCAGAAGAAAACAGTGGAAGATCTGAAAAAGGGACTGGTGGATATTGTGATCGGGACGCACCGGGTGCTGTCCAAAGATGTGGGATATAAAGATCTGGGGCTTCTGATCATAGATGAGGAGCAGAGGTTTGGGGTTACTCACAAAGAAAAGATTAAAAAGCTCCGGGAAAATGTGGATGTGATGACGCTTACAGCCACGCCGATCCCCAGAACGCTCCATATGAGCCTGATCGGCATCCGGGACATGAGTGTACTGGAAGAGGCCCCTCAGGATCGTATGCCGATCCAGACCTATGTGCTGGAATACAATGACGAGATGGTAAGAGAGGCGATCGAGAGGGAACTTGCCCGGGGCGGACAGGTTTACTATGTGTATAACCGGGTCAGCGATATCGCGGATGTGGCGGGGAGGATCCAGCAGCTGATCCCCGGGGCGAATGTGGCGTATGCACACGGACAGATGAATGAAAGACAGCTGGAAGATATCATGTATGACTTTATCAGCGGAGACATTGATGTCCTTGTTTCGACGACGATCATAGAGACAGGGCTGGATATTCCCAATGCAAATACTATGATCATACAGGATGCAGACCGGTTTGGCCTGGCCCAGCTCTATCAGCTGCGGGGACGTGTCGGCCGGTCCAGCCGCATGGCCTATGCCTTTCTCTTATACCGCAGGGATAAGCTGTTAAAGGAAGTGGCGGAGAAGAGACTGGCTGCGATCCGGGAATTTACGGATCTGGGTTCGGGCATCAAGATCGCCATGCGCGACCTGGAGATCCGCGGCGCCGGAAATCTGCTTGGAGAGGCCCAGAGCGGGCACATGGAGGCAGTCGGATATGACCTGTACTGCAAGATGCTTGGAGAGGCTGTAAAAGAGCTCAAAGGCGGGGAGACGGAGGAAATTTACACAACGGTTATGGATCTGAATGTAGATGCATATATTCCCCAGTCCTATATTAAAAATGAATTCCAGAAACTGGATATTTATAAGAGGATCGCAGCCATTGAGACGGAGGAAGAGATGGATGATATGATGGAGGAGCTGATAGACAGGTTCGGGGATATCCCGAAAAAGGTCCAGCAGCTGCTTCACATTGCCCTGCTCAAAGGGCTGGCACATTCCGCCTATGTGACCGCAGTGGAACAAAAGGGAGAGAGCATCCGGTTTACCATGTATGAGCGGGCGAAGATCGACCCCCAGAAGATCCCGGGACTTCTGAAAGCCTATGGAAACGCCCTGGCATTCCGGGCGGAAGAGCCTCCTTATTTCCTGTATGAGAAGAAAAACAGGAGCGGAAAGGAGAGCGGGGCGGATATCCTGGAGACGATCCGCAAGGTACTGGAAGATATAAGAGGTCTGTGTTTCTGATAAAAAAATCCGGGATTTGAGTGAGAACCCTGCGCAGATGCCGAAATGAGAAGGGGCATACAGCGCTTTGAAAGACAGTGCAGCCGTCAGCTGTGGTTGACCTCTGCGCTGTTTTTTTGTATAATTTTCTTGTTGCAAAGTTGATGATTGTGTTCTCGTTTTGAAGGAGAGAAATATACGGATGGATAGTGGTGGGACGGATATACAGATACTATTGGTAATTGTGATCATTATTGCCGCCATAGCGGCGATCGTCTGGCTGCTTGCGCGGGATAAAGAAGACAGGGATGTCTATGAAGAGCCGGAAAAAGACAGTCATGTAATGCCGGGAGCGGACAAAGAGACAGAAACAGGCCGGGCATCCGGCACGGCGAAAAAATCCGGAGAAAGACCGTCTGGAGACGCCGCAAAAAAGGATGCAGGCCTGGCATATGGCCGCGGTATGGCAAAGGGAACGAAAAAGCAGGCAGAGACAGAGGAAAAAGAATGGGAATCTGTTATCATATATTCCTATTACGGGAGAAAAGATATTTGGCGCTGTGCATACTGCGACGGAGAAAATTTGTGCTCTGATACCGTGTGCCATGTGTGCGGGAAGAAAAAAGCGGAGTGAGTGAAAGAAGGGAGGAAGAAGCAGTGATATGTAAATATTGCGGCAGTCCCCTGAAAGCCGGGGAAACGATGTGCGGAAACTGCGGGAGAAAGCAGGACAGTATGGTGCAGATGGAGGGATTTGACGAAACTCTGTACGCGGGAGAAAACCTGGTTGGAAACAGAGTGCCAGACGGCGGACCGCAGAGATATGACGGGGGATGGATCCTCACGGAACAGGAATGGGGCAGGCTCGTCCATTCTGTACAGGAGGAGCGGAGGAAATACAGGGCGTCCCGGAGAAAGACGTTTTTGTGCATGCTTATTGTCGTTGTGATAAATCTTGTCCTCCTTCTGACGTGTATATGGCTGAATTTCAGGTTGGCCGGGCTGGAAAAATCCGTACAGGAAACTATCAGCGTCCAGGAAGAGCAGCAGAAAGACGAAAGCGGCACGCGGGATGAGAATGTAGAGGAAACCCCGGAGAGCCAGAAAGATCAGACCGGCGGCGAAGAAAACGGCCAGAAAGATCTGCCGCAGATGCAGCAGGACGGAAGCCAAAGTGATGGGGAAGCAGAGCAGATATAAAAAAGCGGGCAGATAACGGAGATTCATAAAATGCAGAAAAGAAATAATTTCTTAGACAAAATGGATCAGTTCTTTGTGGTCCACGGAGAAAAGATCCCCGGAAAAGGAGAAGACAGTTTTCTGCTGTCTGTAAATGAGAGAGCGGGCCTTGCAGCCGTATTTGACGGGTGCGGGGGAAGCGGGGCAAGAGTATATAAGGATCTGGGCGGAAAGACAGGGGCCTATATTGCGGCCAGAGTGCTTTCTGATACCATGTGCGGCTGGTTTGAGGACAGCTGGGATGAAGATGAAAGGGTTTACAGAATTTCAGATGTCTCATTAAAGAAGGCTATTGATGCGAGACTTTCCGGCCTCAGGCAGAAAAGTGGCGCGGGAACTGTGCTTAAAGGCAGTATGACAAAGGAATTCCCGTCCACTCTGGCGGCTGCGGTCCTGTGCGAAAACGAGAATGGAGTGCTGGCGGATTTCCTGTGGAGCGGTGATTCCAGAGTGTATATTCTGGACAGTCAGGGGTTGAAGCAGGTTTCTGTGGATGATCTTCCGGTTACTGACGCAATGGAGAACTTACGTGAGGATGCCGGAATGAATAATGTAGTGTCTGCTTCCCATCCCTATCATATTAATGTGAAAAAAATAAGGATTGAGCATCCGTGTATAATAATGGCGGCCACAGACGGATGTTTCGGTTATCTGAAGTCCCCTATGGAATTTGAAAAGCTCCTTCTGGACACGCTGTTGGCTGGTGAAAGTATTGTGCAGTGGCAGAACGCGCTGGATGAGAGATTCAGAGACGTGGCGGGAGATGACTATACGATGAGCCTCATAAGCATCGGATACGGCAGCTTCCATAAAATGAGAGAATCTTTTGAGTACAGGTTTGAGTATCTGCAGCGGGCATATCCCCTGGGACCAGATACGACTGAACAGGAGCTTTTCCGGCAGTGGTCGGAATACCGGCACGGCTATGAACTGTATCAGAAGAGGGATGAGGCATGAAGACGATAAACGGCTATGAGCTGGAAGCTGATCTGACGGCAGATAACAGTGGTTTTTCAAAGTGGGGCTTTGCACGAAAAAACGGAAAAACATATTTTATAAAAGAATTTCTGTCCCCGGTATACCCTGTTTATGCAGAACTTCTTACAGAAGAAGTGGTAGAGCGCAAAAAGAAGCTGTGCAGCCAGTACGAAGAGAAAATGAAAAAGCTGTATACAACTGTTAATAATTGTTCAGATGGAAACCTGGTCCGGATCGATCAGTTTTTCCGGTACGGCAGCAAGTATTATATTACAACAGAAAAAATAGAATCTGTGGACAGAGAGTTGGTCTACAGCCAGCCGCTGAGTGTAAAAATACGGCTTTGCCGTGTCCTGCTCCACACGGTGCTTGAACTGCACAGGCAGGGAATCGTGCACAGTGATATTAAAGAAGATAATATTTTGTACAAGAGGCTGGATTCCGGGGCGATAACTGCAAAATTGATTGATTTTGACAGCTGTTTCAGGGAGGATGCCCCGCCCTCGGACGTTGAGGAGATCCATGGTGATATGTGGTATATGGCTCCGGAAGTGTTCCGGATCATTGCAGAAGAAAAGGGGAAACCGGATTCGGCTATGGATGTGTTTGCCCTGGGACTCGTTTTTCATCAGATCCTGACAGGAAAACAGGTGGGATTTGATGTGGATAAGTATTCTTATCCGTTTGAAGCGCTGCTAAACGGCGATACATTACAGTGTGATTCTTCGGTTCCGGAAAAGCTGAGGCCGATGCTGACAGGGATGCTGCAAAAGGATCCGGAAAAAAGAATAAGGCTGGAAGATGCCTGGCTGTTTTTCGAGAAAAAGCAGGAGAAGACAAAGACGCAGCGGAGCGTCTCAGCAGGAGATTTTCGTAAGGATGCGGAGAAAGAATCAGAGCAGGATATGAAATCTGAGCGGGAAAATCTTCCGGAAGGAGACAACAGGCCGGATGGAGCGGCACGGCCCTCGAAACTGATTTTTGGAAGAGGGATCAGACCAGAGGACAGGAAGGATACATTCGACCAGTTTTTTCAGAAAACCGGTGATTTATAAAAAATAGAGAGGACAGAGGAGGAACTAAAATGAGTGATCTGACGACAATGAAGTACAATGTGGACATGGTATTCTGTATTGACGCGACGGGGAGCATGTCTCCCGTTATTGATACGGTGAAGCAGAATGCCCTCAATTTCTATGATGATGTGATCAAGGTTATGAATGAAAAGCAAAAGAGTATTGACCGTCTCAGGATCCGCGTCATCGCGTTCCGGGATTATCTGGCGGATGGTGACCGGGCTATGTTTGCCACAAATTTCTTTGAACTTCCGGCCCAGGCAAAGGAGTTTGAGACATGCGTGAAGAGCATCACGGCAAAAGGCGGCGGAGATGAGCCGGAGGACGGCCTGGAGGCTCTTGCCTACGCGATCAAGTCGGACTGGAGCAAAGAAGGGACAAAGAGGAGAAATGTTATCGTTGTGTGGACAGACGCTTCAACCCATGAAATCGGATTTGGAAAGACAGCGCCGAATTATCCCAAGGGAATGCCCCAGACTTTTGCAGAACTGACCGGATGGTGGGGAGACGAACAGACAGAGACGTTTATCTCGAATTCAGGAAAGCGGCTGGTGCTCTTTTCCCCACAGAAGCCGTACTGGGAACAGATCACAAATACTTGGAACAATGTAATACATTACCCGTCTACAGCGGGAAGAGGTCTGGAAGAATATACATACCGCGAGATTGTAGATGCAATCTGCAACAGTTTCTAGGGAGGTGGAAATATGCTGAGATTTTGTGGAAAATGTGGACGAAGGATACCGGAAGGAGGCGGATTCTGTCCGGCCTGCGGAGCTCCGGTAAGGCCCTGGACGGCAGAAGATGAGAATGCATGGGCCGGACGGGCAGGAGGGACGGCTCCGGGGGCAGGGTATGGCACGGCTCCAGGGACGTCTCCGGGGGCAGGGTATGGCACGGCTCCAGGGACAGTTCCGGCAGGGCCATCACCGGAAACACCAAAGGTAGTAGTAAAGACCAAAGAAGATACACCCGAGTTTGAACACTATTTCAACACTCCGGGTGATCTGTAATGCGAGGAGGGAAAAAGATGTTTTGCAGAAACTGTGGAAAACCAATTTTTGACGGAGACGATTTTTGCACGTTTTGCGGCGCGAAAGCTCAGGGCGGTACAGGCGGCCCGCAGACGGGCCGTATGGATCCAGGAGAGATGCCCGGACCGGGAGAAATGAACAATGGGGGAAATCCGGGAATGAACGGGACCGGCTCCCGCCCGTATGCAGCTCCGGCACCGGCACCGGCACGGAAAAAGCCGGGCAATAAAACGCCGGTCTTTATTGCCATCGGAGTGGCGGCTGTACTGTTAGTCGGAGGCATTGCAGGATTTTTCATTTATACATCTAATGATTATAAAAGGCCGATCAAGACTCTGGTAAAAGGGATAGAAAAGGCAGACGGAGAAAAGATACTTTCTGCCATGCATCCTGATATGGTCTCTGTAATGATGGAACAAGAAGGAATGAGCCGGAAAGAGGCCGCTTCCCAGATGGAAACGTTTCTTGGCATGTCCGATCTTGTGGGCGGCGTTAAGATAGATTATGATATAACCAGCGCGGAAAATATGAGCGATGAGGACATTGATTATCTGGAAGAATTATATGAAGAAGAAGGGCTTGATCTTGATATAGACGCGGCAAAAACTCTGCAAGTCGAGATGAGCGCTACGGTTGCGGGCATGGAAGACAGCAACGAAATGTCAATGACCGTAATAAAGGCAGATGGTAAATGGTACTGGGCGCCTTGATCCTTGCCGTTCACACCTGAACCTTGATCTGAATATCCGGTAACAGTTCAGCCTGCGCCATTCGGAAAACCGCACTGCGTGCTTACTGCGGCTGGCGCCGCCATTTTCCTCATAGACTGGCGCTCAGCACATCTGCACATCAGGAGACGGATTCTTATGCAAGCATAAATCCGTCTCCTGATGACAGATGGCTGAATTGTTACAATATTCGTGACTGTTTTGTGTTTTCTACTTGTTAGGAACAAAAAAACGCGTTATAATATATCAGTATGTGCGGACACAAAACAGAGTTATGTCCGGCGCCGGAAAAGGGGTCAGATGAAGGGTAAGGGATCCGCGGCGTGAGAAGAGGAGGCTTATACATGATACGATTAAGAAAAAGAGCTGCAGTAGCTGCAGCTGCAGCAGCACTGGCTGCAACGGCGGTTACGGGCTGCAGCGGCTCTCTGGATACAGAAGCGGTAGTTATGACAGTGGGCGGGGAAGAGGTTACTCTGGGAGTTGCCAATTTTTATGCCAGAATGACCCAGGCCCAGTATGAATCATACTATCTCAGTATGATGAGCGGAATGACAGCGGAGGATATGTGGAATCAGGAATATGACGGGGAAACAACGGAAGAGACTACAAAGGACGGACTTCTGGAGAGCCTGCAGAATATGTATCTGATTTCCCAGCACGCTGAGGAGTATGGGGTCAGTCTCACAGAGGAAGAGCAGGATGCGATCAGCGATGCGGCAAAGAAGTTTGACGAGGATAATACAGACGAGGCAAAAGAAGCCGTGTCCGGCTATAAGAAAGACATTGAAAAATATCTGGAACTTGTAACGATCCAGACGAAGATGGAAGAGCCGATGAAAGCGGGAGTTGACGAGGAGGTTTCTGATGAAGAAGCTGCGCAGAAAGCGATGAATTATGTATTCTTCGCTTATACAACGACTGACTCTTCAGGGACTTCCGTGGAACTTTCCGATGAAGAGAAGGAGTCTTTAAAGGCAACCGCGCAGGACGTTTCCGACCGTGTGACAAATGGAGAAGATATGTCTTCTGTTGCCCAGGAAGCAGGCGCAGAGGTTCAGACAGCAACTTTTGATTCAGAAAGCGCGACTTATGATGCCGACCTGATCGCCGCTGCAGATGCGCTGGCTGAAGTAGGAGATGTGACAGGTGTTGTTGAGACTGACGGAGGTGTCTATGTGGCGCAGCTTACAAGTCTGCTTGACCGCGACGCCACGGATGCAAAGAAGACGGAAATCATAGAGGAGAGAAAGCAGGAGCAGTATGATTCTCTTCTTGAAGAGTGGAAAGATGCCGCAGAGATTGAAGTCAACGAGAAAAACTGGAATAAGATAGACTTTATCGACCAGGGAGTGACCATTATTACCGGTGAGGAAGAAGGTGCTGCGGATACTGCCGGAGATGACGGCACATCAACCGACGACAGCACAGCGGAGGACGGCTCTTCTGCAGATACAGGCACGACAGAAGACGGAACGTCTGACGGCGCTGCGTCTGGAGACGCCACAGCCGAGTAGAAAGATCTGTAGGGAAAAAGAGGATTACGGGCGCCTGCTCCGCAGGGAACGGCCCGGATCATAGTAACAGGCTGCCAAATTGATTTTCTTCAATTTGGCAGCCTGTTTTTAGCTGTCCATATATTTGTAGAGCGTAAATTTTGATATGCCCAGCAGGGAAGCTACCCTGTCTCCTGATTTGGTGATCAAAAAAGCGCCTGCGTCATTGAGATATTTGACAATATGGATTTTTTCTTCCTTTGTCATCAGCGCTACGGGCTTTCTGACCTCGGCGAGCGCCTGCTCGATCAATAAATCAAGAAGCTCGCTGACGCTGTGGGTGATCTGGGGCGCGCTTTCAGCTTTTTCTTCCTGTTTCTTTTCTTCTCCTGTCAGGAGAAGCGTGCAGAGCACATCGCTTGCGGCAGTCAGTACGGATATGTCGTAATTAATGGAAAAGATGTAGGCCAGGCTGCCGTCAGGCTGCTTAATATAAAGGGTGCTTGATTTTAAGATCCGGCCGTCTTCGGTGCGCGTGAGATAGGCCAGACGGTCATGCAGTCTGGACGGATCGGTGTTCAGGGCCTCAAAGACGACTCGGGAGCCGCTTCCACCTTCTTTCCTGCGGGTGACATGTCCGTTTTCAATATGGATAATCGTGTTTTCCAGCCCCTTAGTCACATCATGTATCACAATTTCACAATTTTTCCCGAAATGGGCTGACAGTCCTCTGGCGAACTGGATCAGCAGATTTTTAAGATCGTTCATAAATACCTTCCTGTATATCGTTTATCTGAAGCGTAGGCGTATTGCGCCTTGTATACCTACACTATAGAGAGTAATTGAATTATAGCATAAAACAGGCGAACAGTCTTTATCTAAAAGAAGTTAAGACGGCTTAAAAAAGATTAGGGCGTTCGATTGTATTTAGCTATATTTGGTGTTAATATAAAAATCAGAACAGAAAAGCGGATGAAAACAGTATAGATAACTGTCATAAAACTGGCGGGAGTTCGATCCGCGGATGCGTTTCTAACTGTGGCCCGTATAAATGAAAAAGGAGGCAGGCCGTATGAAAAAGCTGATCAAAAATGGAACGATCGTTACAGAATCACAGGTTTTTCAGGGGGATATCCTGATAGAGGGCGAAAAGATAAAAGAAATCGGGGAAGGCCTTGATGCAGGAGATGCGGAAGTGTTAGACGCTTCCGGGAAATATGTGTTCCCCGGAGCGGTGGATGTACATACGCATATGGACCTTCAGGCCGGAAAATACAGGGCAGTGGACGATTTTTATGACGGGACGGTCGCGGCAGCCTGCGGCGGAACTACGACGATTGTTGATCATATGGCTTTTGGCCCGGAAGGATGCAGCCTTTGGCACCAGGTGAACGAATACCACCGTCTGGCGGATGGCAAGGCGGTCATTGATTATGGATTCCACGGAGTGATCCAGCATGTGGACGACAGGGTTCTGAAGGAAATGAATGAGATTGCCGGGAAGGAAGGTATAACAAGCTTTAAGGTGTATATGACCTATGATTTTATGCTCAGAGACGACGAACTTTACCGGGTGCTCTGTCAGGCGAAAGAGGATGGCCTTGTAATCGCAGTACATTGTGAAAATGACGGCGTGATCAATTATCTTCGGAAGAAATATGTGGAAGAAGGCCGCACGCAGCCGAAATATCATCCACTAAGCCGTCCGGCCCGCTGCGAGGCAGAGGCGGTTGACAGGATGCTCCATCTGGCGGCAATGGCGGGGGATGCGCCTCTGTATATTGTTCATCTGTCAAGCCGGGAAGGCCTGCTGGAAGTGATGAAGGCAAAAACTTCCGGACAGAGAAATTTTGCGGTGGAAACCTGCACCCAGTATCTGACGCTGACAGACGAAATGTATCAGGATGACAAGGAAGGACTGAAGGCCGTTATG
>ERZ1090869.196-NODE-196-length-33605-cov-6.451803_pt1 | contig 33605 bp, 26 predicted proteins | sample MGYA00478474_ERZ1090869 | MGnify/ENA primary metagenome ERZ1090869 (study PRJEB33644, sample SAMEA5815748) | chicken gut metagenome | biome: Chicken; feature: Gastrointestinal Tract; material: Caecum | place: Ireland | collected 2019-01-01 | study: A study of the... | reverse complement strand
ATTTTAATTAGATAAGAAGTGTGTGATTGGGAATTTGCAAAAAAATCCCCCGCGCTGCCAAATGAGCAGCGGGGGGATTGAGCGGAGGGAACAAGCGTTATGCCCTGCGGAGCATGCGGAAAATATCCTTGATCTTGGGGGCGGAGCCATAGAGCAGGACACCCGCGCGGTAAATTTTCGCGGAGAGGACGCCGATCCCGGCGACGGATGCGGCCAGGATGGCAACGGAAAGCACGATCTCCCAGACGGGCACGGTGCTCATGGCAATGCGGGTGAACATGGCCATGGGGGACGTGAACGGGAGGAAGGAGCAGACGATCATGAGCGGGCTGTCCACCGTGCCGGACGTCATGGCGGGCAGGACCACGAGAAACGCGAGGACGAACACGAGCGTGATCGGCATCACTGAGGTGTTGATGTCCTCCAGCTTGGTGGCAGTGGAGCCCACGGCCCCGAACAGGAAGGCATAGAGCAGAAAGCCGAGCAGGAAGAAGAGCAGCATGTAGCCGAGCAGATAGGGCGGAATACCGAACAGCGAGCTCACGATCGGGTTCCCGTCCCAATCGGAGGATGTGAGCCGGTAGCAGAGCAGCGCCGTGCCGAACACGCAGAGCAGCTGCGTGAGCCCCGCCAAGCACGAGGAGATCACCTTGCCGAACATCATGGCCACGGGCTTCGCGCTTGTGATGAGCACTTCCATGGCACGGGAGCTCTTTTCGGTTGCCACGTTCGTCGCCACCATCTGGCCATAGAGGAGGATCACCATATAGAGTGCAAAGATCATGATGTAAGTGTAGAAGAAGCTTTTCGTCTGGTCCGCACCCAGGTTTTCCACGCTGTGCGACACCGGGGCGGAGAGGATCTGCTGCGCCTCCTGCGCGTCAATCCCGTGCTGCTCCATGGCGCTGAGCCGGTAAACGGTGCGCAGCGCTTCGTCCGCCGCGGCCGTGTTGCTGTCATACATGGTGAGGTTGTTCACATAATAGGTGTAGGAGGTGAGGCTGTCGAGCACAAAGCCGCATTCCGCCTCGCCGGAACCCACGCGCTCCCGCACGGCCGCCTCGTCCGCCGGCTGCACCTCATAGCCGGGAAAAGCGGCGGAAAAGGCAGGCGAAGCCAGCGCTTCCAAAGAGGGATCCTCCGCGCAGACAAGCAGCACAGGGCGATCTTCAGACACCGTTGCCTCCTGCCCCTCGGAGGCAAAGAGGGAGGCAAGGCGCGGAAAGAACATGGCCACGGCGATGAGCGCCACAAGGAAAACCGTGACGCCCACGAACACCTTGTTCTTTGCGTAATACTGCAGTTCAAATTTCAGAATGGTGCCAAACTGTTTCATGTGCTCCCTCCTCACGCCTGCTCGCCCGCGTATTCGACGAAAATGTCGTTGAGCGAGGGCTCGAACACCTTGATCTCATCCACATCGTAGCGCGCGGCCAGGCGGCTCATCACAGCCTGCTTTTTCTCCGGCGCGGGCAGCCGGATCAAAAGGGTGTCGCTCTCCCCCGGCTTTGCACTGCCGGCAAAATCGGCCAGGATCCGTTCCCGCTGCGGGGAACGCACCACCAGCACGTCCTTGGCGCGGCTGCGCTTGAGTTCGCGCAGATCGCCCTGCAAAACAGCCACGCCGCCGTTCAGAATGGCGATGGAATCGCAGAATTCCTCGATGTAATTCATCTGGTGGCTGGAGAAAATCACAATTTTCCCGCGCGCAATCTCCTCCTTCACCACATCCTCCAGCATCATGGCGTTCACGGGATCGAGGCCGGAAAAAGGTTCGTCGAGAATGAGGATCTGCGGGTCGTGCGCCAAAGCCGTGATGAGCTGGATTTTCTGCTGGTTGCCCTTGGAGAGCGTGTCGAGCCGCTTGTTTCGGTACTCCGCCATTTCCAGCCGCCGGAGCCAATCGTCTACGGCGGAAACGGCGTCACGGTGCTTCATGCCCTTGAGCTCGGCAAAATACACGAGCTGATCGAGGATCTTTTTCTTGGGGTAAAGGCCTCGTTCCTCCGGCAGATAACCGATGCTCACGCGCCCGTAGTCGATCGGTTTGCCGTCGAGCAGAATGGTGCCGCCATCCGCCGGGAACACGCCCATGAGAATGCGGATGGTTGTCGTCTTGCCCGCGCCGTTGCGGCCGAGCAGACCGAAGGCTTTCCCGCTTTCCGCCGTGAAGGAAAAGCCCTTGAGCACCTGCTTTTCGCCGAAGCTTTTGCTGATGTTCTGCAGTTCGAGCTTCATGTCTGTTTCCTCTCATTCCTCTGAGATTGCCCGCGCCGCAGCTTCCGGCGCAGGCTTCTTCCCTTCCCCGTTCACACGTGCGGAAAAAGGCAACAAAAAAGTGCGCAGGGGTTAGCTGCGCACCGAAAAACGCAGGCTTAGCCCTGCTACGACACAGTTCCCCCCCAAAAAACAGGATAGGAAAAACGAAGCATACATTTTTGCCAAACGTATGCCTGCCGGGGGACGTATGAAACTGTGTCGCAGCTTCATCTTATCACACTGACGCACGAAAAGAAAGAGGGCGGCGAAAAAAACCTCCCGGGCCGCGCAGAGCGGACCGGGAGGAAAACGGCAGCCGGTGATTCAGTGGCGTTTGCGCACCAGGCCCACGGCCTTGGCAATCTCCATGACCACAAGCGGCACGAGGATGAGGCCGAGCCCGATGAGATAGAGCGAAGCGGGCAGCAGCGAAAGGCCGAACGCGATGCGCAGCGGCGTGAAGAGCACGAGCGCCACAAGCGCCACGGAGAGAAGCGCCGCGCCGTTCAGCTTGCGGTTTGTGAACGGGCCGATACGGAACAGCGAGTGCTCCGAGCGCATGTTGAACGACTGCACAATCTGCGTGAGCGAGAGCACGAAGAAGGCCATCGTCTGCCCGCCCTCGAGCGTGCCGGTGAAGCGCTCGCCCAGCACAAAGCCGATCAGCGTGAGCAAGGCGAACAGGCAGCCCTGCAGCGCCACCTGCACGCCGAGCCCGTGGGCGAAGATGCCCTCGTCCTTCGGCTTCGGCCTGCGGTCCATCACGTCGTCCTCCACGTCCTCCATGCCGAGGGAGATGGCTGGGAGGCTGTCTGTGACGAGGTTGATCCAGAGCAGCTGCATGGAGAGCAGCGGCGTTTTATGCCACAGCAGCATGGAGATAAACACCGTGAGCACTTCGCCGATGTTCGTGCCAAGCAGGAACCCTACCACCTTGCGGATGTTCGCATAGATGCCGCGGCCCTCGCGCACGGCGTCCACGATGGTGGCGAAGTTGTCGTCCGTCAGCGTCATATCGGCGGCGCCCTTGGCCACATCCGTGCCGGTGATGCCCATGGCACAGCCGATGTCCGCCGCCTTGAGGGCAGGAGCATCGTTCACGCCGTCGCCCGTCATGGCCACAACCTGGCCCCTGTGCTGCCACGCCTTCACGATGCGGATCTTGTTTTCCGGCGAGACGCGCGCATAGACGGCGATTTGATCCACACACTGCTCCAGCTCCTGCTCGCTCATGGCATCGAGCTCCGGGCCGGTGACGGCGCGATCGCCCTGCGCCAGGATGCCGAGTTCCCTCGCGATGGCGGAGGCCGTAGCCACGTGGTCGCCCGTGATCATGACGGGCTTGATCCCGGCGCGGCGGCACAGCGCGACGGCCTGCTTCGCCTCCGGGCGCGGCGGGTCAATCATGCCCACCAGGCCCACCAGCGTGAGCCCCGCCTCCAGTTCCTCCGTCTTCGGCACGGCGGGCACATCGTCCAGTTCCTTGCAGCCAACGGCCAGCACGCGCAGCGCCTGGCCGCTCATCTCGTCGTTCATGACGCGCGCCAGCTCGAGATCGCCGCGCACGCAGCGGGCGGCCATCACATCGAACGCGCCCTTGACAATCGCCACGATTTTGCCGTTTATCTCATTCACGGTCGTCATGAGCTTGCGGTCGGAATCAAAGGGCAGCTCCGCGCGCCGCGGATACTGCGCCTGCAGCTTTTCCTGATCCATGCCGTTCTTGTGGGCCGCCACCAGGATGGAGGTTTCCGTGGGATCGCCGATGTGGCGTTCCGTTCCGTCCGTTTCAAACGTGACGGAGCCGTCGCAGCAGAGAGAAGCCAACAGGAGCATGCGCCGCGCAGCCTCCGAATTCTCTGTGCCGACTTCCTCAATCGACTGCTCTCCCTCCACCCAGAGGCGGGTGAGCGTCATGCGGTTCTGCGTAAGCGTGCCGGTTTTGTCGGAGCAGATAACGGAAGCGCTTCCCAGCGTTTCCACCGCGGGCAGGCGGCGGATCAGGGCGTTGCGCTTCACCATGCGCTGCACGCCGATGGCAAGCACAATCGTCACGATGGCGGGCAGCCCTTCCGGGATGGCGGAAACGGCCAGCGACACGGCAGTCATGAAAATTTCCAGCACGGGAATGCCGTTGAGCAAGCCTACCAGGAAAATCACGGCGCAGGCGGCCAACGCCATAACCCCGAGATACCCGCCCAGCCGGGCCAGCTTCTTCTGCAAAGGCGTCTGCGTTTCCTCCTCGCCCTCCAGCAGCGAAGCAATCTTGCCCATTTCCGTGTGCATGCCGGTGGCAGTCACAACAGCGGTGGCTGTGCCGTATGTGACGCTGCAGCCGGAAAAGACCATGTTCACGCGGTCTCCCAGCGGGGCATCCTCCTTCACGGTATGATCGGCGTCCTTTTCCGCCGGCACAGACTCGCCCGTGAGGGCCGACTCCTCGCTTTTCAGGCTGACGCTCCGCAGCAGGCGCGCATCCGCGGGGATAAAATCGCCGGCTTCCAGTCGGATGATATCGCCGGGCACGAGCTTTGCGGCGTCGATCACAGATTCCTTCCCGCCGCGCAGCACGCGCGCATGGGGCGCAGAGAGCGTTTTGAGCGCATCGAGCGCCTTTTCCGCCTTGCTCTCCTGCACCATGCCCATCACGGCGTTGAGCACGACAATGACTAGGATGAGCAGCGGCTCAAAGAATTCCATGGGGTCGCCCTCCGTGCAGGCCACCACAAAGGAAACGGCGGCGGCCAGGAGAAGGATGAGGATCATCACGTCCTTGAATTGCTCGGCAAACCGCTGAAGGTTGGTCTTTTTTTTCTTTTCGGCAAGCCTGTTCTCCCCTGCTTCGCGCAGCCGTTTCTCCGCCTGAGCGTCGGTGAGGCCGGTTTGCGCCTGGACCTGCAGGGCGTTCAGCAATTCTTCTTTCGGCATGGCATGAGGCGTCACTGAGATTCCCCCTTTTTATGCTTTTGCCGCCCATCAGCGCGGGCTGCAATCTGACTTGATTATACTAAACTTTCCTGTCATTGTCACGAAAAACAGGGAGAATCCGCTAAAAAATTTGAATCTTCCCTGGACAGAGAACGCGGGCGGTGCTACGCTGAAACAAACGCCGCCCGGCTGCCGGCGCGGGAGAAAAAGGAGTTGTCCATAACGGCACAGGATACAAGAAGGCTGCCCGCCGCCTCAGCGCGCACCTGTCCGCCCGACCTTCACGGTATCGACCCCTCCGTGCTCCGGATCGACGGACAGCGCTTCCGCCCCTAACGAAAAAGATCCGCTCTCCTCTAAAAAATCTCTTGCATTTTGGCGCAGGCCGTGATATAATCGTATTCGCCGCCAGAGGAGGCGGCTTATATGGGCCTGTAGCTCAGCTGGGAGAGCGTTCGGTTCGCATCCGAGAGGTCAAGGGTTCGAATCCCTCCAGGTCCACCATCTCTATGTGACAAAATAGATGTCACGCCAATTTTTCCAGGTTTCATGCGGGTTTGCGGGCTGTTTGGCCCCTCTGCGGCGGGTATGTGTCACCGTAGATGTCCAACCCCTAAAACCTGGATGCTGACCCCAAAAACGAGATTTTTCCCTGTTGTTACAGGTGAAAGATCTCGTTTTTTCTTTTTCCGGGCCAAAGGTTTATCCGTTTGGCATGTAGAAAAGAAAAGCTGTTTCTTGGACACGGTAACGAATCGTTACCGAATGAGAACTCCTCAACCATCCCATGAAACAGGCTTCTCCATCAGGGCTTCCGTACTCCGAAAATGTATCGGGGTGCGGGAGCCCTTTTTTCGTTTCAGAAGAAAACAAAAGGAGTGGATCAAGATGAACATCGGCATTGACCATGGCTATTCCGCCATCAAAACCCGGCACTTTTCTTTCCCGGCGGGAATCTCGCTGTATTCCAGCGAACCATACACCCTGCAAAACACATTGGAGTTTGAAGGGAAGTTCTATGTGTGCGGCACCGGCCGCCAGCCCATTCTGCGGGACAAGACCGAGAACGATAACTATTATCTTCTCACCCTCGCGGCCATCGCCAAAGAGATCCGACAGCGCGGCGCGAAGGCCGAGTGCTCCGTCTGTATCGCCGCCGGCCTGCCCCTGGCTTCCTTTGGACGGGAGAAAAAGGCGTTCCGGGATTATCTCCTGTACTCGTACCCGCAAAAGGGGCCGGGCCCAGTCTGCTTCCGGTTTGAAGGGATCCCTTACCGGATCGAAATCCAGGATGTGCAGCTGTTTCCCCAGGGATATTCCGCCCTGGCCATCCACCCGGAGCTCCTCCAGAACGAACCCTCCGTCCTGCTCATGGACATCGGCGGCTGGACGGTAGATCTCATGCGCCTGGATAACGGCATCCCCAACGCCGCCACCTGCCGCAGCCTGGAACTTGGCATGATCCGCTGCATCGACGAGGTGAAGGAACAGGTCCGCCGGGATCTGGGGCTGTCGGTTACCGATGCCCAGGTGGAGCAGGTGCTGGCCGGGAAGCCCTGCAGCATGGACGAGAAAGCCCGCAGCCTGATCCGGCAGCAGGGCCGCCGCTATGTGGAAATGCTCCTCTCTTCCGTCATGGAAGCCGGTTTCGATCTGAAAGCCCTGCCGGTTGTCATGCTGGGCGGCGGCGCATCGCTGGCCAAGCGAAGCATCACGCCGCAGGACGGCCTGTGCCGGGCTTTTTTCCTCACGGACGAAAAGGTGAACGCGGAAGGCTTTGAGCGCATTCTGGGCCGGTTCCAGGCCGGTTTTCCCAGATGACGCGGCCCCGGTACGCGTTCCGCCCCAACCTCCAAAACGCGGAGCACCGCAGGGCGTGGCAGCTTTTACAGGCCGTCCCGGAGGGGCAGCGAAACAGCTTTCTGGTGCAAACCATTCTGGAACACGAACGTCGGGAAACGCTGGAAGGGACGCTGCGTCGCGTCCTGCGGGAAGAACTGCAGGCCATCCCTTCTCAACCAGTGCGGCAATCAGAGGAATCCATCCCGCCCGGCATGATGAATTTCCTTGCCTCCCTGACGGGGGACGGATGATCTTATGGGTCCTGCTTCCTTTACTCCCGAAAGCTTGTTGGTTCTGGTGATAGCTTTGCGGCAGACTTGGCAGTATGCTTGTGTTGCCCGAAAGGGGAAGAACCAGGCAAGGAGTGATGGACGTGGAAACTAAGGGCGTAACCTGTAAAATTCCGCTGGATCTGCATAACCGGATCAGTGCGGAAATCCGGGACGCAGAGAGCACAATGAGCAAATTTATCGAAATGGTTATCCGGGAGCATTATGAAAAAGGAGACGTCAGAGTTATGGCAAAAGGAAGGACATTAGCATTTCAGGTGAGCGAGGAACTGTTCCAGCGGATCAAAGCGTATCTGGAACGGTATGAACGGCAGCACCACCGCAGGCTAACGCAGCGGGAATTTGTGATCGGGCTGATTGAGCAGGCGCTGGGGAAAGCGGAAGAAGAACTCGAAGCAGTTCAAACCGCCGGGGGTGAACCGGAACCCGATCAGGCCGGTTTGGCCGCCTGTGTCCCCGCGTGTGACGGGGAAGCCGCCAGGGGCGGCTCGGTACCCACAGAATCCCAGGAAAGCGCTCCGGGCGATTGTGAGGCCGGTTGCGAAACTTCCGAACCGGCGCAGGAACCGGAGGCAACATTCGAATAAAAGCAGCCAGCCCAAGCCCCGTGGAATCCATCTGATTCCGCGGGGCTTTTTCCATATATTTCCTTATATATGAAGAAGGGAGGGATGCCGCACCCCCATTGAAAAACTGCTATATAGAAGGGAGACGTGAGAAAGGACAGCATCCGTTATCTTGACCTGTTTTCCGGGATCGGAGGATTCCGGGAAGGATTGACCCGTGCGGGAGGCTTTGCCTGCGCGGGCCATTGTGAAATCGATAAATTCGCGGAAAAGAGCTACCGCGCGCTGTTTGACACGAAGGGAGAGTGGTTTTGCAGCGACATCCGAAAAGCCGATCCAAAAGAGATCCCCGCCTTTGACCTCCTCTGCGCCGGATTCCCCTGCCAACCCTTTTCCATCGCCGGAAATTTGGGCGGATTTTCCGATGCAAGAGGGACCCTGTTCTTTGAAATTGCCCGGCTGGCTGCAGCCCGGAAGCCTGCGTATCTGCTGTTTGAAAACGTTCCGAACCTGCTTTCTCATGACGGCGGCCGGACGTTTGCGGTCATCCTCCATGCACTGGACGAATTGGGGTATGGTATGGAATGGCAGGTGCTTAACAGCAAAGATTTCGGCGTTCCCCAGTCCCGCAAAAGGCTGTACCTTATCGGATATCTTGATGAAAGATGCCGGGGAAAAGTATTTCCTTTCCTCGAAACAACAGGAACGCCTCTTGTACAAGTCTGCCCCGGAGCGCAGGGAGAGCGCATCTACTCCCCGGAAGGGGTGAGCTGCACCCTGACCTCAGGCGCAGGCGGGTTTGGCGGGAACACCGGCCTCTACGCGCAGGGCCTTCCCATCAGGAGCGATACAAAAGCCGGATACCAAACGGCATATCCCGGCGACAGTGTCCGACTGTCCTACCCCACCACGGACAAAAAGCGTGGCGGGGTGGGGACACAGATCGCCCATACGCTCACCACGTCAGCCGATCAGGGCGTCCTGTGTTGTGTGGATCTCAACGAAAGCCCGGAATTGACGGACTATGTCCGGTGCCTGACCGCAAAACAGAACGGCGGAATCCATAATCATAAACGGGAAGCGTCCGGCGTATGGGACGGGGTGCGCATCCGCCGTCTTACGCCGCGGGAATGTCTGCGATTGCAGGGCTGGACAGATGATCGGATCGACCTTGTTCTTCCAATTCAGTCGGACGCGCAGCTGTACAAACAGGCCGGCAACGGCGTGACCGTCAATGTGGTGGAAGCCATCGGGAAACGACTGGCCGCCTGCCACCGGGAGGTGAGAGGAATCGCTTGACTTGCGGGATCAGTTTTTCGGCTGTGAGATCGAGATGACGGGGCTGACTCGCCAGCAGGCCGCAGGGGCGTTGGCCACTCTGTTCGGTACCACCGCCGTCCATACTTCTTCTCCCAGAGCCTACGATCCATGGGAGGTTACAGACAACGACGGAAAAGTCTGGCGGTTTGTCAAGGATTCCAGCATCCGTCCGGAGCACCGGGAGAGGGGACGACTGGTTTCCGCTTCTGATCTCTATAAGGTGGAGATGAACTCTCCCAAGCTGGAATACAGTGAGATGGGGAAGCTGCAGGAGGCGGTACGCGCTTTGCGCCGGGCCGGAGCTTTGGTTAATTCCTCCTGCGGGATGCATGTCCACGTGGATGCTTCCAGGCACACACCGCAAAGCCTGAAAAACGCCCTGTCCATCATGTACTCCAAGGAGGACATCCTGTTCAAGGCCCTCAAGGTCAACGAGAACCGGGTGGAACGCTGGTGCAAGAAAGTAAACGAGGACAAACTGCAGAAAATCCGAAAGCTTCCGCCTGGTGCAGAAATGAGGAAAATGAAGGAATTGTGGTATTCAGATACCAGTGAAAGCCCCAGCTTTCATTACAACGAGACGCGGTACTACGCTTTGAACCTTCATTCGGTGTTCTACCGCGGCACACTGGAATGGCGGTGTTTTGAAAGCACGTTCCATGCCGGGGAGGTGCGGGCGAATATTACGCTGGCGCTGGCCATCTCCGCGCAGGCGATCAACCAGAAACGGACGGTGATGCGAAAAACGGAGATTACCGAAAACCCGGCGTTCACGTTCCGTACCTTCCTGCTCCGTCTCGGCCTTATCGGCCCGGAATTCAAGAATGTGCGGAAAAACCTGCTGAAGAATCTCCCCGGCGATAAGGCGTGGCGGTACGACAAATCCCTGTACCCCAGTCTGAATCAGAGACGAAATGAAAGGAATGAGAGGTGAGTCCCATCGACAGAAAATTGTATTTTGCCTATGGCTCCAACATGAACGACGAACAGATGGCCTTCCGCTGCCCCGATGCGGAGGCGGTCGGAACCGTCCGTCTGGAAGGATACCGTCTTGCCTTTTGCGGAAAGGGAGGGCGCGGAGTCGCCACGATCCTGCCGGAAGCAGACAGCCATGTGGATGGGGTTTTATGGCACATTTCGGCCGCAGATGAAAAAAGTCTGGATCGCTATGAGGGGTACCCCTTTCTGTACACAAAGGAAACGCTGCCGGTCAGCTGCAAAGATGGGTCTGAGGTTTCTGTCATGGCTTATGTGATGACCGCTCCTTCCAGAGACATCCCGGCCAAGCCCTCCCCTTCCTATCTCAATGGAATTCTGGAAGGATGCCGCCAGCACGGCGTCAATGGCCGCCCGATTTTGGACGCTGCCTTCCAATCAGCTAAAGCTCAGTTTCTCGCTCCCGCTCCGAAAAAGCAGCGCGGGCAGGAGCGTTAGGAGGGAAAATTGTGAAAATGAAACTATGCGCCCTGCTGGCCTGCCTGGCGGTGTTCAGCACCGGTATGGCCGTGCCGGCTGCCGTGGACCGGCAGAACGACGGGCAAACCATCACAAAAACGTATGAACTGGCCCCGGATGAGAACCCGGAACTCCTCATCGAAGAACCGTTTGAGCAGGACGGCCTCTGCTACGAGTACGCGCAGATGACGGGAGAACCTGTGGAAACAACGGAAAGCAAGACCATTTCGCAGACCGTCACGGTGGAATCCCAGAGCACGGAGACGGAAGAAAATCTTGCATTGCTGGCTGGCTCCATCCCCTACGAGGCAGACGGGTATGCAGGCACGCTGACGCTGCTTCCCGCCTCCGTCCATACGGAAGCGAAGGGATACGCCACCCGTCCCTACACGGTGTCGGAGACCCGCACCTACCCGGATCTGGCGTACAACGACCCGTCCCTGATCCCGCAGACGGTGCAGAAAGACGGGCTGATCCTCACGCTGTCCGGTGTGACCTGGAAAGGCACAGGAGGCACCGGGGCAAATGGATCATTGATTCCGACCAGTTACACCGCTACCGCCAGCTATTCCGGGACGGGAAGCACCCGGTATGCAACCGGCTACCTGACGACGGCAGACTATGCGGGGACTGTCACAAAAACGGAAACACAAAAGATCATATATGAAGTCGAGTACCGCGGGACGCCCATCCCGGAACCGGAACCGCAGGAGAAAGTTTCCCTGCCCGCTTGGGTTCCCATCGGCGCGGGAGTTATTCTGCTGGCCGGTGGGACAGCTGGGATCGTCCTGGCGGTGCGGAAAAGGAGGAAAAATTAAAAGATGAAAGGAAAAAAGCTTTGTTCCGTCCTGGCTGCGCTGTGCCTGTCGGTGGTCGGCGCGCTCCCGGTCTCGGCCGCCGCGCGCTCACAAAATGCAGCTGTGTTTGAAGCGGAGAAATACGCCTTCTATTATCCCGCCTCGGATGCGCAGCTTCTCCACGACGGCCATGGGAACTTCACCGTTTCCGGTCTGACCGGTGGCGCCATTTCGTCCGACGACCATTTCACCACGGTCATCACACCCGAAACGGGTTCCGGCGGACTGGCGATCAACTCGTCCGGATACCCTGTCTCCCCTTCCTCCTGGCAGGGCACAGCGTCTTCCGGCAGCACGGCAGGCAGCGTTACAATATTTACAGCGCCGGAGGGAAGTCAGTTCGGCACACTGACCATGCGGGGACGGTGCATCAAAGTGTTTGAAGGAACAACCGACAGCAATCTTCTCCGTGGTGCGGGACATTTCACAGGGACCAGCACATGGGACGGAAATGTCTGTTTTGCCGGTCACAACCGGGGCCCCAACGCATGGTTTTCAGATCTCATCAGCCTGTCCGCCGGCGAGCAGATCACCTATCAGACTCCGCTCGGCGTGAGGATATATCAGGTAACGGGTACGCGCATCGTTTCCGTGAACGACCTTTCCCCCTTGACCGGATCGGCGGAAAATCAGCTTACCCTTGTCACCTGCGTTGCCAACCGACCGGATGTGCGGTTGATTGTGATGGCGAAGCAGGTGCTTTGAAACAGGCTCGTGTACCGCACAGCCTGTTTTTTACGCCCATTTTTCACAAACCACTTTTTATTGCAGAAAGGAGACGCCATGAAACAGCCCTTCAAAATCCGCCTGCGGCGCGCGGTCGCATCAGCACTGGCGGTAACCACACTGGTATCTCAGCCCATCCCGGGGAATCCGGCCTATGCTGCGGAACCAAAATCCACCGGCTACCCCGTAAAAGTGGCCGAACAGAACCCGTTTGACGGCCTGTACACCTCCAAGCACAGTACAAAGATTTCTGACTATAACGCCAACGTCATGGAGGTGGAAATCTCCGGCGAAAAGTATCTGGCTTACTGCCTGAACCCCAACCGATACGGCTCCGACAACGTGAGCGGCGGCGCCGTCGGCAGCTCCGGATACAACGTCCAGGTTTACGATCTGGACGATCCCGCCCTGCAGGATGTGCCGGATTTCCAGCTTGACCAGGGCATCCTGCTGGCCATGCAGGGCGTCATTGCTTCCGGCGGCTATACCGGCGGCGGGGACGCTGCCGCCGGGAAGCTCATGGATCCTTACGATGCTTCCCGCCCCCTGTACAAGGATCGCCTGCAGGCGTATGCCGTCACGAAATACGCCATGTGGAGTCTGGCGTCCGGCTGGTACGGCCCGGACTGGAAGGTCTATTCCGGCTCCTCCTACAAGCCGCAGGACAATGCCTATCTACTGCAGTCGCTGACCAACATCATTGGCTGGGGAACGAACTGGAAAGAGTTCAATGATGAGAACCTCTATGTCAACCCCATGGACTACGACAGCGACGGCGATGTCTGGACGGAGGATCCGGATACAGGAGAACGGTATGTGGAGTTTCAGGTTGTCACCGGCAAGACAGGCGACAACCGCGGCCACGTCAGTCTCGGCAGTGAGTACACTGTCACGCCCAATTCTTCCCTGCCCGCCGGTTTCCATCTGGAAAAGACGGACAGCACGCGCATCACGGGAAGCACCACTCTGCGCGGCGCGGTGTCCAGCTCCTACGGCAGCGAAGACAAATTCCGCCTGGTCGCCGAGGCGGGAACGGAGCTCTCCACACTTGGGAAGGACGCCGTCGTGGCCAGCGTCAGCACGGAAATCGAAGCCTTTGCGCTGAAATACGGCGTGGCCATCCCGCCTGCCGGGTACAGCAAGGTGCAGAACTACGCGCTCATCCCGGAAAACACATGGAAGCAGGTTTCCGCGGACGTCAAGCTCTCCGTGGAAGCTCCCACTACTTCCTATTCCTTCCGGATTCAGAAGGTGGACGGCAGCACCGCTCTTTCCGGCTCGGAATTCCGTGTGGAGAGCGCGGACGGCAGCGAGACATACGACGTCACGACGCCCTCTTCCGGCATTGTCACCGTTAACGTGAAGAAGCCGGGGACTTTCTATGTCAAGGAAACGAAGGCGCCATCCGGCTACTCGCTGGACAGCACCCGGTATTCCGTCAACGTGGAAAACGGCAAAGGAGTCACCCTGACGGTTCAGAACAGCAAGGACGCAGGTCTCAAGATCTTCAAGTATGACGCGAATACGGACGAGCCCCTGTCCGGTGCGGTGTTCTCCGTGACAAACATTGGCACCGGCTGGAGCACGGACGTGACGACGGGCGATACGGGTCTTGCCGTTCTCTCCAATCTGGAACCGGGCGACTACCGAATCGAGGAAAAAATGCCCCCGGCCGGCTATCTGCCCGCCGAAAACCCGGTGCAGACCATCAAGCTGGAAGCAGACACCGTTGGACAGGTGGTCTACAAGAACGAGCCGGACTGGTCCGAGGTCAGCCTGAAAAAGACCGTGGAGGGAACGGACGAACCCATCGCCAACGTGGTATTTGAGTTCCGCCGGCAGGACAGCGCAAAAACGCAATCCTTCACAACAGATGAAAACGGCGAGATCCACGCCCGGCTCGTGCCGGACTGGTATGTCGTGCGGGAACTCTCCGGCCCGGAAAACGTGGTGATCGACTCCACGCCGCGCACAGTACAGCTCCTGCCCGGCGAAACGGTTGAGCTGGCCTACACAAACAAACTGAAGCCCAGTCTGACCCTGCGAAAGGTGGATGACCAGACGGACGAGCCTCTCGCCGGGGCAATCCTCGAAGTGAAATACAGCGACGGCAGCTTTGTGGGCGAAGGCAACTGCGGCCGCGGCCCCGGCATCTACCGGAGCGATGAAAACGGAACCGTGGAGCTCACCAATCTCCCGGACGGCGCGTCCGTCATGGTGCGGGAGCTGGAAGCGCCGGAGGGCTATCTGCTGGATGATACGCCCCACACCATCAAGCTGAACGCCGGAGAAACCCACAGCTTCACGCTGCGGAATGTACCGAAGCCGGGCCTCTATCTGCGCAAGATCGATTCCGAGACCAAAGAGCCCATCCTTGGCGCCAGGTTTGAAATCTCCAAGCCCGATGTTCCCGGCAGCGCGCAGACCTACATGACGAACGATCAGGGCGTCATCTTCCTGCCGGAGCAGGATGTGACGGCACTGGTCATCGAGGAGATCGCAGCCGCACCCGGCTATATCCTGAACAGCAAGCCCATCACGGTGCAGCTGGAGCCGGGAAAACGGAAGGACATTGTCATTGAAAACACGTCCAAGCCCGGCCTGCGCATCCTGAAAACGGATGAGGACGGCAACCCCGTGGACGGCGTGACGATCCGTGTCAGCCGCGAGGACGGCAGCGTGGTGGGCGAATATGTCACGGAAGACGGCGCCATCTTCCTGCCGAACCTGAACGCCGCGACGTATGTGCTCGAAGAGATCGCCTGCCCGCCGCAGTACCAGCTCAACACGGAGAAAAAGATTGTCACGCTGGAGGAAGGAAAGATCGGGCAGGTCACGTTTGTCAACAAGCGCCGCCCCTCGCTGGAAATCGTCAAACTGGACAGCATCACAAAATCGCCGCTGGCGGGTGTGGCTTTCCGCATCTCTGAGGTGGATGGCCGGGAGATCGGCCAGTTCCAAACGGACGAGGAAGGCCGCATTCTGGTGACGGAAGACCTGCAGGACGGCGTGCGGTATGAGGTGCAGGAGGTTGCCACCGTGTCTGGCTACATTCTCGATTCCGAGCCGCGCCAGATTACGCTCAAGGCCGGCGAGGACAACGCTCTGTACATCGAGAACACGGCAAAATCTCCCTTGTACATTCTGAAAACGGACGAGAAAACCGGCGAGCCGGTGGGCGGTGTCAAGTTCCGGGTGGAAAAAGCCAACGGCGAGCTCATCGCAGAGGTGACCACCTCCAGCACCGGGTACGCCGCGGTGCCGCAGATGGAGCCGGGCTATGTGACTGTGCGGGAAATCTCTGTCCCCGACGGCTATACGCTTGACCCCATCCCGAAAAACATCCTCATCGAGGCCGGGAAACCTGCTATCCTCCACTTTGAGAACGATCCCTATGGCAATCTCCTGATTCAGAAGGTGGACGCGCAGGATTCCACGCCTCTCGCCGGAGCACGGTTCCGTGTGGAAACCATCGACGGCACGCTGATTGGCGAGGACTTTGTAACCGGGTCAGACGGCTCCGTGACGGTCCCCGGCCTCAAGCCCGGGACGGCGGTGAAAATTTCCGAACTCACCGCGCCGGAAGGGTACGAGATTTCCGAAGCAGCCAAGGAAACGGTGATACAGTCCGGTGAAACGGTGTCGGTTGTGTTCCGCGACAAAAAACTGGAAAGCCTCTCCATCCTCAAGACGGACGCGGACGGAAATCCGCTGGCGGGCGCGGTGTTTGAGCTGCGTACCACGGATGGAGCGCTCGTCGCCACCGTGACCAGCGGAGAAAACGGGCTGGCGGTCGTACCGAATCTCAAAGGAGACTTTATCGTAACGGAGATTAAGAGTCCGGAGGGATACCTCCTTGATTCCACTCCCCACCCTGTCCATATCGCGGCCGGAAAACCGGCGCAGATCAACATCAACAACGACGCCGTTGCCGGGCTAAATATCGTCACGACGGTGGAACAGACCGGCGAGCCGCTTGAAGGCGTGACCTTCCGCATTGAAAAACCGGACGGCGGGTTGATTGGCGAATATACAACGGATGAGCAGGGACAGATTTTTGTGTCTCTCGAACCGCAGACGGTCGTCGTGCGGGAAATCTCCGCACCGGAGGGCTACTCCGTCGATTCCACGCCGCGGACGGTGGAGATCAAAGCAAATGACATCACAACACTCACCTACAAGGACGAGCAATTGAACGGCATCCGCATCCGCAAGGTGGACGCCGACACCGGCAGAGGAATCTACGGTGTGCGGATCATGGTCACCGATGAAAACAACGACGTAGTCGGTATGTGCACGACGGATCATCAGGGGTATATCGAAATCGACAAGGAGCTGCCGGACGGTATCTATTATCTCGAAGAGATCGAGGCCGCACCGGGATATGACCTCGACAAGGTCGTGAAGCGCATCCGGATTGAAAACGGGAAAACGAAGGTCATTGTGTGGGAGAATGCCCGCGAGAAAGGTCAAATCCAGATTCTGAAAACCTCAGCGGACGCGAACCCCATCACGGGCCAGCCCGCCGGGAGCCGCTTGGAGGGTGCAGTGTTTGAGATCGCCCGCGCGGATACGGATCTGGTGGTCGGTTACATAGTGAGCGACTACCGCGGCGTGGCGGCGTCCGAGCCGCTTCCGCTGGGCCGTTATGTGGTACGGGAGGTCACGCCTCCGACTTTCTACCAGCTCAACAGCAAAGAATTTGAAGTGGAGCTCAAGGTGCAGAACGACATTGTCCGGGTGGAAGTGCAGAACGCCAGCGCACAGATTTCGACCAGCGTGAAGAAATCCGGCAATAGCTATCTTGCCCTGCTGACCTCGTCCGATACCGATCCGCTTTGGGAGCAGCTTCTTGGATCACATTCCACCGGGGCCGGAGAAATCATCTCACCGGATACCACATGGGAAGGGACGGGGATTTTCCAGTGGCCGCTGCCGGAAAGCTTCACTATCACCTCTTACTTCGGCAACCGGAAAGACCCGTTCACCGGACAGCCCTCCTACCATGACGGGACAGACATTGCGGCTCCGGCCGGGACGCCGATCCTTGCTGCCGCGGCCGGGACGGTGGAGATTGCGAACGGCACGGATGCCTGGGGCGGCGGGTATGGGTACTACGTCAAAATCCGCCACAATGATTCGCTTGAGACGCTCTATGCGCATTGCTCGTCCCTTTGCGTTTCGGCGGGACAGAAAGTGAAGCAGGGCGAGGTGATTGCCTACGTGGGTACGACCGGCAATTCCACCGGGAACCATCTGCACTTTGAAGTGCGGGTGGACGGACAGAAAACAGACGCGCTGGCGTATTTTGAAAAAACCGGCTAGGTATTTGCCAGAAAATGGGGAATTATATGGACTCTGGCGGCGCGCTGCATCTCCGTCTGCTACAATAGAAGGAAAACAAAGGGGTTTTACACATGCAGACGGCGAGGGTGCTGAAAGGCTTTGAGCAATATCTCATCCGGGAGGAACGCGGGAAAGCGACTATTCAGAAATATGTGCGGGACGCAGGGGAATTCCTGAGCTGGCTGGAAACGCGGGAACTCACCAAGGAGCAGGCGGTGGCCTGGAAGAAGCAGCTGGCCGGACAGCACATGTCCCCCATGACGGTCAACGGCAAGCTGGCGGCCATCAATCGCCTGTTCCTTTTTCTGGGTAAACCCGATTGCCGGGTGAAATACCTGAAGCTCCAGCGAAAGCTGTTCCGCAACACGGAACGGGAACTCACGCGGGAAGAGTTTGCCCGTCTGGTCGAAACAGCCCGTTCCACCGGCCGGGAGCGGCTTGCGCTGTTGATGGAAAGTATCTGTGCCACGGGAATCCGTGTCTCCGAGGTAAAATATCTCACCGTAGAAGCGGCGCAGGCAGGTTGTGTGGAGATTTCTCTCAAGGGCAAGATCCGCACAATCCTTATCCCCGGAAAACTGAGCAGGAAACTGCTGAAATATGCCAGAAAGCAAAAAACCGTTTCCGGCGAGATTTTTCTCACCAGAAACGGAAACGGCCTGACCCGTCACCAGATTTGGGCGGAGATGAAGGCGCTGTGCGCTGCGGCGCATGTCGCGCCTTCGAAGGTATTTCCCCACAACCTGCGACACCTGTTTGCCCGCACATTCTATAAGGTGTACCGCGATGTGGTCAAGCTGGCGAGCATTCTGGGCCACTCCAGCCTTGAAACGACGCGGATCTATCTCCTGGCCACCGGCGCGGAATACCGGAAGCAGATGAGCCGGTTGGGGCTGATCTCTTAACCTTTGATTAAGAACAGAATCAATATGGCGTCCATAAAATCCGAAAAGAGTAGCGTGAAAAAGGCGAGAAAAGGGAAAAAAGCCCTCCTAAACAAGCGCTTAGGAGGCGGCGGGCGCGTGAAACAAGCCAATCGGAAAAAATTATCAGATTGGCTTGTTTTCCCATGCAAAATGGTGCGAAACGCCTTGTCATACTCTTCCCATTATGCTAAAATGAAGAAGATAAAAGGAGGGAAACCCGGTATTTCTCTTCCATTTTGGACTGAATATTGATTTTGTAGTATACGCAGGCAAGGAGGGACTGCCGTGGAACAGCAGAAAATGAAGATCGAGACGGCCGCTTCCTGGCAGCCGGAGCTGGTGCTGACGCCGGAGCTCATCGACAGCTTCATTGCCCATCTGAAAGAAAAGAACTACATCCAGGGCACGGTGAACCGCTATGAACAGGATCTGCGGCAGTTTTACGCAGATCTGCCGGAGGACAAATGCGTCCACCGGGACACCCTGTCCAGGTACCGGGAAAAGCTGCTGGCCAACGGCTATGCGCCCCGGACGGTGAACCTGCGCATCTCGGTGGCCAACAGCCTGTTCCGCTACCTGGGACTGAAAGAGTACCAGCTGGACAACCAGCTGCGCCCGAAAAATGAAAACCTGCCGGAAATCAGCCGGACGGAGTATCTGCGCCTGCTGCGTACCGCCCGCGCGCTGGGACGGGAAAGCGAATATCTTCTCATTAAGTTGTTCGCATCCACGGGTATTACCATTCAGGAAGTGCCCAAGGTCACGGTGGAAGCGGTAGAGGCTGGGCGCATCGAAACGTTGGTCAGCAACAATAAACAGATTGTGCGCCTGCCACATTGCCTGCAGGCGGAACTGCTCGGCTACGCCGCCCGCAGCGGAATTTACCATGGGCCTGTTTTTCTTTCCCGAGGTGGGAAGGCAATGAGCCGCATGAATATCACGCAGAAGATTCACCGGCTCTGCGCCGTGTCAGGCGTGCCGGAGGAAAAGGGAAATCCCCGCTGCCTGAAAAAGCTTTACCAGACTACCCGCGCGGCCATTGAAGCAAATTTCAATCTGCTCGTCGAACAAGCCATGGAGCGCCAGTTGGAGGTGGAGCAGGCGGAAGTGGGCTGGGAGGAAGGCGCAGAGCACGCGCTGCATCCTGCCCGCACGAAACTACGGCTGCGGAGGGGAAGCCGGACAAAACCGGCCGCGCTTTCTTCGGGGCGCGAGCAGTTCTAACATCTGCGGTTCCGCCTGCATGTGGCAGGCAAAGGGGAGGAATGGGACATGAAAGGGATTATTTTAGCGGGTGGAAGCGGAACAAGGCTGTACCCGCTCACGCTGGTGACATCAAAACAGCTGCTGCCGGTGTACGACAAACCGATGATTTACTACCCGCTTTCTACGTTGATGCTGGCGGGCATCCGGGAGATCCTCATCATCTCCACGCCGCAGGATCTGCCGAATTTCGAACGGCTGCTGGGGGATGGAAGCCCGTTTGGCCTGTCGCTTTCCTATCAGGTGCAGCCTTCGCCGGACGGCCTGGCCCAAGCGTTTGTGCTGGGGGAAGAATTTGCCGGAAATGATCGCTGCGCCATGATCCTCGGCGACAACATCTTCTACGGCGCCGGGCTGACAGAGCAGCTTCGCAAGGCGGTGGCGCAGGAAGAAGGCGCGACTGTTTTCGGCTACTATGTGGATGACCCGGAGCGCTTCGGCGTGGTGGAGTTGGGCCCGGATGGGAAAGTGGTTTCCATTGAGGAAAAGCCGGCGCACCCCAAATCCAACTATGCAGTGACGGGCCTGTATTTTTATGACCGCCGTGTCTGTGAATGGGCAAAAAAGCTGAAGCCTTCCCCGCGCGGGGAATTGGAGATTACCGACCTAAACCGCTTGTATCTGGAGGACGGTTCCCTCCATGTGATCACGCTGGGGCGGGGATACGCTTGGCTGGACACAGGTACCGTGGATTCCCTGGCGGAAGCTTCCGAGTTTGTCCGCGTGGTGGAGTCCCGTGAAGGGATCCAGATTTCTGCGCCGGAGGAAATTGCCTACCGCAACGGGTGGATCAGCAAAGAAGAGCTCTGCCGTGCAGCGGCGCGATACGGAAAATCCCTTTACGGCAAGCATTTGCGGCAGGTGGCGGAAGGCCGCATCATCTATTGAGGCAGGAGGAAACGGCGATGAACTTTATTCCCACCAAGCTGGACGGCGTGTGGATTGTGGAGCCGAAGGTGTTCGGCGACCACCGGGGTTTTTTCATGGAAAGCTGGTCGAAACGGGCGTTTGAGGAAGCGGGCCTGCATTACGACTTTGTGCAGGACAACCATTCTTCCTCCATGGTAAAAGGGACGCTGCGCGGCATCCATTTTCAAAAGGGGGACAAGGCGCAAGCCAAGCTCGTGCGCTGCGTAAAAGGCGCCGTGCTCGATGTGGCCGTGGATCTCCGTCCCAGCAGCCCGACCTACAAACAGTGGGTGGGCGTAGAACTTTCTGCGGAGAACAAGCGCCAGCTGCTCATCCCGCGCGGCTTCGGTCACGGCTTCGTGACATTGACGGACGATGTGGAATTCCTGTATAAGGCTGACAACTTTTATGCGCCGGAAGCGGACGGCGGCATTCGCTGGAACGATCCGGAGCTGGCCGTCGAGTGGGGCGTGGAAAAACCCATTCTGTCGAAAAAGGACAGCGAATCCCCGTTCCTAAAAGACGCCGTCACCGGCTTTGAGGGGTGGTAACCATGAAACTTTTCGTCACCGGCGGGGCCGGGTTTATCGGCAGCAATTTTATCTTTTATCTTTTGGAAAAGCATCCGGAGGATGCCGTCCTCTGCGTGGATGCGTTGACATATGCGGGGAACCTGGAAACGCTTGCTCCTGTGATGCAAAATCCCCGTTTTCGTTTTGTAAAAGCCGACATTGCGGACCGGGCGGCCATGTATGCGCTGTTCGAATCCGAAAAACCGGACGTTGTCGTAAATTTTGCGGCGGAGAGCCATGTGGATCGTTCTATTGAAAACCCGTCCATCTTCCTGCAAACAAACGTGATGGGAACGCAGGTCCTGCTGGATGCCTGCCGGAAGTATGGCATCCAGAGATATCACCAGGTTTCCACCGACGAGGTATACGGCGATCTGCCGCTGGATCGCCTGGATCTGTTTTTCACGGAGCAGACGCCGCTGCACGCGTCCAGCCCGTATTCTGCGTCGAAGGCGTCGGCGGATTTGCTCTGCAACGCGTATTTCCGCACCTATGGCCTGCCGGTCACCATCAGCCGGTGTTCAAACAACTATGGCCCCTATCAGTTCCCGGAAAAATTGATCTCCCTGATGATTGCCAACGCGCTGGCGGACAAGCCCCTGCCCGTGTACGGGGAGGGGCTGAATGTGCGTGACTGGTTATATGTGGAAGACCACTGCACGGCCATCGATTTGATCCTGCGCAAGGGGAAACCCGGCCAGGTGTACAACATCGGCGGCCACAATGAACGGCGCAACATCGATATTGTGAAGACCATCCTCGCCATTCTCGGCAAGCCGGAAAGCCTCATCACGCATGTGGCAGACCGCAAAGGCCACGACCAGCGGTACGCCATCGATCCGGCGTTTATCCACCGGGAACTTGGCTGGCTGCCGCAGACCGGGTTTGAGGACGGCATCCGCAAGACGGTGCAGTGGTACCTGGATAACAAACCCTGGTGGGAGAATATCGTGAACGGGGAGTATCAAACCTACTATGAGCGGATGTATGGGAACCGGTAAACCGCTGATTGCCATCCTGATGGCCGTCTATGAGCCGCGGATGGACTGGCTGCAGGAACAGCTGGAATCGCTGAATGCGCAAACCTATCCCAACCTGCGGCTTTATATCCGGGATGATTGTTCCCCGACCGTACCATTTGAAGAAATCCGGGCGCTGGCGGAAACGTGCATCACAAAATTCCCGTTTACCATCGCCCGCAATGCGGAAAACCTGGGCTCTAATAAAACCTTCGAGCGGTTGACGGAAGAGGTGGAGGGTGATCTGTTCGCCTATTGCGACCAGGACGATGTCTGGCTGCCGGAAAAGCTGGAAATTCTTCAAGAAGAAATGGAACGCACCGGCGCCCTACTGGTGTGCTCCGATATGGTTGTGATCGACGGTGAAGGGCATGTGGTGGCGGACAGCATCACAAAAGTGAGACGGCATCACCGGTTCCGATCCGGCAGCGGATTGGCGAAAGACCTGCTGTTCTCAAATTTTGTAACAGGCTGTACCATGCTGATCTCTGCAGCGGAATCAAAAGCCGCCGTTCCGTTTTGCCCCTATATGGTTCACGACCACTATTTGGCACTGTGGTGCGCAGAACACGGCTCAGTTCTCAGTGTGGATAAGCTGCTCATACGTTACCGCATTCATAGAGCCAACCAGACCCATGTGCTAGCCGGTGTGAGGGATAAGAAAAGTTATGGTGAGGTCAGAATCCGAATGGCGGAGAACAGATTTCTCTGGCTAAAACAGCACTTTCCTTGTACCCCAGAGACAAAGATGGCAATTAACCGTGGGCTAATATGGATTCAGGCGCGTTGGGCAAACTGGACTCATCAGGGTGGTGTAAAAATATTGTGGAAGTACCGAAATATTAACAAGATCGTGTCCCTTGCAGAACTTTGTTTAAAATACATGCCAAACAGCTTGTTTATGTTGGCCATATATTTGGCAAGAAACAATAAGGTGTAATGATGAAAATTCTAGTTACAGGCGCAACAGGGCAGTTGGGATATGAAGTTTGTCATATCTTACAAGAACGCGGTGTGAAATATCAAGGTGTTAATTCAACCCATTTTGATATTGTGGATGTTGTTGCAGTGGATGCCTATATCAGAGAATATCAACCGGATGCAGTGATTCACTGCGCTGCATATACCGCTGTTGACAGCGCTGAAAGCAACTGCGAACGGTGTTTTGCGGTGAATGAGAAAGGCACTCGAAATATTGCACAGGCCTGTCGAGCGGTAGATGCCAAAATGCTGTACGTCTCGACAGATTATATTTTTTCCGGTGTGGGCACTAAACCTTATGAAGTGGATGACAAGGCAGAACCGCAGAATGTCTATGGAGCCAGTAAACTTGCTGGTGAACTTGCTGTGCAAGAGACCTTGACAAAGTACTTTATTGTCCGGACTTCTTGGCTATTTGGCCGCGGGAATAATTTTATTGTGAATATTTTGCAGAGTGCCCGGAAGAAAAAAATGCTCTCAGTGGTTACGGATCAAATAGGTTCGCCCACTTACGCGGTGGATTTGGCAAAGCTACTCTGCGACATGGTAGAGAGTGAGCAGTACGGGATCTATCACGCGACAAATGAGGGTAGTTGCAGCCGGTATGAGCTTGCGCAGGAGGTGGTGCGACAAGCGTGGATGGATGTACAGGTTCGGCCATGCATCACAAAGGAATACAGTTTGCCCGCTGCACGTCCCCTCAACTCTCGCTTGAGCAGGGAAAGTTTGGATATAGCGGGATTTGCGCGCCTGCCTGATTGGCGAGACGCACTGTGGCGCTTTTTGCGCTGTGATCATCCCCCTCAAAAAATCCTGGTGACTGGCGGGAACGGATATATCGGAAAACATGTGGTAAAGTTACTGCTGGACGCCGGGTATCCCGTTATGGTGGCGGTCTCCCATCCGGAAGGGACCGATCCCCGTGCGATCATCTGCTCGGAACCTATCTTTTCTGGTGCAGACGACATTTACCGTAGAGTGGGAAGCCCTGATGTGTGTATTCATCTAGCCTGGAAGGATGGTTTTTCCCACAACTCTCCGGTTCATATGGAGAACCTCTCAAAACATATCGTGTTTTGCCGGCATATGATGCAGGGTGGGCTGCCCATCCTGTCATGCATGGGCACCATGCATGAAGTAGGGTATTGGGAAGGTGCCATCAGGGAGAATACCCCCTGCGCGCCGCAGACCCAGTATGGAATCGCCAAGAATGCCATGCGGCAGAGCCTGTTACTTTCAGCTAGGGAAACCACGTGCGTGTTGCATTGGCTGAGATTATATTATATCGTCAGTGACGATGTGAACGGGCAGAACATTTTTTCCAAAATTTTAAAAGCCGCTGAAAAGGGACAGGCATTCTTTCCATTTACCAGTGGAAAGAATCTGTACGATTTTATTGAAATTGATGAGCTCGCCCGCCTGATCGTAATGGCCAGCCTCCAGACAGAGATCTCTGGTGTGACGAATGTGTGCACGGGAAAACCGGAATCGCTGGCTTCGTGTGTGGAGCGGTTTATCCAGTCTCACCATCTCTCTATCAAACTGGAATATGGGAAGTATCCAGATCGGCCGTACGACAGTCCGGGGGAATGGGGTGACAGCACAAAGATCCGAAAGATCCAGGAAAATCATGAGAGAATGGCACAACGAGGGACCACCTTAAAGCAGAGAATGTCAGAAGAGAGGAATTATAGTGCGGGATTTAGAGCAGATCAAGAATCAGACAGTGCTGGTGGTAGGTGATATGATGGTGGATAAATATATCCTTGGAACTGTGAGCCGCATATCTCCTGAGGCGCCTGTCCCTGTGCTACATCAGCAGGAAGTCCAAAGAAAACTGGGTGGCGCTGGCAATGTGGTTGTGAATCTGGTGAGCCTAGGAGCTAAAGTCAGAGTTATTGGACGTGTGGGGGATGATGCGGAGGGCATGTTTTTCCGCCAGAATCTCAGCGATCTCAATGTGGATAATCGGTATATTTTCATAGAAGGCAGCACCATCACTAAGACAAGGGTATCTGCCAGCAACCAGCAGTTCATTCGAATTGACGAAGAGACTGTGACGATGCCGTCAAAAGATGTGATGGAGCGCATCACATCGGAGATGAACACTATTTTAAGCGGAATTACCGTGGTGATACTTTCCGACTATGCAAAGGGATTTTTAACGGAAGATCTGACACAGAGGATCATCACCGCGGCAAAGAAGCGGGGGATCATTGTGCTGGTAGATCCGAAGGGGACACATGTGGACAAGTACCGGGGCGCAACGGCCGTCACCCCCAACAACAAAGAGTTCATGGATATGACGGGGCTGGCCGAACTCCCTGGGGAAGCGGAGATCGAGACGGCGGGCCTGCGGCTGTGCACGCAGGCGGATCTGGATTACGTCATTTTTACACGCTCGGAGAAGGGTATCTCGGTGATTGACAAGGAGAGGAAGAAAAAAACCGACTACCCTGCACTGAAAAAAGAGGTCATCGATGTGACTGGCGCAGGAGACACGGTTGTCTCCATCATCGCCCTTACGCTGGGGGCGGGCTTCTCCATGAACGATTGCATCACAATCGCCAACCATGCTGCCTCTATTGTAATCTCCCGATTTGGGGCGTCCCAGGTTACGGTAGAGGAACTGAAAACGGCTCTGGGTATACCCCTACAGACAGGATATGATCGGCAAGCGGTTTTGTCGCAGATTGCCGATCAAAAGCGGCAGGGAAAGAAGATCGTATTTACTAACGGATGTTTTGACCTGGTTCATGCCGGACATATCAGCAGTTTTCGGCAAGCTAGGTCATTTGGCGATATTTTGGTGGTTGGAGTGAATTCGGATGAGTCTGTTCGAAGAATGAAAGGCAAGACCCGCCCGATCGTGGCTCTGAATCACCGTGTTGCATTGCTAATGGCCTTAGAATGTGTGGATTATGTCATTCCCTTTGAGGAGGACACTCCACAGAACCTGATCGAACAGATCCGGCCCGACGTGCTGGTGAAGGGGAAGGACTGGGAAGGCAAGAAAATCGCAGGTGACGAATTCGTACGGTCCTATGGCGGGAGCGTACGCTTTGTGGCATTGGAGCAGGGACTGTCCACCACTGCGCTTATTGAACGCATCAAGAAGACGATAAAATAAAGGCGGGCACATGAAGGTGATCAAAACAATCAAAAAAGTGTTGGGTCATAAGGAGCTAAGGTGGTTTTGGCGGTATGCCGTTATGGCAAATCTACATATCGGACGCTATGCCAGCAAAAAAATCATATTGGTCCGGCTGGATATGATCGGCGACTGCACCATGTTCAGCAGCGCGGCAAAAGCGATTTGCGACTATTATAAGGACCGGGAAGTGACGGTTGTGTGTCTCTCCACAACAAAACCGGTTTTTGAGCGGATGAGCTGTTTTACTGAAATCATTCCGGTGGATTTCAAGCCCACCGCCATTGAGTATCCCAAACTCAAATCCCTGATTCGCCAGCTGCGCTCCACCGAGTATGACTTGTTGCTGCAGCCCCAGGCGTCAAAACTACCCATTGCGGATATCATCGATGCGGCAATCAAATGTAACCGTCGGATTGCGCTGGAGACCAAGGTGGGAAACAGCAGCGCCAGATGGATCAGCATGGTCAATTTTCTGTATGATGAGTTTATTCCCTTACCCAAGGGGAACGTAAGTGAGTTTGACTACTACGGGGCGTTTGTCCGAGGGCTGGGATGTCCGGATTATAAGACCACATGCCCCAGTTTGCCCTATCATGAGCAACATTTCATCGAGGGCAATTACTATGTCCTCTACCCCGCCGGATCGTTCAGACAGAAGTTTTGGCCGTTGGACCGGGTGGCCCAGCTAGCGGACCATATCTATCAGAAGACGGGTTTTATCGCGGTGATCCTGGGGGCGCCCCACGAAAAGTGGGTGGCCGAGGAGATTAAGGCCAAGCTTCATCCCCTGACGGCCATGTCTACCATTAATCTAATGGGGAGGACCACCATTGAAGACGTGATTGACATCATTGGAAACGCCCAGTTTGTCATCTCCAACGACACCAGCGGTGTTCATATCGCCTGCGCCACCAAAACACCGTCCGTGGTGGTTGTGGGTGGCTGGCATTTCAGACGTTTTCTGCCATACCACATTGAGAATCCTGCCTCAGACGATTGCCTGCCTGTTTCCGCCTATACCGAAATGCCTTGCTATTACTGCGACTGGGACTGGAATACGATCGGAAAGAGGAATCCGGAATGCTTGCGCCGTATGCAGTGTGAGGAGCCTTGTATGTGTATCGACGCGGTACGCTACGAGCAGGTGTGTGAACTGGTGGATGAGATGATTGAAAGGGCGCGGCTATGTTAGAGAGAGGAAATACGCTGCATTTCATCAATCGCGTGGACGGGAACAACTGTGGGGATATGATGACCTGCCCTCTTTTGTATTATTATGATTATTTTAAACAGTACCGCATTAAGCGCCACGATATACGCTTTATCGACTATGAGAGCATTTTCAGTTTGGATGTGGTGATCCTGGGCGGAGGCGGATTGCTGGACTACGCCGAGTCAATAAATCGCGCCATTAACAGGGTGCTGGATACTGGCGCGGCGGTGATCGCCTGGGCTCCGGGATTCAACACCCACCGTCAGTACTGCGACAGGGTGAAGACGCAGATCCGCTTTGAGAGTTTCGTCGCCCTTGGTGTAAGGGATGATCAGAATTCCCTCCAGTTACCCTATTTGCCCGACGTCAGTTGCAAACTAGAGGGCCTGCGGAGATCCTACACGGTACGCAGAGAGATCGGGATCGCCGCACACAAGGACTATCCCATTGAGGGATTCCCCTTTGATATCATCACCAACGATCACAGTATAGATGAGATCCTCCAGTTTATCGGTGAATCAGAGACCATCATCTCCAACAGTTTCCATATGATTTATTGGGCGATCCTGATGGGAAAGAAGACAGTGTGCGCGACGCCGTTCAGTTCTAAATTTTTTTCCTATCGATATAAACCGGAATATTACTTCGGTCCCCCGCAGGATGTGTCAGAGTATATCAAAAAGGCACAGCGCTACCATGTACTGGAGGAATGCGTGAGGATGAACGACGCCTTTTTCCAGCAGGTCAGGGATATCATCGAAAGCAGGCTCGTACCCGATCGAAACCGGTTTGAATGTTATGATTGGGCTACCCAGGAGGCCTTTTTAAGGGAAGCGTGCAGAGAGTTTAAGTTGCAAGAGGGGGATATGCTAATCGCACAATTGTTTGTGGATGATGGCTCGGGCTTTCGCGAGGAGAATAAGCTCATCTCTATTAACAATGTGTACGGGGACGATATACACACCATTCGATATGATCTCTCCGGTTTTTCCAATCTCCGGAGACTGCGCTTTGATCCACTCGAGGCATATTTCTGCGAAGTAGAAATGCTCAGTTTAGAGTCTGACAAAGGTCCGTTGGCCTATTCGGCAAAAGCAGCAGTAAATGTAGACGGTTGGGATCGCTTTCTGACAACCGATCCGCAATACTATATTAATGTGTCGTCTCAGGAACAGTCAGTGACGGTTGTCTTCCGCCTCAGACTCCTAAGCCACAGTGAGGCGGAAGACAACCTGTATGGATTTTTGGACCGACAGAATCGGATAATAGAGACGTTTACAGGACGGCTTCAGGAAAAAGAGGCGGATCTGCGGGGTCAAATGGAGATTGTCCGGGAGCAGAATGGGAAAATAGAGCGGACAACCGCCCGGATTCAGGAACAGAATGAACAACTCATCCAATATGCCGGGTATATTCAAGAGCAGAGGGAAGAAATAGAGCGGAAATCCCGGAAACTACAGCAGCAAGATAAGAAACTGAAGGCGCGAGCGGAAAGAATTCAGGCCCAAGATACACAGATCAAGAGGCAGGTTGAATGCATGGAACAACAGAGTCGCCAGCTCACACAGATGGAGAAACATATCGCCAGACAGACCTTTGAAGCAGAACAGCTGTCCCTGCAGTTACAGACCCTCTACAACTCCACCTGCTGGAGAATTACAGCGCCCATACGTAAAATCGGCGATTTTATTAAGCATTTACTGAAAGGAATCAGCAAAAATGAGACTGACTGACCAGCCAAAACGTGCATGTATCTACTTTATCTACGACCGGGACGGGATTGTAGACCGCTATGTGATTCATCAACTGGAGGAGCTGCGAGAAAATGTGGCATTTCTTCACTGTGTGATTAATGGAAAGCTGACTCCGGAGGGGCAAAGCGCCTTGAAGCGTGTGGCTAATGAGGTGTATGTTCGTGAGAATAAAGGAAACGATATCGGGGCGTATAAAGCTGCCATAAAATACATCGGATGGGAGAAACTTTCGTCCTTTGATGAACTTGTTATCATGAACAACACATGTTTTGGACCGGTTTATCCATTTAAAGAGTGTTTTGACTGGGCCAAAAGCCAGGATATTGATTTTTGGGGGCTCACTGGAGACACCAAAACGGACTGGCTGGGGAGAAAGAACTACCTGCACTACAATGGATCGTTGGTGCATATGCAATCCTACTTCCTCGTTTTGCGAAAGCCCTTGCTGGGCAGTAACCTGCTGGTAAAATTCTTCGATGAGATTCCAGAGGATACCAGCTATGTACTTTCTGGGTGTTACTATGAATATGCTTTTCCCGGCTATTTTGAGGAGCGTGGATACCGGGGCAGCCTTTACTGCAGCGACATGAATGATATGGATTACCCTCTGTTGCACAATCCGGTTTCGTTGCTGCGGAACTACCGGATGCCGCTTTTTAAAAAACGCAGTTTTTTCCACCACTATACCGATGTTTTGAATCATTCCGCAGGAGAGGCCACGGCCAGACTGGTTCGTTTTTTACAGGAGGAGACCAATTATGATATGGATCTGGTGTGGGAATCCATTCTTCGAACCTGCAGCCTTTCCGATGTGGTGCGCTGCGCGCAGTTGAATCGTGTGCTTCCCAGCCACCAATTGACGGATAAGAAGCCGGCCGGACATAGCCGAGTGGGTTTGGTTTATCACGCTTATTATGAGGATCTATTTGATGAAAGTGTCTCCTACATCATGAATTTTCCGGCTTTCACTGGAGTGCTGATCACCACGGATACACAGGAGAAAAAAGCGGCATTGGAGACCAAACTCCGTTCCACCGGCCGCAAAGGAGAGGTTATCGTCATTGAGAACCGGGGACGCGATGTGTCCAGCCTGCTGGTGGGTGCAGCGGAATTTGTAAGGCAGTATGACCTGATCTGCTTTGTCCATGAGAAGAAAACCCCGCAGATCAAACCTTATACGGTAGGCCGATCTTGGGCGTATAAGTTGCATGAAAACACATGCGGAACCAGAGAATTTGTCCAAAATGTGATTGCGATGTTTGAGCGTGAGAAGCGGTTGGGAATCGCTTTTCCCTCAGCCCCCAACCACAGCTACTACGCGTATAGCATCGGAAACGGTTGGAGTGGAAACTTTGAAAACACACGCAAGCTTCTGACAGATTTTCATGTCCGGGTGGCTATCAATGAACACACCCTCTGTGTGGCTCCACTGGGCACCTGTTTTTGGTTTCGAACAAAGGCTTTAGAAAAGCTGTTTGTAGGATACGATGGAGATGGATGGAAATACTCTGATTTTCCCCGGGAGCCAAATCGCTATGATCAGACTGTCCTCCACGCAATTGAACGTTCTTATGCTTATTTTGCACAGGATGCAGGTTATTATCCGGTATACCTTTACAGCGATCAATTTGCTGAAATTGAACTAACTACGCTGGAGTTCAATCAGTCTGGTGCAACTGAGATGCGGGCGTGGATGAATACCCTTGCAATGAACTCCCTCGCCACCGATTCCGGCAAAAATTCGGCACAGCTGACATCAGGAGAGATTGTGCAGCGCTATGACCGAAGTATCAATTATGGGGTTAAGCAAAGCATGATTCATCTGGCGTATGCGCTGCGTTGCAAGTATCCCAAAATGTGGAAGATCATACTTCCTCTCAGGCGAATTGTACAAATTGTGTTGGGGGTTAAAACCAAGTAAGCGAATGGGATACTGGAAACAAATTTGGCAGCGTATAAAAGAATGGTGAGTGAATATGAAAAAGAAAGAAAAAACGTCAACACAAATACGACAAGAGTTATTTGTTCGCTTTCCCCAGCTTGTATGTTGTCGCGCATCATTTGATGAGGCGTTTCGTACCTTGCTTGACTGCTACCGTAAGGGCGGAAAGCTATTGGTTGCGGGAAACGGAGGCAGTGCGGCAGACTCAGAGCATATTGTGGGCGAGCTGATGAAATCGTTCTTGTTCCATCGGAAGATATCGGATGAGATTGAGAGCAATCTTGTTGAATATTTTGGTGAGGGAGGAGCGCAGTTGGCAGGAAAACTGGAAGGGGCTCTGCCTGCCATTCCGATGACCTCTATGCCAGCATTAACAAGCGCATTTGCTAATGATGTGGATGCCGCGGTCTCTTTTGCCCAGATGCTGTTTGGATATGGCTGCGCAGGGGATGTCTTTCTTGGAATTTCTACCTCTGGAAACTCGAAAAATATCGTGTACGCATTAATGGTAGCAAAGGCCAAAGGAATCCGGACGATTTTACTGACTGGCGGGACCGGCGGACAGGGCATCTCGCTGGCAGATTATACGATCTGTGTTCCTGAAACGGAGACATTTAAAATTCAGGAATTGCATTTGCCAGTTTATCATGCCCTTTGTGCCATGCTTGAGGCAGAGTTATTCCAAGAGAAATAGGCTGCTGCGTTCAGAAGGAGTCATTTAGGGTCGAAAGCGGCGTCTGCGATGCTGTTCGTATTAAAATATGGCACAAAGGGTCCAGTGTGAATTGGCAGAAGAATAAGGGAGGCCTGTACTTGAATAAAGCATTTCTGTTGGACCGGGACGGAACAATCAATGCAGACACCGGATATGTGGGAGACCCTGATAAGGTAGAGCTCCTACCAGGAACGGCAGAGGCCATTCGTAAAATGAACCAGGCCGGATATCTTGTAATTGTTGTGTCCAATCAAAGTGGAGTGGCCAGGGGCTATTTCGGCTTGGACGCGGTGAAGCGTGTGAATGACAGAATCAATGAACTGCTAGCTAAGCATGGTGCCCATATTGATGCGTTTTATATCTGCCCGCACTTAAAGGGAGGGGTTGTCAAAGAATTTGATGTTGAGTGTGAATGTCGGAAACCTAAGCTGGGGTTGTTTAAAAAGGCGATTGTTGATTTTTCCTTGGATCCGTCACAATGCTACGCCTGTGGGGATAAGCCCAGAGACGTGGAGCGGCTGCCAGAATTAGGGATTCCTCCGGAGCATTTAGCGATTGCATCCGGTGTGACGATGGCAAAGAATTTTCCGTTCCTGTTCAATTAGAGTTTGTTTGGAAAATATTAAAAACCCAAATGTCGTTTTTTGTCATCCTGCATTTATTTTCCTTGTAATCTGCAGAGAACTGTTATGTGAAACGGTTTTACCGGGCAAAATCCCCTTAGTATTTGGTACGTTTTAATCTTCAACGACACGCTTTCCACCTAACGCGCGGCCATATCGTCTGACCATTCCAAGATTGATCCCGCTTTCATCCAAAAAGACCAGACGGTCAACTGGTAGTCTCTTTCTGCGTTCTTTCCACTGTATACATTTTGCCTTCACCTCGGGGGCGCTCCTGTTCTGAGGCATGAATACTCTTCTTTTTCACCTGGTATCCCAGTTTGATGACCGCTTTGCGGACGGTTTCCTCGCATGTATTTAGCTGAAGCGTTTCCTTTATCTCCCGGATTGTGAGGACCGGGTGCTTTTGAATCAGGGCGTCGATTGCTTCCATGTCCAGTTGTGTCAGCTTGGCCTTGTAGCCGCGCTGATTCACACGAAGGTCTACGCTGTCTGTCTGTTCCATCTTGCTAGTGCAGACGGTACACCACCCACCTGTTGACGGAAAAATCCTGCGCTGTCTGGGTGGCGTTATGATTCTTTGCAAAAAGCACACACAAATAGATTTCGTGATTCATTGTGAAGCATTCTTCTCATCTCCACATGTAGTATAACGCCTTTGTAAAGAAATGAAAAATGCACACCATTTATTGGACTTGTTATAAAGCAAATACAACAATTATTTTACTGATAACGAGGTTTGTTATGGTTTTCTCATCGCCTATTTTTTTATTTTTGTTTTTTCCATTTACATTATTGGGGTACTATTTATTTAGAAAAAATATAAAGGTGGCAAATCTGTTTCTTTTGATTGTCTCGCTGCTGTTTTACGCATGGGGTGAGCCCAAATTTGTCATTATCATGATTGGAAGTGTTTTCTTGGATTATGTGCTGGGGCTGTGGGGG
>ERZ1090869.194-NODE-194-length-33784-cov-14.405230_pt1 | contig 33784 bp, 30 predicted proteins | sample MGYA00478474_ERZ1090869 | MGnify/ENA primary metagenome ERZ1090869 (study PRJEB33644, sample SAMEA5815748) | chicken gut metagenome | biome: Chicken; feature: Gastrointestinal Tract; material: Caecum | place: Ireland | collected 2019-01-01 | study: A study of the... | reverse complement strand
GATATATACATGCATGATAACAATATTTTCTTATTTGTCAAGATTGTTTTTAATAACGTAAAATGTTCATTATGTTAGATATTAAACAAGAAATTCAAGTTTTATTACTGAGGCAAGGGCTTTCAATGTCAAAGATGACAAGAAATATGAATCAAAAAGGTCTTGCAAAAACAAATGTTGCAAGTCTTTCTAGAATGCTTTCTTCAAAAACTATAAAATTTGAAGCTGTTCAGCAAATATTGGACTATTTGGGATATGAGTTGGAAATCAAAATAAAAAAAATTTAAATTTTGCTTACACTTTTTCTGCATTGCAGGCGGCAGGGCGGTGTTTGCGTTTGCGGCCATTTTATACTCAATAAAAAATACTAAAAAAGGAGGCGCGCGGCTATGCCCGGATTTTTAAAGGGTAAAAAGTTAATAATCGGCGCGGTGGCATTGATACTTGCCGCCATAGCTGCCGTTGTCGCCGTTTCCTTTACCTACGCCGCTTACCGTAAATCGCTTTTAAGCGAGGGCGGCGCCACCGTTGCGGGAATGGTGGCGGACTACGTTCGCGGAAACGCATACCGTTACCCTGGCGAGCAAATAGAGTACGACGATAGTTCTTCCGATGGCAGCATAGTCATTTCAGACCTTTCCCCCGGCGATATTCTCGACTACAGCTTTTTTGTAAACGGATACAGGGAAAACGCCGACGGCACCACCTCTTTCAACGAGGTGCTTTTGCGCGTCACCTGCGAGTTTTCGTTTACATACGCATACCCTACAGAGTCCGAAGACGGCAGGACGCAAATAATGCAGGTTCCGCTCAGCGCATTGCCGTATGTAGATGAGGAGGGTACGCAAAGAGGGGCAGACCTGCAGTTTTATCCCGTGGCAAATGAAAACGGAGAGATAAACGCTGCAATAATGCCGGCAATTGAGGCAAAAGAAGGTGATCTGCCTGTCTATTATGACCCTTCAAACAATACTGATTGGCAGGTCAGTCAATATCAGGATAACGGCGAACTGACACAGAAATTCGGGTTTTATATTCCGCCCGTAAGTTCTGCAGATGCCGAAGGTGCCTCGCAGGGCATGACTTTCCGCGTGCTGTTGCCTGAAAACAATATAGGCGACACTTCCGGCGGGGCAGAGGATTATTCAGATCAGTTCCGCCTTACGGTAAACTTAGACATAGTGGTGGAACAGGTGTTAAGCACCCAGCCGGGGCAGTCGCAGTAAAGCCCGTGCTACTTTCGGCCGCAGAAAAAACACGGCAACCCAAATGCCGCGGCTAAACATAAAACAGCAAATAATCTGTGCGCTTGCGCACTTAAACATATGCGCCGCAGGGCGCTTGCGGCATTTGTCGCACATTCACAGGAAGGCGTATGAAAAGAAAGAGCAAAGTTTTAAGCTTAATACTTTTGCTTGTTCTGGCGTTGCTTACGGCGATTGCCGCGGGTACGTCAGTTTCGCGCTACGTCTTCAGGGAGCAGGATCAGATAACCGGCAGCTTTACCGACCTGTATTTTTCGCACGACGGGCAGGGCCGCGTAGTGCTTATGGAGCCGGAAAGTTCGTCTGAAAACAGCAATTATGTCGGTTATTTCACTTTTACCGCCAACAACTTCGAGGGCGACAACGTGACCTCTCGTAATATAGAATACACGCTCCGTCTGCCTACACAAACCGAGCTCAGTAATGGCTACATAATGGACGCGTGGGGCACGGAACAGTCGCTTATCAATAGCGAAGAAGATAGAGTAACTGTAAGCAATACGCAAAAATATGAGTTAGCTTATTACCAAAGCAGTGAAAATTCTTCCACAATTGCTGCAATACCGGATGGCGAAAATTTTCTGCCCAACAGCCACAGCGACATGTTCACGCTCACGCGCAATGCGGACGGCGAGCGGCTCGAGGGTGAAACTATTTACCTTATCGCAGAAATTACATACCCCTATCAGGAGCTGCACCTTTTTACCGTAAACACTTCAACCAACCTGCTCACGGTAAGTGCCACCCCCGTAAGGGATCCCGAAACACATTTTTCTTACACACAGTATTGGGTAAACGTTCAAACGGCGCGCAGCTTTGTAAACGCTGTGGAGGGCGTATATACCGATTCCCCCGTAAAGGTAGTGCTCACATGGGAAGCCGATGCGCCCGTCATCTTCGATAGCGGCAGGTTCGCCGCCGCAACAGAGGGCAACATGGTGAATAAGGAACCTTACGGCGACAGCAATCAGTGGGGCGAATATCGTTGGCATGCGGAGAGCATGGGCGAAAATGGCCGTTATACAAACACCGTAACGCTGTATCTGCCGCAGGGGTCAGATGCAAGGCTGTACTTCTATGTATACGGCCAGAACTCATTCTCGCTTACCGCGCAGGCATGGTTCCAGACGGAAACGGGAGGCACATACGGCGCTGAACAATATTACAATATCGCGGGCGCAGACGTTAAAACAGGAATTGTAATACAGGACGGCGCGGCGACAGGCAACTGAAGCGCTGCGGCGGGCAACTGAAATCTCGCACGGGCAAGCCTGTTATCGTCATTTCGACCAAGCCCGCCAAGGGTGTGCATTATTGTCATTTCGACCAAGCCCGCCAAGGGCGGGCGCGCGGAGAAATCTCGCAAAAGCTCCGAACGGTGCGGGCAGATGACGGCCGGAAATATTATTCCGCTTATATATTTTTTTGACACATAACTTTAAATTTGTCTACAGGAGGAAACAGCATGAAGGCACGGATAAAACATCGGGCGCTGCGCTATGTGGCAATAGCCCTTATGGCCGTGATATGCTTTGTAACGGTGCTATATTCGGCATCGTTCATTTCCCCTGTCACGCTTTCGGCAGACGACGCAATGGTCGCCAATATATCCGCGCAGGGCGTAAATGTATACATCTCGGGCGACGGGGTCACCAGGGACGAAAACGGAAACTATGTTGTTCCAAAAAACATTCAGGCCGAAATAACGGTAGTCAACGATGCCTCCATAAGCAGCGGCATTTCGGTGACAACTTCAGCCGGAACGACTAATGCCGCTTCGCCTAATCATGTGACAGTTGATACAGGCAATGGCGAGCTGAATATTGATGTAACTACTTCCGGCCTTGCAACGGCGCGCGGCACCAGCCTTTCCACGGCATATCAGATCTCCGATTATAACGACCTGATGGCGCTTTCAAAGATTCTCGCCTCAACGAGTGCCGATATAATCGACAACACTAAGGCCGCTTTTGCAAGCTATCTCAACGAGTTCGGGCTTGCCGACGAAAGTTGGTTTGACGAAGAGGGCAATTTAAACGAGGAAGTTGCTGCGGGCACAGTCAGCGATGCCGTAAGTTCCGCCCGCACAGCGCTCAGCACCGCCTATTTTGTGCTTGCCGACGACGTAATGCTCAACTCCAGCAACGATAAGCCTGCCGACTATTCCAGCGGGTATTTCGGCTTAGGCTCCCGCCGCGGAGTGCCCTTTCAGGGCGTATTTGATTTCAACGGCCACGCCGTAACGCTCAACCTTTCGCTTACAGAAACAAGCAAAGCAAACTTTTCAACGGCAAAATACAAGAGCGGGCAGAGCGGCAATGCCCAAATTTTAAGCGTGGGCTTTTTCAACTACATCTATGGCGACGGGGAACATGCCTGCGCTATAATCGGCGGCGATGTGCGCGGCACCATAGCCGTCAGCGCCGACCTTGAAAATGCAGATGACCAAGATTATCTGCTGTTTGCGGGCGGGCTTGCCGGTACGATCGGCGATAAGGTTGTGCTCGACGGCGCAAGTTCGGCAACGTCTGTTTCTATTCTCACCGGCACAGGCAATAACACAGAGGCGGTCAGCGTATATGCGGGCGGCCTGTTCGGCCTTTCGGGCGCCGATATAGATTATTGGTCTGACGTTTCTTATACGGGCAATTATTCTGAAATAAGCATCACTTCGGATAACGGCGGCGATGAGGACAGAAATATTGCAGGTTCGCTTGCAGGTGTTATACAAAATGCGTACATAAACGGTTTCCATGCAGACCTTCGCGGCGCAAACATACTTGCCGACTCAACCGACAGGGGCAACGCCATAACAGGCGGCCTTGCGGGCATAATATACAGCGGTACGCCGCAGTTTACCGAAATCTCTGTAAGTAAGGCGGTCAGCATACGCGGAATTAATATTTCCGCTTCGGGCAGCACGCTTTCTTCAATAGTTACCTCGCGCGTGTCGGGTTCAGGTTTTGCTGAACTTGATGCGGGAGATATATTTGATAGAAATTTTGCTCAGAATGCCGATATTGCTATTTCAGGCGGGCTTATGGGTCTTGCCTATACCGACGGAACAGATTCGAATTCATCAACTCTGAATATTTCCGACGTCAGTTTCCTTGAGTCGGGCGCAAACGGCGGTTTTACCGTGCATGCGGCCACATCCGATTCCTCCAGCCTCGGCATACCATTTGCCGGCGGACTTGTTGGGTATGTTCAGGCAGACGGGCAGTTTGTCAATTTCTCTCCTGTTGCGGGTGACCAATCAGAATCGTTTACCTTATTCGGGTGTGATGTAACGGTAAACTCCGTGCAAAACGGTGCAGGCCCCGCCTATGCGGGCGGTGTATTCGGCTATAACGCCTTTACCTTGCCTTCAGGGTATACCTTTAACCTAACAGATGAAAAAAGTTCTATAGATGTCATTGCCGAACAGACCGAAACTGCCGGCAACGAAATGGTTGCCGCAGGCACAAAGCCCACTGCGCACGGCGTGTTTGCGGGCTTTTATACCTCTGTGCTGCAAACCGGCTATGAAATAAGTGACTTTACTTTCAATGTAAACGACGGCCATCTTGAAGCCCGCCGCCTTGCCGGGTCAGAGGCAACGGGCGATATTTCCGCGGGTGCTGTAGCCGGCTGGGCAGAGGGAACCTCGAACGGTGATAGTACTATAAGCGGCCTTAATGTAACGCTCACAGATTGCTCTGTGAACGCGCTTGGTTATTCGTTCGATTCTTTCCTCCCGAGTGGAGGTGATAATGATACCACTACCGAACACAACAACGTTTATGTCGGCGGCGTATTCGGTTATATTGCCAACTACGGCGTTTATAATAATAATTCTGATACAGTAGGGCTCTCCAATATCTCGCTTGAATTCCGCCATGTCAATGGCGGCGAACAGTATACCGTGCGCGGCATTCAGAATGCGCAGGCTGCAAATAAGGACTACAAAGGCGAAGGTTACGTTGGCGGCATGTTCGGCATGATGAGCAGCTGCAATGCCCAAAATCTTACCTTAGACGGCAATTCGAGCGGCGATACGCTCATATACTTCAACAGCACTCACGACCCCAACACCGCAAGCGTTGGCGGCCTTATAGGTGCTACAAGGGTAGCGGCAAGTGGTTATTATAGGGGTTACAGGCTCAGTTATGCACAGGTAAAAAATGTGCACGTTGCCGGCAGAGCATATTACAGTGGATCTACAAATGGTGGCGAGTACGAGCTCAATGTAGGTGGCGCAGTCGGCGTATGGGGAAGCTATTACGGAGATACCAGTACAGTGGCGCAGAATATTTTTGTGCAGAATTGTGCTATAGAATCTATTGGTGAGCAGAATATGTTTACCTATGCAGGCGGCGTGTTTGGCGGCGCATGGTATAGGTGTGACGTTGATATAACTAATTGCTATAGCATAGACAATTCCGTGCTTGCCTCTTCGGCTTCAAGCCGCGCTTATGCGGCTGGGCTGGCTGGCCTTATTCAGTCGCAACAAGACGCTGGAGTAACGGTTTCGCAGTGCGGCGTAATAGATACTACCATAGAAGCTATTACATATAACGCAAACTCTTTTGTATATGCTGCAGGTTTGGTTTCTAACATGAAATCTAACTGCACTGTTTCTCATAGTTTTTCTAATGCAACAATCAGTGCACAGTGCGGTGAAAATAATAGTAATCCTGGAAATATCCGTATAGCAGGCATAGCTATTCAGGATGAGTTATCCTCTGGTAATCAAAAATATATAGAAGATAATTTCTTTATAGCTGCCAACGTACAAAATAATCAGACTGATATTGGTAATGTAAATATTTATCGTATCTTTAATCTAAATGATTTTCAACATACTGATGGTTGGTGGAATCCGACTATAATTTCTCATATTAACAACAACTATGCCGTGGCGCTGACGGGTACGTCGTCTGCCAACGACAACAGAACTATGACGACTGAACATACTTTCAGTAGTTATAACAGTAGTGGTATCTCCGTCTATAACTTTGGTTCGGCAGGCGGGCACGATACAGAAATAAATATAGTGGGCACAAGTGTAAGTTTGAACAATAACACCGTCAGCCCCATCAGCGACAGAAGCGGCACAAGCTATGTGCAGCTGCATGTTAAAATACCTGCGTATGACGATAGCAGTAATAATAAAGACTACCTTCTTTGCGCATATCCCGTATATGTTGGCGAAGCCACAAAATCAAGCGGGATAACTATAACCACGCCCGATTTTACTAACTCGAGTGACGGAAATAGCTATGTAAACGCGACAAATTCGCGCAATTATTATTCGTCTGCCCTGAACAGCACCTATGTAAACTTTAACAACGCCACCGCAGATAATTTCGGCGAAGAACTTGAGCCGGAAGATGGCGCCCCGGCAGGCGATGGTGTAGTTGAAAATTATAGTGGTAGCCTATACACTTTGCGTGCAGGGCATAAAAATGATGCCATTCGAAATGAAGACGGGGCAATGCATCTCTATTTTAAGGAAAGTCTTAAGCTGGAGAACAATAACGTAATAGGCGGTGTTGAATTTACCGTGAACAATGGCGGCACTCTTACCGTTGTTGCTGTGTATAATATCCCGCAGGATGGTAAGGAAACAGAGGAAGTAAAGCTTACGTTACTCAAAAAAAATAATAATGGAAATATATATTATCAGGAAGTTGACAGTGCCGGCGATTATAAAGATACAAACAGTAAAGTCGAGTATAAAGGTCAATATGCGGTTGACGAAGACAATAATCCGATAATTGACGAAAATGGAAACCAGCTTATAACATTTACGTTTAAAGGACTTACTGCGGGTACATATTATTTTGGTTCGGCAAAAGACGGTATAAGGGTCTATTCAGTAGATTTCAGATACGATGACGAAAGTCTCCATTATATACAGCAAGGTGATACATATTTCCAGATATACGTTGGCGAAACGGTGTGTGCGCAAAATATAGAATTGCGTAATTCTAACGTATACATGCCAAATGTGTATCTTGTTAAGGGTAACAGTCTTCTCGGGTATAACGACAATGGCACTTCCGTGGATGGCGGAGATAAAAACAGCCGCCCGATTTCAGACAGAAAAGATGCCATGGACGCAATTATCGGGGCAAGGGGTTCAACTTCGCTTACCTTGCCTGGGGTAAAGGACTACTTTAACGTAACCGCCTCGGCAGACGGCATGCAGCTGAATATTTCGCCCGTGCTCGGCAACACAGACGGCGCGGCGCTCGTGCTTGAATACGAGGCGGAGAACGGCGAATATTTCTACGTTGTTATAGAGGCCGTTCCCAACGCCATAACCAGCATAGATGTACGGCCTGCGGAAGATACTCCGCCCAGGGCGATCACTACGGTTGATAACGAAATTCACTATGTATACTCAAACGGAGATACCGTGCGTCTTGAAGCTGTTGTAAACTACCGCTTTGGCTTCAACCGCTATATAGTAGACGTAGAGTTTTTTGCTGGTAACGGTAGTGGTAATGAAATACCCAATCCCAGCGGGTACGAAGTTCAGGTAAACGGCACTGTTGAAATAGGTACTAATTATAATTCAGATGACCCTATTTATGTATACTGCAAGCCCGTTGTTCAGGGGCTGGCTGTAGACGATATTGAAAACGGCCGTATAGTTATAGAGGTTGCAAACTCTATAACCGTTACGCCTGAAAATATGAGCGGTGCAAGCTATTCGCCCGTAAACGACAACAATGCCGTTGTCGGGCACGAGTTCTCGTTTACGCTCACTCCCAACCCCGGCTACGGCCTAAACCCCACGCTCAACCTTGGTTTTTATGGCAATAATTCTTTAGGCAATATAGGTAATATAAGTAATATCGGCTTCCCCGAAGAACGCACTGATAAGGAAAATGGTACAATTCAGTGCCCACTGAATGATACAAATTATACTATTAATTATACTTTCAACGCGCAGACGGGCGTATATACCATAACCCTTCCGGCTGAAATGTTCGAAATTTCCAACCTTTCGGAAGTGCGCATAAGCGCAAGCTTTGATAAGGTTTATTCCGTTATGTTCGACCTCGGCGACTGGGTAGAATACAGCCAGGATAGCGGCGGCGTTGGCTCGCGCTTCTTTATCTACCAGGTAAAGCAGGGCGAACAAATAAACACTGCGCTCAGGGAAGAAATTTTCGAATACTTTGATGAGGTTTATGAAGGCGCCTTTACCAATTTGCTTACTACCCGCGCAGGCTTTACCTTCAAGGGTTTTTACGCAACAGACAGCGCGTCGTCGCTCGCATCTTACGGCACCAGCTTTGTTGATTATTGCGCGCAGGGCAATGATACCATTCGCGGCTCTCTCAACTATTATGCGCGCTGGAACTATACCGCAAAGGTGTTCGCTCCTCAGGGCGTATCTGTGCGTAGCGCGCTCGGTAGCCAGCTTATCGAAACAGTGGTTCCTGATGGTAGCGGCAGTAACCTTATTCCCATAGACACAGCCCACGGCTTCAGCTTTACCATTCAGGGCAACTATATAGGTATTCCCCGCGTAGAATTGTTCACCGCCGTGCAGTCGGAGGGTGGCACTGAACTTGAGCCGCTTACCTTTATGCAGAGCGGTAACGTGTATACCGTAACGGGCGAAATCAAGGGCACTGTGCACATATACATTTATGCCGACAATATCTCTTCCGCGGTGGGTGAAACAGATGTTTCATCTGCATTCGGGGAAGCGATCGACCTCAACGAAGACGGTATCTTCACCGTCCGCTATGCGGTAAATCATGGCAATGAGAGTGGTGCACTCGGCGGCGGCGCAACATTTACGTTCAGCCAGACCCTTCCTGAAGGCACCGATTTAAGGCTGTTCTATCAGGTGAACGGCGTGCCCGTATCTGTCGGCAGAATACCTGTCGGTGCGGGCGGCATAACAAGTGTTAAAGCCTCTGATTTTGACGCTTTGACAGGCGCCCCCGCAGACACGGACGGCAACATGTCGTTTGCTTATACGGGTACAGTTGTAAGCGAAGTTTATTACCTTGTAATAACCCTGCCCAACAATGAAGCAAACTTTGACGCGGCAAATGCGACAGGCGGTTATGTTCCGTTTACGATGACGGTAAATGAATATAGTGCAGCGCTTGTAGAAACAGACTACACCACACCCGCCGTATCTGTTTCGGGAACGACGGGACAGTCGCAAAGCGCTCTGCAGAACGTGGAACAGCGTGCCGAAGGTAAAATTTCTACTACCGCCAACCTTTACAGGGCGGTTATACGCAATATTGAGTATAGCGGCAATACTGTTACCTACAGCGTTACGGGCGGCAATAATGTAGTTACAGACGTGCGCCACGCCAACAGCTATTATGTGCTCAGGGTAGAGGGAGAAGTTACAGTCAGCGGCTACACTACAGTTCATACAGATGTTGCAACGTATATAATTCTCCCCACAGTATCTTCCAATAGTAGTAATATAACTATAACGGGGCTAAAGGGCACTGTGCAGCTGCTTGAAGTTACCAACATGCAGTACCCCGCCGCGGGCACTGTGATTGCAACACCCAATATTTAAATTTGAAAAGTGCGGCGGCCGATCCGGTGATCCGTGGTCGGTCGCGTGCACAGGTTTTTTACAGGTTTACCGCTCTGCCGAAAGCGGCATACGGAGGTTTTTATGGCAGGTATTTTACTCGCCCCCGTCTGGAGTTTGGGGTGGAAGATAGCGCTGCTCGTGCTCATTTCAATAGCCATAATTGTATGCGTTATTCTTATAACGTGCGCCGTGCTTTCCTTTCGCCGCGCGCGCAAAAAAATTCCCGAAGATGATTTTCTCGTTCCCGACGACGGCGGATTCAATTCGATAGTCAGGGTAGACGGCCTTGGAATGGTTCCCATTTCAAAAGACGGTGCAAATTTGCAGCCTCAGCGGCCCGTTCAGTATGTGGCTGCGTCTGCCGCAATGCCCGAACAGCCGGCCGTGCAGGTGGAACAGCCGATAGTGGTGGATCCCGCAACGGGCGCCGTTATTTCGGCGCCATCGCAAGAGGCAGCGGCGGCATATGCCCATGCGCTTGAAAACGGCAATATAGCCATTCCCGGGTTTAATGTGATAACCGGCCCCGACGGAAACATTTCAGTAGTAAACGTTCCCTCCGTAGCTCCCGCTACAGAAACGGCAATTCAGACGCAGAGCAGCAACCTTCGCGGCGGCTTTTACGACCCCGCAGAGATCGGCGAAGGCAATGGAAGGAAGGGAAAGGGCCGTAGGTAAACCCGTTTTTACCGCAATAAAAAGCGGCCGTTCAGCCGTTTAAAAATTATTGCACACACTTACACAAACTCCTATAAACTTTTAAGCCGCCATTCCGGCAGGAATGGCGGCTTAAAACATGTAAAATTTTAATTTTTTAAGTACTATGCGTGACAAAAAATAAAAACTGCTGAAATTTAGCTTAAAACTTAACTTTTATCGCTGTCAGGCGGCTGACCTACGTGCGCCTTCCATTTACATTCGCCTATTTCAAATTCGCTAAAAATTGCCGTGAAAGAGGAATCTTCGGGGCTTGCGGCGTATATTCCAAAAGGTATTTTTCCTGTAGCGGCGGGCATGTGGCATATGCGCATCTGCTTAAAAGTTATTCCGTCGAACGAGCATTCTATGCAAAAATCGTCTTCACGGCGGCTGAGCCTGTACCATATCTCCTTTATGTCGGGGGCTATTTCTGTAGTCGCCCAGTCAGAAAAACCGTCTATTGTTACCACACTGCCAAGGTGCTGGAAGTGCTCGTTTTCAAACTCTGCTGAAGCCTTCAACCAGTTCCGACTATCGAAATACACTGCCACGCCGCACTGGTCAAAGCGGCGGCAGCTGGCTTGGAACTGCGTTTTTACCGTAAAGGAAAAATATTTTTCGTCTGTCTCCGTCTGCAGTATGGGCGCGTTGTCGTTGCAAAAGTGGTAGTAGGTGCGCTGCCACAGGTCGGTGTGCGGCGCGGTGATTGCCCTCAGCACGCATTTTCCGCTTCCTTTGTCTTCAATTTCAAAGTTCTGCGGTTGCCTTGCCCATGTCCACTTTTTGCCTGCAAAAAATAACTTTGCCATGGTTTTACTCCTTATTTTTTTCCTTCTTATTATACCACTCCTCGATGGTGCGTGCAAATATATTGAATTTGTTTGCAAGGCCGCGCCTGCGGTGATATACTTAAAAAAACGGCAAGGAGAGTGAATTATGAACGACAGAACAAGACGTGCCAAAAGGACTTACGAAGAGGTAAACCGCAGGCTCCGCGCGCTGGTGCTTCCCTTTTTCCTGAACGGCTGGGAGGAGGAGAGCATGCCTCCGGCTGCAAAGCCCTACCGCAACAAGCAGCTTGTAGAACTTGCCTCTATGGAATACGAGCTGCGTACCGGCAGGCACTATATGGCCGCCATAGATACCTTATACCAGAACCGCGCTGACCTTTCGCCCGTATTGCGCCACGAGGCAGAGGTGGCAAAGCTTGCTGCCGAAAAGATAGCAAGGATCCCCAAAGAGGAGTACCTTGCATACCAGAACGTGCTTCTGGAGTGTTACCCCCAAAAATTCGTGCTTGCAAAGACGACGGGGAACTTCGGCGAGGTAAAGCCCTATCTTAAAAAGATAATCGAATATAACCGCAAATATGTGGAGTGGGAGCAGACAGAAAGTTTAAAGGGCTACGACGTGCTTCTGGACGAGTATGAAAAGGGCATGACGGCAGCAAAATACGATGAGTTTTTCGGGCTGATAAAGCGCGAACTTGTGCCGTTCATAAGGCGTGCGCTCGCCGCTCAGCAGCCCGTCCACCCCGCATTTTTAACGCGCAGTTTTCCCGTTGAAAAGCAGAAAAAGTTCTGCGAATATCTTGCGGGGGTCATGCTTTTCGATAAAAACAAGACAATGATGGGCGAAAGCGAGCACCCGTATACAAACAACAACGGCAACTGCGACGTGCGCATAACCAATCATTACTACGAAGGCGACCTTGCCAGCGCGATTTTCAGCGCCATACACGAGATGGGGCACGGATTGTATGAATTGCAGGTTGCCGACGACTTGCAGGAAACAATGTCGGGCGGCGGCGCCTCTATGGCCCTGCACGAAAGCCAGTCGCGCTTTTTTGAGAACAATGTGGGCAGAAGCAGGCCGTTCTGGGAGCGCCATTTCCCCGTGCTGAAAGATACATTTTCCGAGGAGCTTGAAGGGGTAACGCTCGACGATTTCATGCACTACATAAATCACACGCAGGCCAGCCTCATCCGCACCGATGCAGACGAGCTGACTTATCCGCTGCACGTGCTCATTCGCTACGAGATAGAAAAGGGCATGTTCGACGGAACGGTGAACGAAGAGAATATTGAGGAGGTGTGGAACGGTAAGTATAAGGAATACCTCGGCCTTGACGTGCCCGATGCGGGCATGGGAGTGGTGCAGGACATGCATTGGTACGGCGGCAATATAGGCTATTTCCCTACTTATGCGCTCGGTTCGGCTTATGCTGCCCAGATATTCGCCGCCATGGGAAAGGACTTTGACGTGAACGCCGCCATGGGCGAAGAAAATGTCGGCAAAATCGCCGCATGGCTCAAAGAGCATATTCATAAATACGGATCTTCAAAAGACCCTGCAGAAATTTTAGAGCATGCCTGCGGCGCTCCCTTCGATCCCCGTTATTACATTGATTATTTAAAGGACAAGTACTCCGCCCTCTGCGGCATAGAAAAATAAATCTTTGCCGTCCCGTTTTATTGGCGGACATTAAAAAAAGCCTTCCCGTGCCGTTGCAGGGAAGGCTTTTTTATACATATAAGTTATTTTGTGTCTGTAGGCGGCAAAGTTGGTGTTTAGCTGTTGTCGGGTTGCACGGAAGAAGTTTTTCTTTGCCTCAGTTCTAACACCCATAAAACGATTGAAGCGCATGTGGTAAGTATTATGCCCGCGATCAATACCCAGTTCAGTTTCAGAACGAATGAAGAAAGCAAAACATTTACAAAGCCGTGGAACAGCATGCACAGCGGCAGACAGTGCGACCGTTCGTATACAGTGCCTAACCAAAAGCAAAGAAATATTCCAAGCGTCGCCTGCAACCAGAAGGGCAATGACTGATTGGGGTGACCTTCAATAAACCAAAGCGGCAGGTGCCACAGTGCCCATATTGCTCCGCAGGCAAGCGCGGCAACGGGGAAGGTGATTTTATTTGACAGATTGGGTTGCAGAATTCCGCGCCAGCCGAGTTCTTCCTCTCCGCCGTATACGAATGTGGAGGCGATAAGGTTAACAAAAAAGTTCAGCGCCGTCATCTGAGGGTTCCATTCCATCGAAGAGAGCCCTACGGTCAGCGTGACAAGGGTGACAAACAGCAGAAAGAACCATATTCCGTATTTTTTATACGAAAACAAAAATTTCTTCAGCGACTTCAGATATGGTTTTCCGCTAATACAGAATAACGCAGCGATCGCTGGGCCGAAGTTGCCGATTATATAAATAATGGTGGGCAATGCGTCGCCGTAGACCAGATCGGTGTAAGCCACAAGCGCGGCTACTCCCCACCAGCAGGCATATGTTATGGCAAACGTAATTATCAGGTACTTTAAAACCGCTTTTATATTCATACGACTATTATAGCATAGTAAATAGTATATGTCACCCATATAAGATTAAAAAAGGCACCCCAAAGGGTGCCCGTTGCGTGGCGCAGAGAGAGGGATTTGCGCCTTGGGCGGACGCGCATGGAAAACAGCGGGTGTCCGCTGTTTTGTCGTCGGTAGAGACCTCCGACCTGCGGCAACAAGTTGCCTTGCCTCCCCTCGAATCCCTCATTCTCTTCGCAAAAAATATCCCGCCGAGAGACTTTTGTCTCTCGGCGGGATATGGCGCAGAGAGAGGGATTCGAACCCCCGTACGTGTTCCCACGTAACACGATTTCGAGTCGTGCGCGTTCGACCACTCCGCCATCTCTGCATAGCCATTAGATTTTATAACATTTTCGCATAAATTTCAAGTGTTTTGGCTTGGCTTTTTGACATTTTTTATTATTTTTGCCTTAACTTCTGTTTTTATAAGCTGGTTTATGCTATAATAAATCTGAATTATGTGGGCGTCGGCAGGTCTCGGATTGTGTTTCTAATCTGAATTCAGATAAACCGCACCTCGAGTATGTGTATGCCGCGTGCCTGTGCGAAATTGTAGGTAGACAACGGCCGCATGAAAGCATCGTAGGTATGCGCGGCCACGAAAATCTCGTTTTGCCTGACTGCCACAACTACGGGGGAGTGGTAAAAGTCGCCCGTCGCCGTGCCAAGCTGTACAATATCGCCGATCTCCAATCTATTAAGTGGAGCTTCCTTGGCAAACGGGCCTTCGGCCTTGTTGCCGAGAAGAAAATTATACAGGTATTCAACGCCAGTCCAGGCGGGAGCCCTGTCGTTCACATTTCGGTAGTACCACCCGAAAGTAGGAGTATAATTCATTATGCCCGCGCCTGCGTAAATGCATTGCGATGCAAAGTTCGTGCAGTCGCCTCCTGAGGTATCGAAGTTGTAATAGCGTGGGTTTCGCCTGAATGCCCAGTCTCTGGCATAATTGAATGCGGCCGGCCTGTCATATTTTTTTGTCTGCATATCAATATTTTATGTAATTGCCCTTTTGCGTGTTCGTGTGCCGGCGACAGAACAACATCGGGCAGAGGTAGTTTATGAAGATAATAGACGCGCACGCGCATGTTGTGCGCTACATTTCAGGATTTACTTCCCGCGGGGAACTTTGCGGCATAGGCGGCGGAATGGCGCGCTATGCCGACGGCACCGAGCTTTTTATGATCCCGCCCGAAATGGGGGAGTACGGCGCTTCGCCCGAAGCGCTTTTAAAGGTGATGGACGAAAACAATGTTGAAAAAGCCGTGCTTTTACAGGGGCAGTTTTTCGGTTTTCAGAATGAGTACACTGCCGAGGCTGTAAAAAAATACCCGTCGCGCTTTGTCGGCGCGGGAGCGTACGACCCTTTCTGTGCAAAGTCTGAGGAAGTAAGGCGTCATTTGTTCCGTGATCTCGGCTTCAAGGCCGTAAAGTTTGAAATGAGCAACGGTTCGGGACTGATGGCGTATCACGGGGAAATAGAACTGGACGGTGAGGTAATGAACGGTTGTTATCGGCATGCCGCGGAGAACGGGTTGACAGTTGTAATGGATATCGGCCGCCCGCGCAACTGTTGCTGGCAGACTCAGTCGCTTGCAAGAGCGATAAAAAAGTACCCGGATGTTACCTTTGTTTTATGTCACCTGCTTGCCCCTCAGCGCGGAGACGTTGAGCTTTTGCGTGCCGAACTTTGCAGGTTTGCAATGCATAATGTCTACTTCGACCTCGCCTCTTTGCCGAGCAATCAGCGTCCCGAAACTTATCCATATCCGTCTGCGGCCCGTCATCTCAGTGCGGCAAAACAGACGGTAGGGGCGGATAGGCTGATGTTCGGTTCAGATATGCCGTCTAATCTCTGCCGCGACAGCTATGCCCACCTCAGAGATTATATAATGGAAAGCGGAGTGTTTACTCCTGCCGAGCTTGAAGATATTTTTTACAATACCGCGAAGAAGATTTACTTTTCCCGCTGAGGAGTGTCTGTTGTGTTATGTACAGGTGAAAAATAAGTTAAACTTATACCTTATAGAATTAAAATTTATGCTTAAAACGGGCACTTTTTTGCGTAAAAATACTTAAAATCAATGTAAAATGGTATATTATTAGTAAAACTTATACAGTTTATAACTAATCGTTATAATAAAAATGCGGTTCAGAATTTGGCAAAACTCTAAGTATATGTTATAATTGCTTCATTAAAATAAAGTGCGGCGGGGCCGTACAGAGGAGTACTGATCATGACGTATGTTGAGAGAGTTTTAAAAGATCTTAAAAAACGCAATCCCGGCGAACCTGAATTCCATCAGGCTGCGACCGAAATTCTTACCACGCTTGCTCCTGTGGTAGAAAAACATCCCGAATACGAAAAAACAGGCCTTCTTGAAAGGTTTGTAGAGCCTGAACGTGTTGTTATGTTCCGCGTTCCCTGGGTAGACGATAAGGGCAAGGTGCATGTAAACAAGGGCTACAGGGTGCAGTTCAACAGCGCCATCGGCCCTTACAAGGGCGGCCTCAGGTTCCATCCTTCGGTAAACCTTTCCATAATAAAGTTCCTTGGGCTTGAACAGATCCTTAAAAACAGCCTTACCGGCCTTCCCATCGGCGGCGGCAAGGGCGGCTCCGATTTTGACCCCAAGGGCAAGTCTGACCGCGAAATAATGGCCTTCTGCCAGAGCTTTATGACCGAACTCTATCGCCATATAGGCGCCGATACCGACGTTCCCGCAGGCGATATAGGCGTAGGTGGCAGGGAGATAGGCTTCCTTTTCGGCCAGTATAAAAAGATACGCAACGAACATGTCGGCGTGCTCACCGGCAGGGGGCTTTCTTATGGCGGCAGCCTTGTAAGAACTGAAGCCACCGGTTACGGCCTCATCTATATCACCGAAGAGGCTCTTAAGGTAAGGGGCGAAAGCTTTGAAGGCAAAACGGTAGTCATCTCCGGTTCGGGCAATGTTGCCATCTATGCCTGCCAGAAGGCGCAGAGCCTGGGCGCAAAGGTGGTGGCTATGTACGACTCCAACGGCTACATCTACGATCCCAACGGAATCAACCTCGACGTTGTCAAGGATATCAAGGAAGTTAAGCGCGGCAGGATCAAGGAATATGCCGAGCGCGTTCCCGGTTCTACCTATACAGAAGGTTGCAAGGGCATATGGACTATTCCCTGCGACATAGCTCTTCCCTGCGCTACGCAGAACGAGATAGACGCCCAGGCCGCCCAGACGCTTGTGGACAATGGTTGCAAGTACGTGGGTGAAGGTGCAAACATGCCTTCCACGCTCGAAGCGATAGATATCTTCCAGAAGAACGGCGTTGTGTTCCTTCCCGCAAAGGCTGCCAACGCGGGCGGCGTTGCAACTTCCGCCCTCGAAATGGCTCAGTCCTCCGGCAGGATGTTCTGGTCGTTTGAAGAAGTGGATGCGCAGCTCAAGAACATAATGGTAAATATCTATCACAACATCGACGAAGCCGCCAGGGAGTACGGCTACGAAGGCAACTACGTTATGGGCGCAAACATTGCCGGCTTTAAAAAGGTAGCCGATGCAATGATGGCTCAGGGCATTGTTTAAAACAGATAATAAGCTATCTCGGAGCCGCTTTTTTGCGGCTCCGTTATTATGTACGCTTATTAAATATAAAGAAATCAACTTGTAATATTAAAAATATAAAACGGGGAGGAAAACTCGGTGAAGCTTTGCATTGTTTCTGACGGAATAGTCTTGCATAAATAAATTTAAAGGAGATGATTTGATATGGCTATTCCGTCCAAAAAGATATATCCTCGCGAAGGGGACGATACGATTGTGTATCTTAAAAATGTGATAACAGGCCCGAATATTGAGGTAGGGGACTTTACTTTTTACAACGACTTTGTGAATGACCCTAAAGACTTTGAAAAGAACAACGTTCTCTATCATTATCCGATAAACCATGATAAACTAAAAATAGGGAAGTTTTGTTCGATTGCCTGCGGTGCCAAATTTCTGTTCAACAGCGCCAATCATACAATGCGTTCGCTTTCCACTTACCCGTTCCCCATATTTTACAATGAGTGGGAACACGGACTTTGGGCAGACAAGGCATGGGATAACAAGGGTGACATTGTTATCGGCAATGATGTGTGGATAGGCTATGAGGCGGTTATTCTTGCGGGCGTTACCATTGGCGACGGCGCAATAATCGGTGCCAGGGCGGTGGTAACAAAGGATGTTCCGCCATATACAATAGTAGGCGGGGTTCCTGCAAGGCCGATACGCAAGCGTTTTTCGGATGAAGATATTGCTACCCTTATGGCCTTGAGGTGGTGGGATCTTCCTCCTGCAGAAATTACCCGTGCGATAAGATATATACAATCAGGTGATCTCAAAGCTTTAAAAAGCATAAAGTAAAGCGGAGTCCGCAGCCGTACGGCTGCGGATTTCTTTGTATGAATGTTTACGCTTTATCAATTTATTTGACTAAACCGCGGCAATATTATAAAATATTTAATACATATAATTGTTTTACGGTACAATAGAATGAGAGTTGTGGTAAAAGTTGGCTCGTCCACGTTGTCGCATGCGACGGGCAAGATAAATCTGCGCATAATGGATAGCTTGTGCAGGGTGCTTTCAGACATAAAAAATGCGGGGAACGAGGTGATCTTAGTCTCTTCGGGCGCTATTGCGATGGGCGTAAGCAAGCTCGCGCTTCCGTGCAGGCCTTCGGATATTCCCACAAAGCAGGCCGCTGCGGCCGTGGGCCAGTGCGAGCTGATGTATACCTACGATAAGTTTTTCGGGGAATACAATCAGACCGTCGCGCAGATACTGCTCACTGCCGAAGACGTGGAGAGCGACGAGCGCCGCAATCATTTCCACAATACGCTGGAAAGGCTGATAACGCTCGGCGCCGTGCCCGTCATCAACGAAAACGATACCATAGCCACAAAGGAGATCGCCGTTGGCGACAACGATACGCTCGCCGCGATAGTTGCGGTAAGTTCGGGCGCAGACCTTCTGGTGCTGCTCACCGACACCGACGGGCTGTATACGTGCGATCCCCGCAGGGACAGCGGGGCAAAACTTCTGCCGCTGGTGGAAGAGATAACTCCCGAGCTGTACGCCGCCGCAGGCGGTTCGGGCACGGCGCTCGGCACCGGCGGCATGAGCACAAAGCTCTGCGCCGCAGACATGTGCATGAAGAACGGCATAGATACGGTAATTGCCCGCGGCAGTCAGCCTGCGGTGCTGTACGATATTCTGGAAGGTAAGGGTGCGGGAACGCGCTTTAAGGGTAAAAAGGCATGACAACGCGCGAAATGCTCGTCGAGGCTAACAAATACAAATCTCAGGCGGCAATGCTGTCTACGGAGCAGAAAAATGCCGCTCTCGGGGCTATGGCGGAGGAGCTTTTATCTTCCGTGCCCGATATACTTGCGGCCAACGCGGCCGACGTAAAAGCCGCCGAAGGCAGGATATCCGACGTCATGGTCGACAGGCTGCGGCTTACCGGGGATAGGATAAAGGGCATGGCCGACGGCATGCTGCAGGTCGCTGCGCTTCCCGACCCCGTGGGCAGGGTGCTCGACACGGTAAAGCGCCCTTCGGGCATAGTGGTAAAAAAGGTAAGCGTGCCGCTCGGCGTGGTTGCCATAATATACGAAAGCCGACCCAACGTCACTTCTGACGCCGCTGCGCTCTGCCTTAAGAGCGGCAACGTGTGCGTGCTGCGCATAGGCAGGGAGGCGTATAACTCCGCCGCCGCAATAGTGCGCGCAATGCGCCGCGGACTGCAGCGGGCGGGACTTGCGCCGCAGCTGATAAATCTCGCGGAAGATACTTCCCGCCGGAGTTCCGCCGACATAATGACGGCGGCGGGGCTTGTAGACCTGCTCATTCCCCGCGGCGGCGCGGGGCTGATAAATGCCTGCGTACAGAACGCCAAAGTGCCCTGCATACAGACGGGAACGGGCATCTGCCACGTCTATGTGGATGCTGCCGCCGATCAGCAGATGGCGCTGAACATAATAGAAAACGCCAAGTGCAGCCGCCCTTCGGTGTGCAACGCAATGGAGGTGTGCCTTGTACATGCCGCCATAGCTGAGGAATTTCTGCCCAAGCTGTATAAAAGGCTTGCAGAAGACAGGGCCGAACATAAGGTGACGTTCAGGGTTGACGGGCGCGCCTATGCGATCCTCGGCGACAGACCGTGCTGTGTGCCTGCGGGCGAGGCTGACTTCGATACAGAATTTTTAGACTATGTAATGGCGGTGGGCATAGTTGACGGCGTTGAACAGGCAGTCGCCCACATAGCCGCACACTCGACGGGTCACAGCGACTGCATAGTTACCGAAGACAGCGCCGCCGCCGATTATTTTGCGGGCGCGGTGGACAGCGCCGCCGTGTATGTAAACGCCTCTACGCGCTTTACCGACGGGGGCGAATTCGGGCTCGGTTGCGAAATGGGCATCTCTACGCAAAAACTGCACGCCCGCGGCCCCATGGGGCTGAGCGAGCTGAATACATACAAGTATGTGATAACCGGCGAAGGGCAGATAAGGTAACTTTGTTTATTGCACGGCCGGTTTTATATTTGCATAAGCGGAGGCGTATTTACAAAATATGCCTCCATAATTTATTATGGCTAAAAAATTGACAATGTTCTATACAAAATATATAATATTCTCTGTAAATAAATTTTATAAGGAATATTCTGTTCACTAAATATGTACAAGATTGACGAAGGTATTTTTTATGTAGGCGTCAACGACCACTCGATCGACCTCTTCGAGGGAATGTATAAGGTTCCTGCGGGCATGTCTTACAACTCGTATGTCATCGTCGATGAAAAGATAGCGGTGCTCGACACGGCAGACGCTCATTTCGGCGATGTATGGCTTGCAAACGTGCGCGAAGTTCTCGGCGACAGGCAGCCTAATTATCTTGTGATACATCATATGGAGCCAGACCATTCGGCAAACATCCAGAACTTTTTAAAGGTATATCCCAACGTGCAGGTGGTGGGCAACGCCAAGACTTTCACAATGATAAAGGAGTACTTCGGCTTCGACGTAAACAACGCCGTTACCGTTGGCGAGGGCAGCGTTATCAGTCTCGGCAAGCATTCGCTCAGGTTTGTAATGGCACCGCTCGTGCACTGGCCGGAAGTAATGGTTTCCTTAGACGAGGCCTCGGGAGCGCTCTTCTCCGCAGACGCGTTCGGCAAGTTTGGTGCGCTCGATATTGACCAGCCCTGGGACGACGAGGCACGGCGCTATTATATAGGTATAGTCGGTAAATACGGCGTGCAGGTTCAGGCGTTGCTTAAAAAGGCGGCGGCACTTCCCATAAAGATGATATGCCCGCTGCACGGCCCTGTGCTTAAGGGCGACCTCAGCCATTATATCTCTCTTTACGATACATGGTCTTCATACCGCCCCGAAAAGGACGCCGTAATGGTGGCGTATGCCTCTATATACGGACACACAAAGGCCGTTGCCGAAATGCTTGCCGATATTCTTAAAAAGGCGGGTAAAGAAGTTATTGTTGCAGACCTTGCAAGGGCCGACAGGGCAAAGTGCGTAGCCGATGCTTTCATGTGTAGCAAACTCGTGCTTGCCTCAGTTACATACAATGCGGAAATATTCCCCTGCATGCGCGAATTTATAGACTGCCTTGCAGAGCGCAATTTCCGTTCAAGGACTGTAGCGTTGATAGAAAACGGCACGTGGGCGCCCATCTCGGCAAAGCTCATGCGCGAGCGTCTTTCGGGCTGCAAAGACCTTGTGTTTGCAGACCAGACAGTAAAGATACGTGCGGCATTCAGCGAAGAGAACGCCGCAGAAATAGAAAATCTTGCCAACGAGCTTTTAAAGTGAACTTGACGTGCAATAAGTTCAGCTGTAATTTCACTATATTCTAAATAAAAAATCATATACGCATTTTATAATAATTTAAACTCCGTATGCCGCTGTTTCGGGCGGGGAGTATAAGAGGAGAATATGAAAGCAATAAAAAAACTGTGGGCAGAATTTAAAAAATTCATCACGCGCGGCAACGTGCTCGATCTTGCCGTTGGCGTAGTTATCGGCGCCGCCTTCACAGCGATAGTTACCAGTCTTACTAACGACATTATAATGCCGCTCATCAATTGGGCTGTAGGCGGAGGGGAAAAGGGTCTGGATTCGCTCTGTACGGTACTAAAGGCCGTATATATTGACGACGGAGCGGATGGCAAGGTACTTGATCTTGAAAATTCTCTTGTAATCAATTGGGGTACATTTATTCAGGCGATCCTTGATTTCATTCTCATCGCGCTAGTTATTTTTGCTATAGTCAAAATTATAAATACCATACGCGAAAAGGGCAGCGAGCTAAACGCCCAGGCAAAGAGGGAGAAGGAGCTTAAAAAGCGTACAAAGGCGCTCATAAAGCAGGGCGTTCCCAAGGAGTCCGCCAGGGCAGAAGCCGAAGCTCAGCTCAAGGCAGAACAGGCGCCTGCGCCTGCCGCTCCTGCAAAGCCTACTGTCGAGGAGCTGCTTACCGATATAAGGAACCTGCTTGCCGCAAACAATGCTTCTGTTAAAAATCAAGCCGACGCCGCGGAGGACGCGGCCGAGAAAAAAGCCGATTGACGCTGCGGAACGGCACTACATTTAAGATTTATATTGTATTTTGTTTAGCGCGGAAATGTTTTTCGTGCGGGAGAAGGCGTTATGAAGAGACTGCTTATCAAAAAAACCGTATTTGCAGTCGGATATGTCATTCTTGCAATATTGTTGGAAATTATCACATTCATCTCTATGGGGATGGGTGTTCTTCCGCAGTACTTCGGGCTTGACCTTGCCGTCATCCTTATAATTGCGCTCGTTATTTTTGTCATTCCCAATTCTGCGGCGCAGATTTCGGTTGTTTCGTTTTTTATTGTTCTGCAGATAGTGTTGTCTATCGCAAACGAGGCGCTGTATTCCATGAGCGGCATGGTATTCAGTTTCAGCATGCTTAATCTTGTCTCTGAAGTTACCGGCGTGGTAGACGCAAGCTTTTTAAATTGGTGGCTTGTTGCCGGGTCGATCATTTTGTTCGGCGGCGCGCTTGCCGGTATGATAATTTTTGCGCGCAGGTATGTTGTGCCCAAGGGCCTGTATACGCGCAACACCATTGTTATAATGCTTGTTGCGTTTATTCTTGCTGAGTGCTGTGCCGGCATATTGTATGCCTTTACGGTAGAAAGTTTTTCCGCTGCAGCTGACCAGGAGCAGACGGAGGAGGACAGGCTGAGCATCTTTTACGACGAAAACGAGTTGTACACCGAGCAGAAGTTTACCGCTAAAGCTTTTAAAGAATTTGGCACATACGGCTATTTTGTGGTGAATATAGGCAACTCCATTTCCGGCGAAACATATGTGGACGAGATAACCGAAAGCGATATAGACAGATATTTTGCCGATGGAAGGATGAGCAGGAGCGTGTATGGCGACGATATCTACACCGGTGCCATAAACGGCAAAAACATTGTGCTCATTGTAATTGAATCGGGCGAATGGTACGTTATTAACAAGGAGTATACACCTACCCTGTATGCCATGGCCGAAGGCGGCATAGCCATGACGGACTTTCATGCAAGGGATAAGACCAATTGTTCAGAGGCGCTATCCATAATGGGGAGTTACCCTTCGGTGACGGCTCTCGAGCCTGCCAATATGGTTGAAAACGATATGCCTTATACGCTTGCCAATATCCTTGGAAACGATGGCTATACAAGCAATTATTTCCATATAAATTACGGCAGCTATTATAACAGGGAAGAGGTGTTTGACAGCCTTTACGGGTACGACAATGCCTATTTCCTTGAAGATCTTACGCTGCTGCCGGGAAGTTCAGATAAGAAGGGCTTTTACGATTTCGATAAAGATTCCAACGTGTTCCGCCACTATATAAATGAGTTTACATATTCGGAAGACGGCGGCCCGTTCTTTACCCAGATGATGACGCTCATTTCCCATGGGTCATATAACGACCTGCTTGTGCACGGCAATTACCCGTTCACCGAGGTGCCGGAAGCCCCCGGCGAAGTATCTTCGGGCGAAATGACCGAAGAGGAAAAGGATGAGTTTGTTGAAAAGTGCCAGATAAAGGGGCTTGAGGAATACTACGAGCTTATAGACAGATTCCCCGAAACATTTGTAAGCGGAACACCCGGCATTGCAGAAGACTTCCTTGCGGAAATGGATATTTATTCCGAAATGTTCCTGCGGTATAAACGCTATCAGGCGGGCATAATGGATCTCGACCTCGGCGTCAATATGCTTGTCAAAGACCTTGAAAGCAAGGGTGAGTTAGACGATACCGTATTCATGTTCTATGCCGACCATTCGGCGTATTACGATCAGATGAACTACCTGATGAAGGGCATAGATCCTTCAGAGTTCTACAACACCAACGTGTATTCCGTGCCCTGCTTTATGTGGTATGGAGGCAGCATGGATCTGAATGTGGAGCCGTTGCCGCTCGCCGAGTATTCGGCAATAAACTTCAAGGCTACAAAAGACGTGAACAGCCCGCTTGTTCCCGGCAAGATAACAAAGTTCTGCAATACATACGACATTCTGCCCACGCTTTTGCACCTCAGCGGATACAGCTTCAATACAAATATGTATCAGGGCGTGAGCATGTTCAGCAAGCTTGAAAGCGTGTTTGTAAGCCACGAGTCGGGTATATTTATTGACGACATATACTTCTCCACCATTGACGTGTACATAGAAAGCGGAAGTGAGTGGAAGGGTTATGTATTCGACGAAACCTATAAGCAGGGCGGCTTTGGTGATTACATACTTGAATTTTTGTATGACGCGGTAGACTATTACGACAGGCAGGAAATGCTCGACGCCGTGCTGAGCTGCAACTATTTTGGCTCGCGTGACTTCTTCAACGGAAACGGTGCAACCAAATATATTGAAAAAATCGTATAATACAAAAACGCCGCTTGTGTTCAGGCGGCGTTTAATATTTTAAACATATTATTTGCGTGCCGTTGGCCGGGCCAACGGCACACAGAAAGGGACTGATAACATGGATGAGGTAGTTATACGCAACGCTGTAGTGGAAGACGCTGCGGCATTGAGTCGAATATATGAATTTTATGTGCGCCGCACGGCAATAACGTTTGAAGATGACGCCCCTGATGAACGTCAGTTCTCCGAACGTATGAAAAATATCATACGCTTTTACCCGTATTTTGTAGCCGAGATCGGCGGCAAAGTTGTGGGATATGCCTATGCCTCGCAGTTTAAAAACAGGTCGGCGTATGACTGGTCTGTCGAAACTACCGTATACGTTGCGCCTGGCTGTGGCCGTAATGGGGTAGGTACGCTGTTGTATGCCGCGCTTGAAGATGCGCTTAAGGCGCAGGGCATAAAAAATATGTATGCATGCATTGCCGTCACTGAAGAAGAGGACGAGTATCTCACCAACGTCAGCTATGAATTTCATAAAAAGCTGGGTTTTGAGCTTATCGGTACGTTTAAAAATTGTGGGAATAAGTTCGGCAGATGGTACACAATGATCTGGATGCAGAAATTTATAGGGAGCCACCCAAAAGACCCTGCAAGGCCGTTGCCGTATAGTAGATAAAAAAGTCCCTGTTCTTGCGCTGAACGGGGATTTTTTAAGCCATTTATAGTTGATTTTATACTAATACAACGTACTATGCGTGACATAACTACTTAAAATATGTAATATCTCGAGACCAAAGTAGCTTTGTTTCGTTACTGAGGCTTATAACGGCCCGATTGCGTAGCTTTATTATGGACTCTGTTTTCCAAGGTTTTTAAGCATTGTTTTCAGGTTCTGCTCGTTCTGTTCGTCTGAGATGGTCGGATCTTTTACAAACCTTTCGCAGGGCAAGTTTTTGCATGCAGAGCAATTTTGCTGTCTTTTATTGTTGATACAGCAATCGTAAATCGGACAACAGTCGGCGCCCGTGTATTGCAGCCAGTGAACTTTACCCTTTATTCTTCGGCATCCCTTGCATGCCGAAGGGAACAGGGAGCACTGCGAACAAATCGCACCGCAGGGCGAAGGTGACACAAATTCGTCTTTCCAATACCACCATTTGCATTTTTCAATGTCCGGGTTTGCTGTGTTAACAAAGTATTCCACTGCGCGGTACAGGTACAGCTGACATCTGTCTACAACCGTGCCGCGAAGAGCACATTGCTCGTTATACAGTTCCTCGCCCTTTTTGCCCTTTAATGACTCTATTGTGATATAGCCCATTTCGGTCAGGGCACGTTCGGTCGCCTTGCCTATGTTCGGAATAGTAAAAAGTTCGCCCATAAATTGCCTCCGCAGATATTTTATCATACATGAAACATAATTTCAAGCCGCAGGGCTAAAAACATCCTGTGCCTTTCTTTACTGATGCAATTTTGTTGCGGAATTGCAAAAACAGACGAAAAATCGTTTGATTTTTTTTGCAATATATTGTATTATATTTGCGTTATTCAAAGCTCTCTCGCTGATGGGTAAAAATTTAACTCTGTATGCTCCCGTAGTTAAATGGACGTAGCACCATCATATAAAAGGGCCGTTGTGTTCGCGAGAGGAGGCGTAGCCGACGACACTCTGCTGAGGCTCCCGCAGGGAAACGGCAGATACCCGCCGGGAGTAAACTTAAACAATTGAATATGCTTCCGTAGTTAAATGGATATAACAGCCCCCTCCTAAGGTATTGTTCTATCCACAAGATATTGCCCAAAACGCACATTTTTCGCGCAAAACTGCTTGATTTATGCTATTTTTCACGGGGCGGAAAAAAGTTGGTATAAATTTTGGTATAAAATTTTTTCCGACAATGATTTCTGCCTCGTGCAATAAAATTCAATACGCTTCCGTAGTTAAATGGATATAACAGCCCCCTCCTAAGGGGCCGTTGTGGGTTCGATTCCCGCCGGGAGTACCACTTTGACCACAAGATATTGTGGTCTTTTTCTTTTCTGTCACAATATTTAGGCGATATTTTCAAAAATTGGTATAAAAATCGGGTTATACCAGAAAATTTTACTATCCAGCAAAAGGGAATGACCGCAAAGGCCATTCCTTTTACTCTGTCAGGCGGTTCAAAGCGTTCACCGCGATGCCCTGTGTATCAGGGATAAAGTGGCTGTACACTTTTAAGGTGACGGTCGAATCGCTATGTCCCATATATTTACTCACCGTCTGTATCGGGACGTTCTGCGCCAAAAGCAGGCTGCAATAGGTATGCCGCAAGCCGTGGCAAGTGACGTGTTTCATGTCCCATTTGCGCTCATAGAAGGTCAGCCATTGCCCGACGGACTGCGGGTACAGCGGCTGCCGATACACATTTACGGCGAGATAGGTTTCGTCAAGACGGCTGTCAAACTCCTCGTCGGCGAGCCTGAACCAGTCCATGTACTTCTTCAAGTCGTCTATGAGCGCATCCGTCAAAGGAATGTCGCGGACGGACGTCTTTGTCTTGGGCATCTTTTCATAATAGCCGAACTGTTTGGAATACAGCCTGTTGCGCCGAATATGTACGACCTTTTTGTCAAAGTCGATGTCCGACCATTTCAGACCGCACATCTCACCGTTGCGGACGCCCGTCAAGAGGATAAACTTCAAGATGACTTTCTTGTGCATTTCGTCGTCGGGAATGTCCTCATCCAGCTTTCGCAGGAAAGCGCGCGCCTCATTTACGGTAAACACTTCCTTTTCGGCAACAGGGCGCAGAGAAGTATTGCCTTTTTCCGCGCCCACCTTCGTTGCGCATACGGGGTTCTTGGTGATCCATTCATAGCGGACAGCTTCGTTGAACAACGCGCGCAGGATACGGCGATAGCCTTTGATTGTTTCGGCGGCATAGGGCTTTTCAATGACGACCGTTTCAAAGTATTCGTCATAGTCCAGTCCGCAGCGGTCGCAGAGCGTTTCCGCCGTTTCCTTTGCTATGTTCGCTCCCTTTTTATTAAGGTTATACGAAGCGCAGCGGTCAATGACATTTTCCCGCGCCATCAGCCGAAAGTTCACTTGCTTGGGGAGCGGCTTTTTTAATCGTGCTTTGGGCGCGCTTTTATACCCCGAAAGGGTGAACGACGACAGGAACCTCTGCACGTCGCGTACCGTGATGGCAGAGATGGGCTTGTCGGCCAGCCCATTCTGTTCCAGAAACTCGCCGAATATCTTTTCGACCTTTTCGGCACGTTCATAGTAGTTGACGGAAAGTCCAGCTTTGATATTTGCCTTCCATTCCTGCATGAGTTCGGAAAAAGTCAGCACCTTTGAGCGGAGCTGCGTTTTGCCGTCCTGATAGGCGCGCGAAACTTCCTCTTCAAAGGCGATGGCAGTCTTTTCGACCTGCTTGCGGAATTTAGCCTCGGTCAATTCGTCGGTATTATAGACGCGCTTGGTAAAGACCTTGCTTTTCCCTGTGGATAAGTCTTTGCCGCTGACCTGTATTTTTGCTTGAAGCTCTCCTTTTTTGTTCTGTGTGATTTTGAAATAAGCCATAGTGTGTTACTCCTTGATAGCGATATAGTCCATCAGGCTTTGCACATCGACCAGAATTTTGTTGCCGGCGGTCAGGCATTTTATCTTGCCTTCCTTACACCACATACGGATGGTATGTACGGTGATCGCCGTATCCGGATCTTCCTGCTTGACCATATCGAAAGCCTTTTTGATACTGCGCAGCATTTTCGCACCTCCTTGTTCGTATTGGAAAGCGATGGCAAAACCGAAAGCCGACTTTCGCGTCGCGCAATCACTTTTCGCAAATATGATAACTTCTGCGGCGAAAAATTGCGAGTACCATAGTGTTGAGTTATGTGGACTGAAAATGTACTCTTATCGGGACATTCCGTGTATGCCTACGGGATACCGAAGGGAGTTTTCCGTGGACGGCAAAGCATAGCTTTTTCTCCTTGTTTGGGATTTGTCTTTCGACAACACAGAGGAGAAATCGGAAAAGAGAGAGCCGTCAAGGGCGTCAGGGGCGCCAGCCCGAAAAAATATTGCGTTGGAGTGACACAAGAAAAAGCCGAGCAGTTACTGCCCGGCTTTACAAATTTTCAGCGATAATTTTTCCCCTTGACGGCGACCGAATTTTCCGATACACCCCAAAGGCGAAAGACAATCAATTGTGATTAAAAGGCTTAATGGATACCCTCTTATTTGCTTGACATAACCCATGAAAGAAAGTATAATATGTTTGTATAGTTGGAAAAGTAATACTAATTATACAAAGGAGACGATTTCAATGGATAAAAACTTTCCAAAAGGGAAATTTTTGGCGACGGTAAAGATTGGGCCCAAAGGACAAATTGTTATCCCCAAAGAAGTGCGGGATATGTTTTCGCTGAATTTTGGTGATTCGCTGGTTTTGATGGCGGACGAAGGGCAAGGCATTGCATTACAGCCGTTTTCATACGTGGAAACGCTTTGGAATGCCGTCAATCACGCTAAAAACGGAGATGAAGATCAAAAATGAATGCGCTTGAAGTAAAGGGATTGACGAAAGTCTATCCTGAATTTACGCTTGATAAAGTCAGTTTTTTCGTACCGCAGGGACATATATCCGGACTTATCGGAAGAAACGGCGCAGGGAAAAGCACGACTATAAAAGGTATCTTACGACTCATTGCGGCAGAAGGAGATGTTGCCGTCTTTGGTAGAGATATTATTAAAGACGAAATGGCTGTCAAACAGATGATTGGCTATGTGGGCGGCGGCTTTCGATATTATCCTATGAACACGCTTATCGCTATCCGCAAAGCTTATGCCCCTTTTTACCCGACGTGGGATCAGAGCAAGTATGAAAAATTTCTTGCGCAATTTGGACTGTCTGAAAGGAAAAAGGTAAAGGAACTTTCCGAAGGGATGAAAGTTAAGTTTGCGCTTGCTCTCGCCCTTTCGCACGGAGCAAAATTGCTCATTATGGACGAACCGACAAGCGGGCTTGATCCGCTTTCGCGCGAAGAGTTTTGCGACATTATTTTACAGCTTGTGCGGGAAGAAGGAGTATCTGTACTTTTTTCCACGCATATTACGTCCGACCTGATGCGAATTGCCGACGATATAGTTTATATATCACAGGGCAAGATTCTTGCGGCGTGTCCGCTGAACGAATTGCTTAACAAATATAAGTTGGCACATTTTTCATCTCTTGCAGACGCAACGGCAGCAAATGCCATCGGCGTCAAGTCAGTAAAAGATGGATACGAGGGGTTGCTCTCATGCGATACGCAAAGATTGAACGGTGTTATTCTCTCCGATGCAACAATCGACAATATCATAGTGCATATGGAAAAGGCAAATATGGAGGAAAGATATGGTTAATCTGATTAAAAAAGAATTAGCTCTTTGTATGCATCCTACGGCTTTTATCTTTCTCTCATTTGCCGCCCTTGTATTCGTGCCGAATTATCCGTATGAAGTCATTTTCTTTTTCTCCTGCCTTTCAGTATTTTTCTGCTGCATGATGGCAAGAGAAAACGGCGATATTACGTTCTCCTGTACATTGCCGGTAAAAAAAGAGCATATGCCTCTCGCAAAAATACTGGTTGTGATTGGGTTGCAGTGTATCAGTTTATTGCTTGTGGGAATTATTGGTGCAGTCAAAGGAGCTGTTCTGCCTGCTGAGCAAAATATCAACCAAGCAGGAATATCGGCTAACATTGTTCTCGTGGGAAATGGCGCGATTTTACTCGGTATATTTAATCTTATCTTCTTCCCTCGCTATTTCAAACAACCAGACAAAATCGGGATTCCGTTCGTAATAGGAGCAATCGTCATATTCTTGCTGATAGGCGTTTTTATTGTTTTACGATGGGTGACACCTCTTTACTCGCATATTCTGAATGGGGTTAATTCTGTTAACACAATCGCAAAAGTGCTTGCGTGTCTTATAGGTGTAATCGTGTATCTCCTTCTTACACTGATAAGCTGTAAAGTTTCAATGAAAAATTTTGCAGAAGTAGATATGTGACAATTGGTTATGGAGCACAATTATGAAGATGTATGCTGCTTGCCCGATATGCGGGTATAAGTTATGCAAAGGCGAAAGCGGTTCCGACGTGGATATTCTTTGTCCCCGCTGCGGAAAACTCGTTCGCGTTGTCATAACCGAAACGAACACGAATTGCACCCCAACCGACGCACCAAAAAAAGCGGTAAAAGAGTTAAATTGAGTGACTTCCCCGTTGTTTGCAATGGGGAATTTTTATGTTCCAAAAATTTTTGGAAAAGTTATATAAAAACGCTTGCTTGTTACGCCGCGTAATGAATTATAATATAAGCGAGGTGATAAAGACATGGCTAATTACAAAGCAATTCCGCAGGGATACATGACTGTTGGCGAAGTCGCCAAAAAAATGGGTGTTACCGTTCGCGCCCTGCAATACTACGACCGCGAGGGGCTATTTTGCCCCTCTGCCGTGAGCGAAGGCGGACGCAGGCTTTATACCGATAAAGACATCATAAAGCTGCACCAAATATTATCGTTGAAGTCTTTGGGGTTTTCGATTGACGAAATCAAAAACAGACTGACCTCGATTGACACCCCCGATGAAGTTGCTGCCGCTCTGACAGAACAGAGTAAGGCAATACAGGCACAAATCGAAACGCTCACGCAATCGTTGCGCGATATTGAAACACTGAAAACCGAAGTCCTGAAAATGCAATCGGTCGATTTCAAAAAGTATGCCGATATAATCGTCAATCTGCAAATGCGCAACGACAACTATTGGCTGATCAAATATTTTGACGACAACACGCTTGACTATTTGCGCGGGAGATTTGATAAAGAAAGCGGACTTGCCTTCATAAGCAAATTCAACGCTTTGCGCGACAAAGCTGTACAATACAGCGATGCGGGCGTCGCGCCCGAAAGTGTGCAGGGACAGGAATTTGCAAAAGAGTTTTGGCAGCTCATTACAGAATTTACCGACGGAGATATGAGTATGCTGCCACAACTCATGAAAATGGGCGAAATAAACACCGATAATACCGATTGGCAACAAAAACAGGAAAAACTGAATGCTTTCCTCGGCCCTGCGCTCGAAATCTATTTTAATAATTTGGGTATGAACCCTTTTGAGGTTAAAAATGGCTGACGCATTGCAAGTAAAAGGGTTAAAGGAAAGCTATGGCAATATTCCCGTTTTGAAAGGCATTGATTTTTCGGTGCGACGCGGCGAGATATTTGCTCTGCTCGGCGTGAACGGCGCAGGAAAAACAACGGCTTTGGAATGTATCGAAGGCTTGCGTGCCTACGATAATGGAAAGATAACGATACACGGCAAAATCGGTATTCAGTTACAATCGGCATCCTTGCAGGCATATATCAAGCCGTTGGAAGCTGTCAATCTGTTTTCTAAATGGAACAAAACGAAACCGAACACGGAGATGTTGAAAGCACTCGGAATATACGAGATTTCTAAAAAGAAGTACACGGAACTTTCTACGGGGCAGAAACGCAGATTACACCTTGCGCTCGCGCTAATTGGCAACCCCGATATAGTATTTCTCGATGAGCCGACCGCAGGGCTGGACGTTGAGGCGAGGCACTCTCTGCACGAACAAATCAAGGAACTAAAAAGACAGGGCAAAACGATTATTCTCGCCAGCCACGATATGGCAGAAGTCGAAACTTTATGCGACCGCATCGCCATACTCAAAGACGGTAAAATCGCTTTTATCGGCACAATAGAGGAACTGACCGCCGCCGTCGGCAAGCAATATACCGTACATATAACCACACCGGTCGGTCGGCAAAGTTTTGTTACGGATAATCTTACTCAAACATTGCTTGAAAAGTTTTCCGAATATAAGGACAAGAAAATAGAAATTTTAGACATACGAACGGACAGAGGAACGCTCGAACAACATTTTATAGACATTGCGAGGAGTGAACAATGAAAGCATTTTTATATGGTATAGGACTTCAATTCAAAATGGATATTCGAAGCAAGACTATGCTTGTCACCTGTTACCTTGTTCCTCTCGTTTTCTTTTTCTTTATGAGCGGCATATTCACCTCTATCGATCCCTCTGCGGTAAAAACGCTGATTTCGTCTATGTCGGTGTTTGTCATTACCATGAGCGCGCTTATAGGGCTGCCGCCTTCTCTTGGAGAAGTTTATAGCGGTGAAGTTAAAAAAGTATATAAAGCAAACGGCGTACCGCTTTCTTTGGGTGTGATAACGCAGTTCATTTCCTCATTCATACATACGCTGATTGTCTGCCTGATTGTCTTTGCGGTCGCGCCGTTCGTGTTCAAAGCGGAATTACCGACAAATCTCCCGCTATATTTTTGTTCCCTTGTCGTTCTGCTCTGCGTTACCCTTGCAATCGGGTGTATCATAGGCTTATTGATAAAGACACAGGCGAAACAGACGATGGTTGCAATGATTATTTTTCTGCCGTCCGTTATGCTATCGGGTATCATGTTTCAGGCGACAATGTTGCCTAACTTTATGCAGTATATAGCTTATATCTTTCCTGCAACAATCGGTTTTCAGGCGATGACCGCTTTTGAAGTGTGGCATTTGCCGGTGCTCATTGCAATTTTTGTAGTGCTATGTATCGCCGTAACTCTGATATTAAAAATAAAATCGCGGAGATAGCAAAATGAAAATGTACGCATCCTGCCCGATATGCGGGTATAAGTTATGCAAAGGCGAAAGCGGTTCGGACGTAGATATACTCTGTCCTCGCTGCGGAAAACTCGTTCGCGTTGTCATAACCGAAACGAACACGAATTGCACTCCCACTGATACCACAAAAAAGGTAGTGAAAGAATTGAAATAAAAAAGAGCTCGGCAAGTATGTCGAGCTTTTTTATAAGATGACTTGCTGTTGTCATCTTTAATATGGTATAATTAAAGAAAA
>ERZ1090869.188-NODE-188-length-34566-cov-12.146852_pt1 | contig 34566 bp, 28 predicted proteins | sample MGYA00478474_ERZ1090869 | MGnify/ENA primary metagenome ERZ1090869 (study PRJEB33644, sample SAMEA5815748) | chicken gut metagenome | biome: Chicken; feature: Gastrointestinal Tract; material: Caecum | place: Ireland | collected 2019-01-01 | study: A study of the... | reverse complement strand
GTATATCAATATTTTTAGGGGTATACACCTAAATTTACTAGATGTATACCCCTAAATATGACAAATGTATATTGAGTTTCTATTGATTTACCCCACCTATTCCTCAACCACCCCTTTATAAATTATGCCTCAAAGATTATGTATTACCAAAAAGTTTGCTAAGCTCAAGTTCAATTCTCTTATTGTCATGAGAAATAATATACGAGATTGCGTCAATAGGAGCAAGCAAAGACCCACTTTGTAAGTGATAGTCAGTGTTCATCTTACTGTTACCATAAGTTCTATAGTTCTGATGGTAAAGCTGAATAGGACGAGAAGTGTAGTCAAACTTCCATCCCCCAGCTGCTGTAAGGACAATAAGGTTCGTTCCGATTATCTCACAGAATAAACCGTATTTTGAACACAGATTTACAAGGTATTTTCCCAGAGGGTCTATGTCTCCAGTATATTCAATCTTAGCATTTCCACACCCTACTGTCAAGTCTACTGGTTGAACTTCTAGCTCTGCACTGGATGTAACTGATTCTGCCTGTGTGACCTCAGGCTCATCAATAGTATCTTGCGTAACATTCGTGCTATCCTCAGTAGTTGCCATGTTGTCAGGTGTATCTCCAGTATCCTCAATAGGAGGCTCAATCCCGTAACGAGAATAAAAGTTTTTAAGGCACTTTTTACAGGGCTCATTTCCTACAGTATCCTGTAGAGTCATTTTTACGAGGTCCCAATTTTTAATCCGTTGAGCACTTTTACAAGTAACAAGATGGAATACTCTGCTTGCCTTAGAACGGACAAACTGTGTTTCCTCATTATCAACTGTGCTATCTCCGGTGTTGCTGCTGTCGCTCAATACTTCAGTATCGGTAGTGTCAATAGTATCTGTGATTTCAGGCGTTTCCTCCTCTGTCTCAATATTGTCTGTGGAAATTTGCTCAATGCTATTGCTTTCCTCATTTAGCTTAGCTACATACTCAGGCCAGTTAATCGAAATATCCTCTGTACACCCGCTAATAGCCGCTGTAAACGCTTTGTTCGCTCTGGAAAGTCTGCTATTAGAGTTAGAGGCTGGCTTACCTTTTGTAATCCGAGAAAACTCAGATTTATTAAGCACAAATTCTTTCTCAACCTCAACTTCTGGATAGCAGTTGACCAGTAACCTACGCATAAGGCTCATGTCAGCATGAGTTGTATAGATTAGAGTGCAAGGACTACACAGTTTCAGAGCTCTGATGATAGGGTCAAATGCCGCAGCTATACTTTTGTCAGTAGCTTTAGATAAGCTAGACATTTTAATCTTGTACTCTATTCTTTCTTTCACTGTATTCCCATTAGACTTAATGAGTACAATATATTCAGGAATATAGACCCCAAAGTTTGTATGGCCTCTATATCGCTCAGCCCAAAGTAAACAGGTCATTCCTATCTCTCCTTTCATGTTAATACTGGTATATTGATTGTTCTAATTCTATCTAGCTTGCTTACTTCCTCCTGCTCTTGTTTGTAAATCATAATTAGTGCATCTAGAGGGGAGTACACCCAGGATAGCACAGTTTTATAAGTCGTATCGTCGAGCAGCTTGCTAACTGTCATTGGCCTCTGGGTTAAATTTATGTAATACCTTCCAGCTGGAGTAAGTACCACCAAATCTTCAGAGTCTCCCTCTAGTAAGTATCCTAATTTATCAGACACAGCACCGAGTTGGCTACGAATAAATTCCGCTGTATTGAATACTCTCTTAATGGACTTAGGTTTTTGGCTTCTTGTGTAAGTCGGAACTTTACCGGAGTCTACAATCTGCTCATTGCTCATGCCCTTAAGTATTTTAAGCATTTTCCAAGTATTTTCTGCTCCAGGGCTTGAGTCCTCAAAAGTCCTATTGTTCACCATTCCGCTTCTGCTAATTACAGCAGTAGCTTTAAATTCAAAAGTATTTGATATACTAGAATGCAAAGTTAAGAAATCTCTCTTTATGGATGAGAAAGGAAATACTAAAGTAGTTTCCTTAGGAATATCATGGCTTAGCTGATTAAACAGGGATGACCAATTAGACGCTATTGTGTTTCTGCACTTACTAAATGAATCAGCTATTAAATTAGCAGGTTCAAACTCGTACTGAGTTCTGCTATCAATGTTCTTCTCTGAGTCACAAAGTAAACAATATACCTTACTGATGTTCAGATACTTTGTCAGCTTTAATCTTACACTGTCCTCAAACCACAGCAGTGCATACACATTATCACCCCCAAATTTATTTTTAAGAATATTAGTTAATACCTAAGCGAGTGAAAATAAGTAAAAAAGAAGGGAACCGTGTTGGTTCCCTTCTTACAAGATATCAAATAGGCTTAATACCCGTTATTGTTAGGCTCTCCGCCAAGCCCATCAAAACCGGATTGACTCCAATCCCCCTGCTCCCAAGCGGGTCCTTGAGGATTTTGTCCACGATTCTGGTTAGGCTGTCCGTTCATAGGTGGGTACTGGGGTTGGCCCTGCATAGGTGGTCTCTGGGGTTGGCCCTGCATAGGTGGTCTCTGGGGCTGTCCCTGCATAGGCGGGTGCTGGGGTTGACGAGGCTGTGGTGGACGCTGAGGCTGTCTGGGCTGCTGGGGCTGTGGGGGTTGCTGGTTCCAGTCCTGCTGGGGTGGCTGGCCCCAGTCCTGCTGGGGTGGCTGGCCCCAATCCTGCTGGGGTGGCTGGCCCCAATCCTGCTGAGGCTGCTGGTTCCAGTCTTGCTGAGGTTGACCCCAATGTTGCTGAGGCTGACCCCAATCATGTTGAGGCTGCTGACCCCAATCTGGCTGTCCTTGCTGAGGGCCCCAGGACTGTTGAGGCTGTCCCGACTGGGGACCCCAACCGCCACCACCCTGAGGTGGCTGATTCCAATTCTGCTGAGGCTGCTGATTCCAACCACCGTTCTGCTGGAATTGGCCTGCGGTTGCTACACCCATATAGATAGCTCCGGCCTCACCAAGATAGCAAACAAAACTTATAATAGAACCAATAATGCCTAGAATAGCACTAATTATTCCATTAAACAGACCACCAAAAATTAGATTAGAGCCTATAGAACCGAGGGTAGTGAAAATACCAAATACACACGAAATAGCCGCTAAAACTCCAAGCACAGTCCACACTGTATTGTTCCAACGGTCATGGAACTTGCTGGCTAAATAAACAAATACTGCTGAGAAAGCGATTATCAGCGCGGTGCTTATAGCCCACGGGATAATGCAACGAGTTATCCCTCTCCCTATGCTCCAGCTTACATAGTCCATAAAATCTATCAGTGTAGATATTGTGCTTATTATAAGCTGACTTGATACAGCCAATGAGTATACTTTAATGAGACTCGGAGTTGCTTGGCTCATGTCCACATACCCATTAGGGATTGTACGAGTTATTTTTCCTACGCTCTTGATGTTGGTTATGCAATTCACCAGTTCTGCTGGGTTTGTGAGTAGACTTAGCCAAGCTGTAATTACAGTCATAAAGCATCTACCAAATCCCATACCCTTGTAATTCACCTTATGGCCACCTCCATATATTTCTTAGTTTTTACATTCATCTTGCTGTTCCTCCCAACTTTGACAATGTTTATTCAGGGAATATGCGCCAGTTAGCATCATTTTCCAAGCTCTCCTTGGTTGCCCAGAACCACTTTGTATCATATACACCGCTAATACCAGTATCTACCCAAGTAGGATCTATGTAGAATGTTCCATCCTCAGTGCTGACCTTAATCCACTCATGTGAACCAGTTGCTGTCTCCCCATTCTCTGTAACAGCATCAATACCAAGTAACTGGAGCATATACCCACAAACTGAGGCGTAGCCCTGGCAAACTGCTATGTCCTTATCCAGAGCATCGTAGGCTGTTCTGTAAGTGTAACTGTAGTCGTAATCAATATTTTCAACAGTAAACTTTACAACTTCCCATGCCTTTTCTTTAACTGTCATGGTATTATCTAGAATACCAGTGTTATACATCTGAATTATTTGGCTTATCATCTCTTCTCGAGAAGTCTCAATACGAGTGCTTAAGCCATCTGCTGTTAAATCATTATGATTCTCCAATATGAAAGTTAGACTAACATTACCATAAGTGAAGTCAATCCCAAGTGTATAGGCTACACTAACTGAGTAAGACTTTATGTATCCTTGGTACTCAGGGCTACAATCAAGCATATCGTTTATTGATCTTTTAGCCATTATAGCAAAGTCCATCATTTCATCGTATGTTTGGAACACCATCCCGTCTAGTGATAGAGTGTACCTGCCCAAACTATGGTCTATCATATGTCTCCACACTTGAGCGAAGTCATCTTCAGTTTCAAGTGTGTCTGGCATAGGAGTTAACTCCTGTCTAGTATAACGAGAATCAGTAAGTTCTTCAACATACTTTGAAGCTATTGGCTTCTCCAATAAACGGTCTATCATAACACAAGCTTGAGCCCTAGTTATTGGCGAGTCCCCATTGTACAGTAGGCCAACCTCTGATGGAACTCCAGCTGTTACACCTAATTGATATAGCTCGTTGGCATAAATATCTGAAGTATCTACAAATACGCTTCCCTCAACATCGGATGTTGATATATCAAATAATTCAACTAAGTATCTCGCCATATCAAACCGTGTAGCATCGGCCTGAATTGTATCAGCAGTTTCTATCCCATTGGCTACAGCCCACTCTGATATAGTATAGTCCCAGGGTTGGTCTGTCTGCTCACTGTTATATGTGCTATCATCTGTAAACCTAAGGATTCTGTCTAATATGGTTAGTAGTTGAGTTTTAGATATATTGTCATTTGGCCCAAAAGTTGTGCTTGAATATCCGGCTATAAGTCCGTTAAAGTATAAGTCGCATATGCTATCATAGTAGTATGCGTCAATCGGAGTATCATTAAAAATTCCATGAGCTGTGTCCAGCGCCTCACAATAAGTAAATTGGCTAGATGTTATGCTTATAACTCCCAATGATATGGCTATGCATAGCAAGAATGCTGTGCCCTTTAGGACTGCTTTTATACTAAGCCTACCCTTATTTGAATTTAGTTGGTTTATATTGTTACGCCCGGGCATCACAGCATCACCTATCGCTTATAACAAATTTAAATTTTATTCAAATTTATTAAATAGCTTTAGGTAAAGAACAAATCCAAAATAATTCGCTACTTCTCTATTTCAAAGATGTAACTTTTGTCCTTAAGCTTAGTTAAGTTTCTAAAGTATTCCAGCCACTCTTTAGGGTAATCTGGAGTTGGTGTGTAAGCTATCCTCTCATGGCTAAAGATTGACCCAGAGTTCAATAGCTCAATCATATGGTCGGTGAGCTTAAAGATATTTGCTACATCTTCATGATTAAAGTCTATTGCCACCTCATGTTGAGTATCAAGCTTACGAGCAGGGAATTTATCCCTATAATGAATAATATAAGAAGACCCATGAGTGCTCCTTAGCAACTCTTTACCAGATAAACTCTTTTTATCGGCGTCCAGCATGTATGCTACATCTATGCAAGCATGCTTTTTAACTGGCTGTTTTAGTAGCGTCACCTTGGTAATTTCACGAGTATAATTGAATCCAGCTGGCCCTATTGGTACAGTAATTTGCTCAGATTTTAACCAGCTATAAGCATCAAATAAGTATGTTTCACTAGATGTCAGTGTTGAGTAAATCTTTCCCAACCGCCACTTGGTTGTTTTTCCAGTGCTCATCTGTTTACGAGTGTCTAAATCTCTTTGAAGGTCTTTATACTCCTTCATGCCTTCGTGCATAACACCAACTTGCCCCTTGCAAGTAGCAAAAAATACCTTCTCTTGTACTTTTCCCATCTCAATATGAGAACCAAGAATAAGCCCAATCAAGAGGTCACTCGCTATCCCTACTTTAAATTTGTACCCATCTTTAGAAATGATACAATTCCAGAAAGAAAGACGACCCTTTGTTACATAAGAAACTTTAGACGCTTCATAAAATTCGATGCTAAATTTGTTATTTTCAAAAGTATACTCCTTAGGTTCACCTTGTCTATATCCTCTAGCCCAAGAGCGAGCAGACTCAAGCTGAGATTTATTGTTAGGGTCAACAAGATACCCTTGAGGAATATCGTCATTTGAGCTACGAGCAACAATAATGATAGTCTCACAGTGTTTCCACCCAGTAAACTCTGTCATGCTGTCTCACCCCAAATTATAAATTTGATACCCCTTAATATCTAATAGTCTATAACTCCCATACCCCATTTAGGCAAAAAGAGTGGGGCTCTTAACCCCGTACCGTTAAGAGCCCCTGTTGAATTGTTCCATGGTGGAGGTAATACCCATGGGACACCTCATAAATTTAACCCAAAACAATGAATTAAATTTATAATTTTATTGTACCATAAGTATACCCCTATGAACATATCAGTAATAAATTAGTTTACATCTTCCATCTTTGAGTCTATCACTAGCCGCCCTGCCTAAATATGCAATCTGGTATGTATCAAATCCATTAGGAACTGCAATAACCTCTATATTGTCAAGTATCCCAAAAGTTGCCCAGTTATATCCTCCCTTAATGTTAGGTGGAAGTGCTATTCTCTTTATGCCACTACATCTTGGTTTTAGTAGCTGTGGCAGCGTTCGTAAATTTTTACAATCGCTGAAATCAATCTCTTCTAGCTCTGTACATTCGTCAAGTGCTAATCTTTCCACTTCTCTAAGCCCAATAGGAAGCTTCAGCGTTTTGATAGCAGAACCATCAGAAAATATGTTATTTAGCCTAAATAGGAACGTCCCAAATGTTATGCTTGATACCGTTTTGGCTAGTGTTCCTTGTATATCTACAGTAAACTTTCCAAACTTAATTGATTGACTAGCAGTTAATTCGCTACAAATGACAGTTAGAGCTGTGTCGGGAAGCACAAGACTCTTAATAGGGTTATCTCCACGAGATTCTACTATAACATCAGTGTATATACCCGGAGATGGATTGTTATATCTCACACTTAGGCCAGCAAGTTTATATTTAACCAAGCTAGCTTCAAATAGTGTTGATGCCATCCTGCCATTTATAGACCAGTCTTTAGTTTTTAGATGGTTGCCGGCTATCTCTCTAATGTTTATTAAGTCTATGTCCCCTATAAACCTTTTGTAGTCTCTGATGTATTCCTTAAGTTTGCTTTCGCAAGTTTGCGATGTTTGTGACCCTACACCAGAGGAGTAAGCAAAGTACTCTATTAACCCGTTGCTTAGCAACAACCAAATCTGCTGGTCTTGCTTAAATACCAAAGCGTCCAAAGGCTACCCCGCCTTTACATTGTATCTGTTTGTTCTGTAGATGTACTACCAAGGGCTTTGTCTATGCTATTGTTGAGCTTTTTTAGCCGTCGTTCAGCCTTAATTGCTTTACTTTCCTGTGAACATAGTATATCGTAGTAACTTCTAAGCCTATTTCTTAAAATTGCTCTGCTTAATGGATTTTTTGTAGCTCTGATAGCCTCATTATACTGACTGATTAAACTGTTGAATTTCCCTCTGTCAATGTTTGAGTCCATCCAATTAAGGCTATTCTGCATTTTATCTCTGTGTCTTGTCCAATAAATGTGGATGGTTACATACTCAAAAATGTAATAAGCCGAAAGTAATATGGCTGTTACAACTATGGCTAAGCCTGCAAAACCTATTAGAATTCTTCCAAAACTAAAAGCTACACGCTCCATGTCAAATCTACCAAATATCAAAGATACAAATGGAGCTGCTCCGTTATGTATGCTGGATACCTTTCCATTATACATGTCGCTTGTAACTATCCAACGATCCATTGTAGGGTTATTATCTCCTTTTGTGCATACCCAACCATCTCCAACAGTCATAACCCTATGTATCACTGAATATCCCATTTGGTGACTGTCATACCTTATTATATCCCCAACCTCAATTTCTTCGAATGGCACATCTTCAACTATCACAAGGCTATTTGTCATAATAGCTGGCTCCATCGAATTCGTAACCACAAGCGTTGGTCTCACACCAAAGAAGTAAACCTCATTGGGACTCGCTCCTTGAACACTAGCGTTGGCTATGATAAATAGTAAGGCCAGCATAGGTATTGTAATACATACTCCAACTACTGTGTATGTTAATCTCCTGAGTGGATTAAGCTCTCCTTGGTGTTTGTACCATGACTTAAAATGCCAAATAGGTATATTTGATTTCTGATTGTTTACCCTATCTTCTGTCATGCCCAAACCTCAAATCATCGTAATTTGCTCATGTAATCCGTTTATACTATTATGTTCACTGGAAGTTATCCAGTCTACGCAAATTTTAGCATACTCTTTAAACCACTCAATGTTTTCAACATTTTTTACACGAGTTCCATCTTCTTTAGCAGTGTAGCATAGCTCGTCTATATCCTTAAATTGAAAGTTCACAAAAATGGTGGCACTACGATAGAAATTCCACTGTTTTAGTGCTCTCAATCCTGGGTCATCACGGTCAGGTACAAGAATAACCCCATATCTACATCTGTTTAACTGACGAATCATAAAGTCAGAAGAATGCGTACCACACATAGCAAAGCTATTAGGGAATCCTATGTCCCTTAAACGGATTGTATCCGTTATACCCTCAGTTATGAACGCATATCCCATATTATAAGCTAGCTCGAGATTCTCTAGCCCATAGTATGTATCACGGCGTCGGTAGTATTTTGATGTTCCGTAAATGTATCTTTCATCTGCATAAGGACTGTATCCAACAAGGTTTTGAACAAGCCCATCTGTATCATGTATCGGAAATACCCACCTGTTCCTAAATATAGGTTTATGGTTAGTATCTGAAATTACTCCTAAGTCCGATACACGCTTAAAGTATTTAGGGAGCAACATCTCTGTCATTTCCCCAACATAAAAAGCACCACATTTATCAAGTGTCTCACGGTCAAAAGCACGAATCTTACATAACTCATCGAGCTTATCTTTGTTAGAGCGTGCTCTCAGTTCATCAGTATAAGCAGTAAGCTCTGAGTTATATTCAATTTGCTGAGCTATTGCTTCTGGGACTGATAACTTCTCTCTAACAACTATCATGGCCTATTACTCCATCTTTACGCTCTCTAAATGATGCTTGATGATATTACGAGATTTACGGAGTGTTCCTAATGGAATTTCTGTAATAAACTTGGTAAACTTGCACTCCTTGGTTTCTTGATTGTACTTTACCTTATATGCTTTAACTATACTGGTGAGCTCTCCCTTTCTATTCTTAGATGTTCTATATCCAGTATAGGTTGTAAGGTCAAATAGCCAATGACTATTTATTACATATAGTTCGTGCCCCTTTAAATTCATTTGTATCAATCCTTGTTAAGCATTTATTTAGTTGCTGTTTTAGTTCTCACTCTTAACCTCGGCCGTGTTGGCTAAATCAAACAAGTAATCCAAGGGCTTCCCAAGAAGGGCCTCACCCTTAGCCACGAGCCCAGCAACATCCTCAGTCAGAACCTTTTTACGCATGTCAAACTCGGAACTAGTGATGTATCCCTTCATACTCATTTGGATATAAGCCTCATACTCAAGCTGGGCTTGCAGGATAGCAGAAATTACCATACGCTCGATTCCACAAAGAGAACGACCAATGTCAAGTGTCGAGCTCAACTCCAAAGTCTCAGTCTCATACTGACGAATATTGATAGTACGCTTGAAAGTAGAGCGAATAGAGCTTGCAGTCTCTCCAAAAGACGCACTCATAATTCTATCCATTGTTACTTCTGCCATAAGTAGTCACTCCTTATAAACTTTATAGTTCTAGCCTAACTGTTGTTGGGTCGAATGCTTTAAGCTCAACCAAGGGTTCTCCTGGTTGAACATTTTTATAAATAGTACATGAGTTTCCAAATACGCTACTAATACCAGATTGAAGCATATTGTCAAGTATTCGACTCTCACCCATGCCAATTTTATCTAACCCATTAGGCACACAAATATAGATATAAGTATCGCCATAATCAGATAAGAAAGTTGCTAATGTATCTATCTGATGCCTACGAATTGTTTTAGCATGTCGGAAATCAAGTACATAGTTAGGAAGCCTCATTTGGGCATCCTCTGGAATTAAAAGTGTTTTAACCGTGTCTCCACTGATGGCATCCTTTAATCCATGTGTCTTTAAGTCCATCTGCGGTGTATCTTCAGGTTCACTCTGTCTATTGGGGTCCTCTTGTGGTGTACTAAAGGGCCCAGTTGGAGTAGAACCATCATCTGCAAAAAGATTAAGCCCTTCTTTAGCCAAGTATGTCCACCACCCTCATAAACTTTCAATTTATACCCACTAGTATTTTAGTGTAACTCATTAAAGTCCAACAGAAATGTGGGGTGATACCCATTATTTAGATGGGCTTACCCCACATTTCTGTTGATCCACTAAGCTGTTACTGGCTGACTTGACTCAACCTTCTGTTCCATGTCAGACTCGGTTATGCCTTTAACATACAACCCAGTGCGGTTAAGGATGTTGCCTGGCTGAAGGAATATTAGCTCCATAGCCCCCTCGTCGTCATACTCGCAAAGGTGCTTATATAAGAAATCTACAAGTTCATCTTTCTTCTGATATGATAGGTCCATAGAGTTAATGCCGCACACTCCCATATCAGGTGAAACAAAGAACTTAAAGATTCCAATAAGGTCTTGCAGAGAGGAACCAAAGAGTTCATTCTTCTCGTCGATTACGGTGAATGTACCACCATAAATCTCGAGGTCATCCTCCTCCTTGCCCTCTTCATCATCGCTGTACTCCTCATCTTCCTCATCGTCCTGAGGAGTGAGCTCCTGCTGGGCTACGAACATATTAGCTGTTACATTAGGAATGTTGTTAGCCTTAATGAACTCTGAGAGACAGAGCTGAGTAAACTCATTATCTCCTAAGCCTTCTTTATCTTTGTCATGCCCATAAGTGAATTGAAGGTTAAGAAGGTTACCGATAGCAGGATGGAGGTCTTTACCGTAGTTGGAGCTGTCAGTTATGTAGTCTATAACTTTCTGCCTGCGGAACTCATAAACCCTATCAGCAAAATATTTCAATATCTCCTGAACATTAACGGGAGCTACTGTATAATGCTGGAATTTGGCTTGCTCCTCAGGGGTCCACTCGTCCTGAGTAGCGTATCCCCTAGCGGCTATTTCATAGGATTTATCTCGCCAGATAGGAATAGACTGGGCTTCAGCAGTGAGACGGTCAAGAAGGTTAGGATGAATTTCTGCCATCTTTCCCTTTGCCTTGCCCCATGCAGGGCCAATTCCTGCACCGATATAAAGGGGAGGGAACCCATTGACCTTGAACTGCATGTTCCGGCCCACATCAGCAAGTATGCGCTGCATGTTCAAACGCTGAGCGTCCACCTCGAAGAGCTGCTCATCATGAATCATGTTGATAATCAACAACTCACCAAGAAGGTGATTTTCACGAATGTACATGAAGTTTCGAGCGACTGATATCTTGAAAATATCGGCAGCTGTATTATGAGTTATTATGCCGTCTGCAACATAATATCCATCATCCGTATTGCATACGTCATACATATCAATGTATTCATCTGTAATCTCAACAGACTCAACACTGAGAACTCTTCCAAAAAGCTTCTCCTCTTTAACTGCGGTACCAAGGGCTCTACCCTTAGCTTGCTTTTCCTCATTTATAAACCCAATGAAGTCAAGGAATCGCTGATTGTCATAAGTAGATATAGTTATTTTATACCTGTAATCGTACTTATGATACCTAGCGCGAATACCAAAGAACAAGAGTGCTTTCTGTATCTCCCTACACATTGGCTCAAAATTACCCTGTGTACCAAAGACAAGAGTAATTGTCTTACCGCTTATACCGCCGTCTCCATCAAACATTCCACGAAGAAATCCACGAAGCATTTCAGTATCCTTAAAAATATCCTTGTGGATCTGGTGCTTAACATCAAGAGAGGCTATCTCACTAACAAGCGATTTACTATAACAATCTATCCAATCAACGCGTTCGTTTCTGTTGTCACGTACCTTGTTCTTCGTGTATCTAGCCCCCAGACTAGACATATAGTCCATTAGGATGCTACCAACATCTTCCTCGTGCTCAGCTATAACTTGTCTTATGCTGCTTCCACCTATATCACGATTAAATATCGAACCATCAGAAGCCAATCTTCCGAGCACAACACCAGCCTTGAAGCTGTCACCAATGTCATCAATGAATATATTCTTGGCACTATTTCCTAGTGCCATATGCTCTATTCTATCGCTAGTGTACACCCAGTCAGATGGCTCATACTCCTGGCTAACAACTACTCTATGAGGATTAGTTCTTACATTTCTACCACGTAGATTTTGACACTCTACAAAGCGGTCGTTACCCTTAGCACTACGAACAAGAAATTTATGAGTTGGACTACATACAAATTTCTGCCCAGTACTAAATGTCACTATGCACTTACGCTTTTGACCAGAGTACAAAATGTCTCCACCAGTCCACTTCGTACCATTCCATACGTCCAAGTGCTGGTCTACTACATCCTGTATCTGAACTATTCCATGCTCCTTAGTTTGAATTAAGGTGTCTCCCCTGACACAACCCTGTATGACCGCATTTCCTGCCTGTCTCAGTGCCGCGGCCTTACGAGCATTGTTCTCATTACCCTCAGTGTCAGTAAACGAGTAATAACGATAACGGTTCCAGAAAGTACGAGTAAACTTGTTAACCTGTGCCATCTCTTTAACCTGGTCAAAGAACTTTCTAGTCTTTGGCTGGTTTTTGAAATAAAGCTCATACTTCTCTTTTGCCTCATCTACGCTCGACGCTTTGCTATTGCCTTTTAATAAAATTGCAAGGCTCTTTAGCCCCATTCCATAAGGAATACCAAAATTAAAACTCTTAGCGTCACTTCTCATTTTCGGAGTCACGCTTGCGTATGGAACGCTATACATCAAGGATGCCATTAGAGTGTGATAGTCACTATCAGGGTCAGCGAACAACTCTGCTAGCCACTCATTACCAGCCAAAGCAGTTAGGACACGATACTCAATCTGAGAGTAGTCGGCGTCCATCATAATGTAGCCTTCGCGAGGAACAACGATACTCGTGATTGCTTTAGGGTATTGCTGCGCGTTTGGCTTGCTACAAGACATTCGTCCAGTAGCCGTACTAATCTGACCAAAGCTAGAAAAAATCAGACCGCCTGGATACATATAATAGGTCAGATTATCAAAGAACTTGGTCATTAGAGTGTCTTTGACTTTATAGTCAGAGTACATCTTAGCCACAGGGTACATGAGGTTGCCATCTTCGTCCAAAGCTTTCACCAGGGGCTTAATCTGCTTTTTAGCCACAGATTTCTTATCTCCTTGTACAGGATAGCCAAGGACATCATAGAATAGCTCGGCTACTTGACTGGGTGAAGCAAGATTTAACTCGTGCTCATGGTCATCTGCAATTGTTTTGTACAAATTGTTTGTAGCATCAATTGTAGATTGGTTAGCAGCAGCACGAGCCTGTGCGTCTCCAGATTTATCAGCTTCAGCATAAACCTTCATCGCGTTCTTTAGCTCGTTGTAGGCATCTAGTTCAGCTGGCTTACAGAACCCAACTTCCTGCCGGATTTCAGATTCAATACAAGCAATCTCAGCCTTTGTCTGGTCTCTAACAGCAAAAATCTTTTCCTCATCAATTCTATGACCGTAGAACTCCATATAGCCAATACAGCAAGCTACTATGACCTCAACGCTGTAGATGTACTCCTGCTCCTTATGGTTTTTAATCATATCGGACTTGTACTTCTTAAACAGTAGCAGTGTCACGTCTCCATCGGTAGGAGCGTATACCCGAGTTCCTTCGTAGGTCATGTAAGAGAAGTCAATCTTGCTACCGGCTTTCTTACCTCTACCCTTGCCTCCAACACGAACCTGACCAGAGTTATCCTCTTTAAAGTCAGGGAAGAAATCACTAAGCTCCCACTGGTCAATGCCAAGCTCAACTTTGGCCAAGTACTTCAAGTTAGAAGGCTCACCACGGTTAGAAGTGGTGGTACGGAATTTATACATAATCTGGTGCATAATCATTGTATCATCGCACAAGTTAGTATCTACCTCGTACTGCCAACCCACTTTCCATTCAAATGAACCATTATGCGCTACAATGTGTTTTGTTTGTAGGATGTTACGAACTCTTTCCATTAAGATAACATCAGAGCCCCATTGCTCAGCAGGAGTTTCACGGATATATCGTGCCATATCAGACTGCTTTAAGGCATACTCACCAACAGTATACCTGGCTTTGATGTTATTGATTATTTTCCGACGAATTTCGTTATCATCTTCATAGAGGTTCTTAAACTTCCGGTTGAAACAAGGGAAATAATAAGATATATGGTCCTCTACACAAAAGATAATACCCACTAAACGGTCGGCTCTGAGCTGTTCGTCAGGGTGCTCTGCATTGTACTTCTCGAGACGGGCCTTATATTCACTGTTGATTTTACCAAAACAGTTAATTTTCAGGCCCGTAGTCTCGGTATCGTATGCTATTGGACCGTTATAATTGTCCAAATAAGCAAATATCTGCTCTGCCTGAGCGTCATCGTTTACTATATAGTATTTCTTGTTCTTTAACCAGCTTACATCTTCTTTTTCTAGTGCAATTTCCTCAACACTTCGAACAACTACCTCATCATCAGAGAATTGAGAATCAAGAGAATTGCTCTTTGGCTGTTTTGCACTAGTCAGCTTAATGTAAGGAATATTTTGGGGAATCTGGTTTTCAGTTGCATACTCCAGTTTAACCTGTGTGCCATCTTCACCAGATATGTCTGCTTTAACAATCTCACCGTTATAAAGCTCGATTAAGTTTTCCATCTTTGCTCTAGTAAACTCGTACATGACGGATGTCCCGAGCACAAATGGAAGGGTTGTTCCATTCTTTGGTTTGCATCCTACCAGAGCGTTCTTAAGAATATTGTATAACTCTTTAGCTTTTGGATTAAGGAAACTGTAATCGCCGCTAATATCATGCTTAAATGCAGAAGCAATCTGCCCAGATGACACAAGTGCAATCTCAAAACCTGAGTCTTTACTATGGGACAATAATACACCATAGCAGTCGTCTTTAGTAATGTACTCTCCACGAGTGTACATGCTTATTACCTCCTATAAGCAAATGTAAATACAAAATTAACGATTAACAATTTAGCAATTAACAAATTAAATTTATATCTTAATGATTTAAAGTCTACTCCACACGAGCTTTAAATTTCCGCTATTGTACATCTTGTGCATCCCCATGTTGAGCATAATTTCATCTTCGCTACTCTCTAAATCACCAAGCCCACTCTCGACTAGTTTACTTTTAGTTGTCTGATATCTGCTTAAAATGGTTCTGTTATCATCAGACACCCAGCAGTATCCTGGACTAGTTATCCTAGATATCCTCATGCCTAGTTTAATATAAGAATGTCCGTCAAATTTAGATAGGTCACAATAAGAAATGACCGAGTTTGGATTATACTGCTTAAGCACATATGCCCAGAGCTTATCAAGTCCACCTACCACAATAGTTCCAGCTTTATACGCAAATCTTATGATTTCTAAGTCATACTCTCTATCAAAACGTGGCTTGCCTAAAGATAGCACGGCTATTAACTCATTGTTATACTGTAACCCTAAATTAACATAAGCCGGTAGGTAACCTTGCAAATGGTTATTCTCCAAAAACTCCTTAGCATCTCTATCATTTACAAGAGTAACTTCAGTTTGTCTAGCATACACCCTATTGAGATTATCGCATATAGCTGCTCTAAGCAACTCTTTAATTTTATCCTGAGTATCTTCATTAACCCACTCGTACTCGAACACATGGATGAGACGAATCCCTAGCTTACGGCAATCAACAGATTTAATCAAATGATATGATTCCTTCTTATGCTCGCTATCATGCCAGTAAGTTCCGTTAAACTCTATTGCCAGTTTCTTCTCAGGTATATAGATGTCCAGCTCACTAGGAGCTATGACAGTTCTATCATTTCTAAGTATTTTGCAATCGGTTAAAGTTGATACAAAGTTAAATAGCTCAGTTTCATATTTACTGCCAAATTTTTTTAGTGTATCAATTCCGAATTTCCTAAGATGGTAGGCCATTGAAGCGTACTCTACATTACAAAAGCCTGCTAAATCAGAAATAGTAGGCAAGTCATTAAACCTATCCTGGTATTCTTTTATCTTTGAAAGCAACTCTTCTTTAGATGGATTATAAAGTATACAGCCACAAGATACAGTGCTATAGTTCTTTAAGTTCATGCTTGCTACAATCTTAGTATTCCCACAATCACATTTACACAGCCAAGACTTACTTCCAATATACTTGATTGGGTGTAACTTCCCAAATGTCATATTGCTTAAGTCCTCTGGAGCCTTACCCGAGCAAGCCTTACATTGTACTGCTCTGCCATCTAATAAGTGTGTACGATGCTTAACTGCTAGACTACCACACTCGCACTCGCACTCCCAATATTGATTTCCTAAATATCTAAGTACAGTGAGTTTTCCAAACTTTCTACCAGAAAGGTCTTGCACTCTATCTTGGTTCATAGTATGTCCGCACCCAGTAGATTTCCCAGATAGTAGTGTATAAATGTTTACCTCCCGCTCTTTTCCACAAGAACATCTACACAATACTTTGTAAGTCTTTTTATCTATAGCTCCAACTATCTCCCACTCCCCAAATTTAGTCCCTAAGGCAAATTTGTCAGGCTTTGCTTTAATTCCACACCTACCACAACTCGTAGACTTACCACTTTTAAGTGAGTATTCATGTACTTCCTTAATTGTACCGCACTCACATTCACAGCTATATTTCCTATCCCCCACATACTCTAGAACTCGCCATTTACCAAATGTTCTACCAGTTAAATCCTCTCGTGGTGCCATAATCTCACCTGTTAATCACTTTTTATGATATGCTATATAACACATTCTTCCTGTGTAAACTATCATGAACACAAATACTACTCCTGCTAGTACTCTTGTAATTAAGTAATAGTCATACCCGATAATGATATAAATGAAGCACGTTATAAACTCTAATACAGCCATTATGGCAAATGAAATGCTCGTAACTGATAGTATCTTTTGACGGTCTACCTTATCTTTTAGCTTATTTGGGGCGCACCCATAGTACACCATAAGCCAATCAGAGTTTCCAGTATAAAACCCATAGCACAACACTAAGCATATAAAGAATAATGCAATATCAATATAGATATAATGTAAAACCATATAAGCCACCTCAAAATTTTAATTTAATATACATAAAAATAATACAAAGTATATATCATAGCCTATCATCAGTTAATATTTATCGAAGTATGAGTAAAGCGATGGCCAGTGTGTACACCCATAAAGTGCACTGCCACTGGCCATCGCTTGCAAAGACTCTATCTCTCAGAAATGCCTATTTAATTTATCGAGTGCTTGAATATGCTAGACGAGTTAGAATTACAGCAGCCTCAGCACGAGTAAGATAAGAAGCTGGCTGGAAGTTACCTACAGCATCTACTCCGGCAATAATACCACAATTATACAGCTTCAACACATAATAGTATGCAGGATCACTTGGCTCCATATCAGGCACTACCTTGCTAGTTCCGTCACCACCAACGTAGTAAGCTTTATTTGGAAGTACTCTACTGAAAATGCTTGCCATATCAAGACGAGTAGCAGGAGTTACTCCAGCAGCAGTAAACTCTGTTGAGTAAATTACTCCCTGGTCAATGAGGTAATTACGATATGGCGCATACCAATCTCCACCGTCAGAATTAAACGGATAGTTGTCGTTCATATAAGTGCTGCGAACACGAGCCGCCATAACCAATAGCTCAGCCTGAGTTATCTGGTTGTTAGGACTAAAAGTAGTGGAAGTAGTACCAGAAATAAACCCAGATTCATAAGCCCTTACTGCTGCTTCAGCGTACCAGGCGTCAGAAGCCACATCTGTGAATTGCCCAGCATAATCCCTCTTAGCAGGGAAATAATTGTCAGTGTGCTCTAGAACTACATCTCTAGAAAGCACACCTGTAAATCTGTATAGAGTGTCTTCACTGAGTGGCTCATCAGGGATAAGATCAACAGTTATTGTATCCCCGCTCAAAGAAAGAGTACTGGGGTCACCAGCAGCTACATCAAGGTCATACGGAATACTAAGAGTCAGTGTATATTCCATGCTATCAGCTAGCTGCTCATAGGTCAGTCCCTCTAAACCATTGGCTTCGTCCAAGTCGCTGGATTCAGTCATATCCTCAATAAGCTGGTTCTCGACGTCAGCCCCGCCAGCAATAGTAAAGCTAATTTCAATATGCTCTGCATTATCATCTCCAACCCAGGTCATAACTACAAAATCATTAAGTAGCTCAATCTGCTGGTTGTAAACACTGAAGCTTGACACATTAGACCCATGCACAACTTCCTCCTGGTAGTAATAGGTCTCACCGTCAATAACTTCAGATTTCAGAGTCTCCTTAGCCTCTTCCAGAGAGTCAAGAGACGCCAAAAGCTGCTCAGACATAGCTGCATGCTGAGTGCATGTCCAACTACCATCGGTATGAAACTCAAGATTTGACTTGAGGCTCATACACCCAGTAAGGACAGATACCAGCATGACTAGACAGAGCAAAATGCCAATATGTCTTTTCATGCTACCTGCTCCTTTCAATTAGTTACATTTTTGATACCTGGGGCAATCTGAGGAATAGACTTATCTTCGCTGAGAATATCAAGAATAGACCTATGCTCGCCTACGTCAATTCGATGTACTTTCTTGGCCTCTGCTTCTTTCTCTTTCTTGCTCTTAGAAGATGGTCTATACTCATTTTCGACACGATCTTCCTGACAATACTTGTAAGACTTTTCAGCCTTACGAGGCTCACACAGGCCAACACCTAGTACAATCTCATTGTAAGAGCCGGTTCTATACGGTTTCACCGCTCTTTCCATATAGGGAGCATACATCTTATTCTTCTTAGGATTAAGAATCCAACCAGCAAGCGTACTATTATCAGTCACTAGCATAACCTGATTGATATGAGCACTACGCATCAATCCCTGATTCTCATGAATAGTACGCAGAGCATGCTCATAAGACTGGATAGCCGTGATAAACTGCTGGTTTTCCCAAAGGTCATACTTTCTTGTTACTGCTTTGATTAACTGTTTTCCCTCGAAGTCCTTATAGAAAGCCACTGCAAATAAGCCATATTCCTTACCTTTAGGGCGCTTAAATGAAAAATGGCAATATATAGTGTAGGACCTCTTCAAGTCACCACCATTTTGCATGAGTATACCTCCAAACAACCCTAGTTTTTAGAAAGTCCTAATTTTTGGACACACCTCGAATTTTCTACCAAAAACCCGCACAACTACTGTATCAAGATATTTTCCAAGAGAACTACTTATATCTTTATCAGTTAATATAAACATTCCGTCTGTATCAACTGCACAAACTTCCGCTGTCACGCTACACTTAAACAGGTTGGATAAAATAGATTTAGTAAGAATAAGGGTTATAATATCAAATGTACGATCAGTACACTCCTTATAAGTGTGACTCTTAAATGCTGTCTGCTCTCCACCAGCAGAATAAAAGTAATCCCATGATAGCTTGCCATTATCGGTAGCATAAGGAGAGCTTCCAATACGCATATATCTGCTCATGGACACTGGAGATTCACCATCAAACAGGTCTGTAATCTTGTTAGCTGGGCTAATAGATAAAACACCAATGTCCTTTAAGTGTTCCTCCATGCTTTCGTGAGTTTCACCAAGGTCACGATGCATCATCTCAAAAGCTATAATCTCATAAACATCTTTGTAATCTATGAGAGTTAATGTCTCGTCTCCAGTGTTAATGTAGTCTGTTGCTCTTATATTGTAAGGCTGGCAATTTGCCAACGAAATCGGAGAACAAGATAGCTTACCTTTAGTATATTTCCAGGTCAGCTCTAAATTGCCCTCGTCATCAATCTCCATGATAAGTCTTTCAAGGTATTTAATAATCTGTTGGATGTTTTTGTAATGTTGCTTTGCTATACCGTTAGTCTTAAGCTTATCTCTAAGCTTCTCAATATCGTCTCGGATAGCTACCTCATTCATACTAAGCTTAGCCCTAGAATAGCGAGACACTAAATCACCAAGCCCAGTCATACTGCAACCAGTCTGCTGAATAGTTATCATATGTAAATCACCCTTAATCAAGCATATCCATAGTAATGGCATGAGGCTCACTGGCCTCATACTTTGACTTAAAGTCATTAAATTCTTTAGCTACGCTATCAAGTTCTTCCGTAGTCTTGATTTCACCATGCCACTCTACACTAATCAGTCTGTCAATATGGAAAGACCTGGCTTCTCCAAGGAATAAATCAAAAACAGCGATGTTGCCGTTCTTGATATTGCATCGGTTATCATGCCCACCTAAAGCTTTGCCCTGAAACCCGTAGTGAAGAGCAATAGTTGCCATGTTTCTAGTACCGAGCATGACTCTAATATCTCCGTTTTTCTTCATAAAGATAAGAGTAGCGGTCTCGTAAGTTAACCGTCTATAAGCTTCAGTATATTCCATGCAACTAGCCTCCAAATCAATAACTAAATTATACCCCCTAATAATAACTAGTCTGGTAAAAAGAAAAAATTCCCCTCTGACTGCACAGAGGGGAATTTATCAATGTTTACTTTATCTGAGCTAGCACAGTTCTCTCAATAGAACTAGCAGCATAAACATATTTGCGTATCTCGTCTATCGCTGCCCTAGTCCCTGCCAAGTTTACTGCCTTAGCTATGGAGAGCATCACAGCATCTTCGTTGTGTAATTCTAACTGCATGAGTTCTCTAGAAGAGATTCCAAGCACTTCAAGAGTCGACTTAAAAATATTATCCTGATTAGGACCACTTGTGAGCAACCGTACAAACCAAACTTGGTAAATGTCTGGGCCAAACTTGTATCTCAATGGCTCACAGCTTTTGCAAACAGTAGGCAGGTCATATATTATAGAGTCTATGTTAATTTCCGCCTTAGTGTCAGGTATAGAATTAAACAGACTCAACTCATTGTCCTGGTCTACCATTGTGGTCTCGCCAACTACATTAGAGTGGCGGAAGTTCATTTCTTTGCAGTAACGAGAGGTACAAAATTTTGCGCAAGAAAAAACATATCCCTCAATGCCCACAACAGTCCCATTGGAAGACCTCTCAATGGCCTTGTTAATGTCATAATCGTCATGGTCATGTAGGTACATTACTAAGTCCGAAAACATGTCATCAACATCCGCTGGCTGTATGTTACGGGAATGATGCTTAATAGCTATCCCCTTCATGGTAGCCATTATCCTACGCTTGTTCTGCATAGCATAGGTTATAGTCTCCTTTTCCCAGCCAGCAACATCTTCGTCCTCCTCAATAAGAGGACTGTAAGTCAACTCCTCAAGTGTCTTGCCCATGGCAGTTTACCTCCAGCATTAGTACAAGCATGATTTAGGTAGTAAACTGCTCAAGTCCATTTCCCTGAGTCAGAGCTACTCTATTACAAAGTAGCCACCACGGCATCGAAAGCACTGCGATCGTTCGCACAAGCGGTCAGCACATTATGCAGAGCTTCCTTAAGTTCAGTGTGGAAGTTCATAGCAGAACGGAGGCGGTCAAACATCGCTCCATCGAAGTCCATGGAACCAAACAGGTCAATGTTCTTGAACAGATTGCGGAAGTCAAAGCCCACGACCTCGTTGAAGTCAATACAGAACTCGATGTCCTGCTGCAAAGACACAGAAGCATCAATGTCGTCTATGGAGTTGTCATAGGAATAAGCAGTAGCATAGGCTTTCTGGATAGCGCTCATGGAGTCATAGTCATTCTCGTTAGCAGAAGAAGCAGAGATGACTTCAAAGTCCACGACCTGAGTGCTCTTGCCGTTCGTGTTACGAGTAACGGCGTGGCGCTCACCAGAGCCAATCTGATACTTAGTGTTACGGGAATATCCCTTAAGCCGCCCATAAACGAACTCGGCCACAGAGATAACTTTGCCGTCCTCATTGTGGTCGATTCTGTAGCCCTCACCACGGCTCTCGCTACGCAGAATGGACTCGATGAGGTCCTGAACGAGGTCCTCAACCTTATTGGGGTCAACCCCAACCATCTTGCGAGCTTGACGAGTAATAGTGGCAAGGTTCTCAACAATGTATTCGCTGGCTTCGTGATTGATATCCGGCTCAATCAGGCCGATGCAGTTCATATCAGACAGATTAGCCTCAACATTGTAAGTGTTGCTTTTCATTAGTATGTACCTCTCTCTATTAAAGTTTAACTATTAACTAAATGCACAATTACAAAGATTAACAAAATACCAAAAGTCTCAATCCGGGGTCACCAACTATACATATTTTACCGCTTTTTGCCTCTCCTGTCAATACTTTTTCCACAAAAAATCACAAATTCCTCAAAGAAAATTTCAATTCCTCTCCTATATTGTCATATTAGAGTATATAAGATTTCTATAAGTATATTAAAATAACCCATTAGCATAATCACAAAGTTTAATCAGACCCAAAAGGTTAAAATGAAACGCTCAATATTATAGTAATTTTTTGATAACTACAATACTGAGCGTTTCAATTGATATGCTCATTTACAAATCAGAGTCCCACACCAATTTAGCCTTAGGCTTAACCTGCTTAGGCTCCTTATCATTGTTACCCTTGCTAGCTTTATTGGCTTCACTCTTCTCTTTAGAAGATAGTGGTGCAGGAAGGTCATGGTCAACTACGAAATAGCGAATGCACCCACAGCAATCCATGCTCTCATGACTAGCAGAAGGAACAACTATATCATCAGCAGATGCGTAATTAGACATAATTGTACGAGCCCAAACAGCGGTTAAACAAGCCTGCCCAGGCTCATCCCCGCAACGAAAACTCAACGGTGAACCACAAATGCCAATATCAGCAGGCTTAAAGTCACAATGCTCACTGACTTCCATCTTAAGCTTTTCGGCTACGAGGGGATACAACATAGATGCTTTATCCTTAAGCATTACTCGGTCAAATTCACTCTCTGAAATAGAATCAAGCCACTCGCAAGTATCATCATTAAGCCCATCGCTTACCTCAGCGTCAGTGATAGGCACATAAACGAACACCGCGATATCGCCAAGCTCTTTAATGCTGGCAATTTCAGACTCACTGTTAGGCCCAATAGTTACCTCGGCAAGATGAACAGGCTGAGTGAATTTCTCCATGCTTTTCTTAATGTACTCAAGTTCGTCTGGGCCGTATATTTCAAATCTATATCTGATGAATGGAATTTCGCTCGTGGCTAGCAGATGGTCAGCCACTTTAACCTTGCCTTTAGCATTTACCCCAATGTTATATTTCTCAGTCAATACAAGACTAGCAACCATTTACAAAAGCACCTCTTTAACTATTAAAATTTAACCCTTAATACAATTAAGTAAAATATCACGAGTCTAACGCTTTATTTTAAGAATATCAGTTTTTAAGTAAGTAGCTAACATGCTGAACTCAAGTTCGGCTTTAAGATGCCCGTACTTTCTAGCCTTACGCATGGCATCATTTAACTTCTTTACCGTAACTCCTTTTCTTGGAGTGAGACCTCTCTGTTCTGCATAGTCTACAAAGTCTTGGAAGGTCTTACCTTGAGAAACGAAAAGCCAAACAGCAATATCCTCATAGACATAATCATCCAATATGTATCACCACCATATCAACTAGCCGTAAATGGCTTAAAATCGTAACTTCTCCCCTCATCCCTCCACCCTCCCCAAACCTACCTTTTACCACCCTCAAAAATCATTACCTACTGTATCCTTTCGGAAACTTCAATGTATACCTTAAAAATACCCTACTGTATACCTATTCAATTATTAAGCTAATTAAAGTCTTATTTTATCAAGGACACTTACTCATTAAGTTTTTTGATTTGATGAAAAAGTTGTAAATATTCCTAATGTATATCCAATTTTTCCATCTGTATCAGCTAATAGCACAACCATCTAAATGACAAAGGTATTAGCAATTTTTGTTATAAGCTTAATCTCAAGTTTATCAATGTCTACATTGGCCTAAAGCTAAATATAATCTTCTAGCTTCAGCCCTTCTTATTACGTCTTGCAGCATTTTTCTTTAAGATTAAGCTATAAGTTGCAATCGCTCTACCCATAATCTCAGGGTCCTCAAAAGAAATGCTATAGTTACGAGGAAGTTCAGGAAAGTTATCCCAATTAGGATTAAGGCGTCCAGCTCTAATCTCTGAGTTAATCTCAGGTTTAGTTAGGGTCTTAATTCCACGCTGATGATACATTCCAAGCTGTCCATTAGGCTCAATTAGTAATATTACGCCATTCTCAATTGATATTGCAGTAATATATTCTCTTTCCATAAGTATCACTCCTACTTTAAAAAGGTTATATAATTTTTGACTGTAGTTGATGACCAGTAAACTTGGAATGTGTTTATTTTTGGTCTGTATACCACAGACACTATTCCATCTTTCACTAGCTCCTTAAGCACAATCTTTGAATCAGCCTTTATATCTACTGTATCAAACCTAGCTAGTATTGCTTCAATAGATATTCCACTGTGTTTGTACTCAAGTAATGTAGCAGCGCACTCCATTAAATATGGCCTTTTCTCATGTTTCTTTAGCTTCTTTGTGTTAGATACTGGCTTTTTCCTAATGGCCTTATTGCGCTCAGATATATTAACCAGCTTCTCTAAGTAATTTCCAAAGTTTTTATGATATTTCTTCTGTACATCCTTATAGGCTAGTTTCCTAGTGTCAGGAGTGTAACCTCTAATACTAGATAGTCTTTGCTCTCTTAACAAAGATTCAGCAGATAACTCAAGCGCTTGCTTTCTCTCTTTTGAACTGTAGCTGCTTGTACAATTCTCTATAGTTTCAGTAGATAACCACTTAAACGAGAAGTTATTCTCTACATACCGTGAGCCAAAACGATGAATTTTGTAGCCTATACTTCTTAAGTATAGTACAGAACTATCAAAGCCTTTATCATCAGATACAATAGCTACACTTGAATTTGAGTTAGCTAGCCTTAATGCTGATATTGTTACTATTAGAAAATCTGCCGCATTTTTCCCATGTGTCTTAGTCCTAACTATACTCATTGGAACAAAATGTCTTGATGTATCTAGCTTTTGATGCTCGCCACATACAAGTTTATACTCGTATTCAGGATGTTTATTAAAAATGCTAACTATTCTTGGATTGTAGCAATTTTCACAGTCAAGTATAATTAACTTCTTTGAGCTTTCCACAGCTTAGCTACCTCCCAGCAAGTCAGCTAATATTTTCTTCTGGCTTTAGCCCAGAATTTACAGCCTCAACTGCCTCGCTAAACTCTTCAGCATCCATGTACATAATCTCATCTAAGAATGTTAGCTCATCATCAAATGTATCATCATATCCAATAGCTTCGTTAACCATAGGTACTTGGAGTACACTCCTAGATGTCAACGCGTAAATGGCCTTAACATAAGAGTTATCGTTCAGCTTATCGACATTACTAAGTATCAACTTCATGAGAACCCAGTCAGTTAAACTGGTTCTTGAGGCTGTCTGAGCTAACCTCTTAAATTGAAAGTCTGACTTTTTAGCTATTGGGCTGTCAGGGCCAAGCAGTTTTTTAGATTCTTCAATATTATAGTTGACCATGATGGGTATATATCCTTTATTGATAGCTACCCTAAATTCAATGATGTCATCTATTCTTGATTTTAAGACATTTACTAATTTCCGTGCTCCATACTCCTCTAGCAAGTATCCCATAATACGGTATATTTTCTTTCTACCTGATGGAACATCGCTCCCTAATGGCTCTGTCAAGAAATCCAAAAAGTCCTCGACCACAAAGTTCTCGATTCCCTTTAAGGACCTCAATGTCATCTCATAAGAAATCTCAGGTAGGTCCTCTGGGTCCATCGTCATGTATCCATTAGGAAGGTTCTCAGTACAAATTTTATCTATGACTCTTGTATAATCATCATAGCTATTACTCATTCTCACAATGAATAAGTCTAATGCTTTAGGAGATATTGAAACATGGTGTGCTTGAAATAGGTCTTTTACAATTTCTTCAAGGTATGTTTTATAGGGGAAGCTCAAGGATATAAGATGCGTATGTAATCCTGTCAGCAGAGATTTATTACTAAGCCAACTCTTATAATCCCTGAACTCCATCCCCCATAAACATAACACCCCATTTTTACTAGGGTCTTTAACATAATTTGTCACCCAGTTTAACTGCTTTTTGTTTAATGTAGCCAAATTAACTGAGCAGAACCACTTTCCATCAATGGCAGGTGTTGCAACTTGTACCATGAAGTCATTCAGTTCAAGAGTATTTGAGATAGATACCTCTTGGCTACCATTGTCATCTTCAAAAGCTTCCATGATACCCAAATTATCAGTTACAACTTGGGAGGCTTCGCATAAAGCTCTAAATTTGTCAATGACTATATTATTAAAAACACCGTAAGGCCCTACAACAAATACAGCATAACAATCCTTATATAAAGCTTCGGAATATATGTCCTTAAAACCAAAACGCATGGTATTACACCGCCAAACTAATAAACTTTATTTACCCCTAAATAGATTTAAGTTCAATTCTGAAGTTTTGGCTGTTTACATATTAGCTTTTCAAAAAGCTCTGTGCTAGTATCAAATACCTCATAGTTTGTTAACCCATCAAATTGTTCAAAGTACAATTTAGCTGTCGGCCTATTGTAAGCCTCTCTAATATAGCTCTCATCTACGCCATTCGTATAAATTAAAGGTATTGATAATACTGCCTCTCCACCAATTACTCTTGGCTTACGTACATTGTTTAGAGCGTCAACGTCAAACTCCACCATAGCTCCAGCTTTAGCTTCCTTTAATCGGAATAACAATATAGCATCATTTCTATTATAAGCTACAAGATAAACTGTTCCTGTTGCCTTTGCTATTCCGTATCCCAATGTTCTTCCGTTAAAGTCCATTGGACAATCCCCTAGTATAGATATATCGCTTATATTGCATGTCTGATATCTACTTAAGTATCCAAGCTTTGTGCAGTCAGTATTGTAAGAATTTAGGAGAATCCTTAATATTGAATTAAGTGGATAGGCACTTAAGAATGTATCTTGGTTTTTAGACAACGGCTCATTTGGCTTAACCACAAAGCTTATGAACTGTGGGACTATCCCAGGAATTGCTACTCTAGATATTCTATTTGACCTATTAGGCATAGTGACTAGTATTGACCCGTCAACTAGCTGCATACCATATTTCTTTGTGCATCCAACAAGGCTTGATTGACTAAACTTATTGGGCTTCTTATAGAAGAACACAGACTTAAATAGTAACTCTGCTAATTTTCCATTGAGCTTCTTCAGCTCATCTATGCCATACTTATTAAAACCTGCTGCAAGTTGCCACTCGTAGCATGGCTCCAAAGCGTCATACGCTCCATTCAAAGTTGCCCTTTGCTTTCTAAACTCATTTGGATTGCACAACTGAAACAAGTCTTTAGAAGCTTCCTCACCGTACGAGTCCTTAAGAATTTTTATTAGCTCAGGTGGACTTTTATCAAGGCTATCATAGACAGATTCAACTGTAATTCCATTAAACATCCCGTTTCCGTAAGGGAAGCAGTACCTTGCCCTAGAAGATGCTCCACCTGAATTGGTCCGAGCTAAAGTCTTGAACACAGTTCCATCAGATAAGTCCATAAAATATCTAGTGGTTGTATCCCCGCCCAGCGTAGATGATGCAAAGTGGCAAAAGGTTTTCTCCATGCCTTTCTCTATCAACTTAGTAAGTTTAGGAGGTACAACTGTACCATTTACAGACATTCTGTTGATTCCACTAGCTGACCAGTTAAACCCTGGTGTTATTACACCCTTAAGCAAATAGTCAGCATTTTCAATCTCTGTCCAACCGCGAGAGGCTGTAGGGTGAAATCCGAAAAAGTACTCTATCTTAGGCGGGTCAGATATATGCGGGTCAGAATTGTAGTTAAACATTCTTGTTGCACAGTACACTACTTTTCCACCTAAGCTTATGAATATTATCATAAGTCTTTTGTTTCTAACTGATGGATAATCGTAAGATACTGTTAGACTGAATATGCTGCACGAGTCACAAGATAATACTACGCTTAGTTTTGTTGACTTTCTGATTTTATTCTTAACCCTAGCTAGCTCAAATATTTTCTCAAGGTCATCAATAGATTTCAAAAAGCTACTTGGCTCAGTAGCTGAAGTTATAATATTAGACATACACCTGAAGCCTACTGGTATACTCTGACTGCTCAAACTCTCTGTTGGATTGTCAGATACCTCTCCGTCTTGTTCAACTTTACCGTCTTGCTCTATTAAACGAAGCACATCAGTTGTTTTCATGAGAAGTCTGTACTTGCTCATATCCAGCTTAACATTTATCTTATCATGTTCTATTGGGTTTGTAGTAGCTGTGTATAAGCTGTACAGAAATTTTGAGCTGCCTATATATTTCTCAGATGCTATCTCCTGTAAGACGGGATTGTCAGAAGCCCCCATAATTAGCTTAGCTTTAAGCATATCCCTATCGCTGGATAGCCCTAGACTATCAATCAATGCTTGATATGCCTCTTCGTCGCTGTCGAATTCCTTTATCAGAAAGTCCTTCTTTTTTATATGCTTGAGCACCTTATTGCCCTTAGATATATACAAAGTTGTTAGCCTATTCTCGTTTGTAGCTCTCTTAAACGCTCTAGTTTCAAACCCAGTAACTGTGTTTGGTATAAATAAATTTTGTATATCGGACCCATTAAAGCAGTCATCTCCGATGGTAGTGATTCCTTTAGGAAGTATTACACTTCTAATTTTGCACTCCTTAAAGGTGCCATCCAATATATGCTTAGTACTCCAATTATACATGTCTAAAACATTCCCGCTAGCAAAAGAGAAGGCTTGACCACCAACATAATTTACATCGGGAAAATCTACATTGGTTATATCAGTAAAATAGAAAGATAGAGTATCAAGCTTAATGCTTGGCTCAACAAAGCTTATTTTCTTGAATTTGCTTCCTTTTACTATTTGTGCACCTACATTTTCTCCTCGGATGACTACTTCAGTTTCTGGGAGTTTAATACTAAACAGCTTGTTCGCCCCGCTAATCTCAAGCACACTAATATCTGCGTTCTCAAAACAATTAGATTGTATCCTGTACACAGCATCTGAGCATATAACAGTAGTTAACCTAGGGCAATTCCTAAAGGACGACTCCATCAATAAGTACCTTGTCTCTTTTGGCAAGATTACCCTCTCAAGATTAGGGCAATCACAGAAGCACAAAGATATATTATCAAGTTTATTACAATTACTTAAGTCTACCTCTTTAGCGCTTATGCCACAGAAACTATTTGTTAAGTACTTTAATTGACTCTCTGGTGGGAATACTACAGCATCAATAGAAGTGCCTGCTAAACTTTTCCCTGTATTGTCATCCTTATTATTGAAGCTATCTTGAATTTGAGATACAGACTTTGGAATTATCAAGTTAGCTAAATTAGTAATTTGGTTGAAAGATGACTTTATTCTAGCTGCAGACGGTGGCAATATTACGCCATTATCAAGAGATACAAAGGTAAAGCAATTAGTTAAATCTGTTAGACTTCCAAACTCGCTTAAATCGCAAGCTACTGGTACAGGCTCAGGTACTTCCAAAGATTTGTTAAATCTAGAAGGTATAAAAGATAATAAATGCTGTATCTCCCCAACATCAATAGGAGCAAGCACTTTGGGGTCTGCTGGCGTCTGCCCCTTTTTAACCAGCAAGTTTACTCCAGCTAAATCTATTGCATCCCTGTCATATTCAGTAGGTGCCACTCTGTTCTCAAAGATTAGACTTTTAATGTTATTGGCACCAGAGAAGCAGTTTGCCCTCAATAGGTGTACTGTATGTGGTATTCTTATAGCTGTCGCCTTTGAGCCTTTGTCCTCATCAGTGACTTCATTAGGATTAAATTGGTCAGAGCAAGCAGATATAATATCTAGCCCTACTGGTACATTTATGATTAGCACATCTGGTGACATGCCAAAGAACTCATTTCTCCAAAGTTTGTAGGTTAACCCATGTGCTTTTATGGCTTTGTCATAATCATCACGCCTTAGCCATGAAGTAAATAGAGGTGATTTGGCTGTTCCTCCACCTATTTGAACTCCGTTTACTTGTCCTTTCCTAAGCTCATACTCCCCTAGTAAACGGCTATATTTTGCATAGGCATAGCTTCCAATATTGATTACATGGTAAGAGTTTTTCAGCTTATCCCCTCTAATAAATAGCAATTTGCCCTCAGTGTCGCATGCTTTAACCACAATGCTTTCTACACCATTACTAGTGCTTAACTGAGAGTCTATAATGGCTATCTCAGTAGGTGAGCTTTTCTTCTCGCCTTCATACAGCGATGGCCAACTACCTATTAGCCTATCAAAATACTTTAGACCTCCTGCACAAGGCTTAGAAAAGCTTTGAGAGAAATGAAGCCCTTCTATAGCTAAGCTACCAGATTTCATAGCCCTTACTACAGCATCAATAGGATAGTCGTATAAGGTAACCTTAGCAGAAGGAGAGTTATCAAATATCCTAATTTTAGCATCGTGCAAAAAGTTGCTATGGTCATGATAAACTACGCCAAGCACATATGCTTCCATGATTTGTACCTCCTTAATAATTTGCTGCTTCAGCCCTTATCACTGACTTATTCCTAAGCCTTACACTCACTTCCCCAGTTCTAACGTCAGTATATATGTCATCTACATGACCGGCTCGTGCTGGAATTTGATATATAGGGAAGCAAACACTACTTGAATAGTAGCAATCCCTGGTGCTAGTTAGCCCTCTAAGTACAAATTCTTTTTCTCCTATGAATATTAGACACATTCCTCCGTAGTAGACTACGTAGTTGTTTCCAACTCTATAGCTTCTCTTTACTTTATCCTGCCTCATATATCTAGGGCTAATGTTTACATGAGTTGACCCTAGTTGACAGCTCATACTCCGGTAAGCCCCATACATTGAGCTAGCTACAATTCTATTTAGAGCATTATTTATCTCTTTTTGGCTAGCTGCACTAAATGCTCTAAGCACCTCTTCTTTAGTCTTAGCCAATCTATTAACAGAGTTACTTACTCCTATCAGCTTGGATTTAAGACGAATAGATTGCTCATCTTTTGAAATTGTATACTCTCTTTTTAGTGTGACTCTTTTGTCAAGCTCATCCCCAAAGGAATCTGACCTCTCGGAATTTAAATAAGTAACCTTAGTATCAGGCTGCACTATAAAATCTAAATGAGGATAGTCAAAGCCTTCCCCTGTGAAGTAGCGAGAAGCTATATAGCATATAGCCCCATCCCATATGATCCTCTTTAGCCCAACTATGCCATTCAGTGACTTCCTGTCAACCTCATTAGTATAACTAGACATGTGAAGAGTTTCAGCCTTACACCCCTTAAACACATTTGAACCAGTATAGCTGCATACCTTTTGTTCAGTAACAACATTAGGGTCTAAAGATTTACAACCCATAAAAGCCTGGTCTTTTATTTCTTTAACTGTTCCCTCTACATATACTTTACGTAATTTTTCACAACCCTCGAATGCCTTATGCCCGATGTAAGATATCTCTCTAAAGTAGATTTCTTCAAGATTTACAAATCTTGAGAAAGCTTTAGCATCAATTTCTACACTGTGACCACAAACTATTATCCGCTGTGCTCTTAAGAAGCTTGATACTAAATCATTGTTAATTCGGTTAAAGCTTGCTGGTATCCTAATGGTTCTTATAAAGTTAAGGGCCTGTATAGGAGTTATTATAATTTTTTGTAAGATATTTGTGGGTACTCCATGCACCATTTCAGGAATATCCAAAGTAGTTACAGAGCCATCCATAGGTACTGGAATTATCAATGTATCATCTTTAATGTATGGCTTACTTGGCTTAACTTCAACTTCAGCCAAATTTCCACTAATCGACTGGATAAACTCGGTGTGCCCCCTAGTTACAAGTTTACAATTAGTAAGTCCAAACCTCTTTGCCATAAGTATTGCCTGGTCCTCTGGTAAAAACCCATGATTTCCAAAGGCATCAACCATAAAGTATTTCTTAGATTCTCCCTTGGTTACATATATAACTGTTACGCTTTTTACATTTCCAAGCTGTCCATTATTTATTGAAGGATATCTTGACTCAGCACCACAAGTCCAATCTAGCTTATTATCTTTAATCCCAAGGTTTTCAATCTCTGTTCCACGCCTAAGTTGTTCAAGAATGAATTGTATGGAGTAATCTGTCATCCTATCATACTTTGAGTTATACAGTCTAATTCCAACAGCGTCACCATTAGCTTTTATAGTAGCAATAGCATATAATGACATGAGTTTACCCTCCCAATTAAATTATTTTAATCTATTGCCCAATAAGTATATAAAAATGAAAACACATTTTTGCTATTTGCACGCCTAAGCTCACAGTTTTTACTAAAAGGCATAAAAAGAGGGTACAGCCTGAGCTGTACCCTCTTAACTTTAGTTCACTTATCTTGCGATATCAGTGTTCAGCACCAACAGCTGCAAATCCTTAGCAGCAGGATCAATGCAATCATAGCAAGTTGCTTTTGTACGCTTGCCAGTATTGACTGTCCAAGAAGCTGCGTCATCATGGTGAACCCCACGCTTACCAGCCTTTAACCACATGCTAGTCTTATGGAGCCACAGAGCACGCTTAGCTGCATACTCTCGTTTCTCAAGCTCAACTGTAATCTGCTGAAGCAATCTTGCTCGCTCAGTGAAGTCCTCTACCCCATTCACCTTAGCAACAAGATTGTTAATTTCAGGCCGGTTCTTCTCCGGGCTTTTCACAATCTTATCGTAGGTGAAATTCTTCGGGTCAAACCCGTTGATGATATAAGATACCTCAGCAACAGGGGTAGATTCCCCAGCTTTTCCAGAGGGCTTCTCGGTTCCGCGAAGGTTAAGAGCGCCAGTAAACACATCGATTCCGGCATCTACGAGAGCAGATAACTCTGCCTCAGACTTCATGGCAAACTGCGGAGCAATACTGCGTCCCTTAGGGGCTGCCACAAATCCAGCATTAGCCAGTTCTTTAACTGCCCCACGAACATACTTCATGCCAATCTTAGCACGAGCCATGTCAAGCGTGTACTTGGCAATGTCTGCATGGCTAAGAATGTAATTAGCATACTTTTGAGGAGAAATCAAAGCAAGCTTAGAAGTATCAACCTCAAAAATCTTGCTGTCCTTCCAGTTGATAAGCCGGTTAACTACATCAATTACCTTTTCATCAGTGACCTCCATAATGGCCATGCTGCGGCTAAATTTCTCAAAGAGGTCATGCTCAGCAGATGCAGGAATAATCAGCCCAATCTTGGACAAGTGATGCTCACCATTGTAGAAGATGTTCTTGCTACGATAAATGTAGGTGTACACCAGCTGACTGTGGGCAGTTCCAGCAAAAGTAGGAGTAGTACTGGGAGCACTAGAAGTAACCTCAATTACACCAGGCTTCTTGAATTTGCAGGAAGCGTTGAACTTAGTCTCGTTGAAATCCAGATGAGGACTTCCAACTTCCCCAATGCCCAGAGGCTTAAAAGCGTCAGGAGCACTCTCCACTTTATCAGAAGTAGCCTCGTACTTAGTGCCCTCAAAATTGATAATGAAACCGTTTAAGCTATCGACGAACTCGAATACATCAAGAATGTCGACATCATTCACGAGTCCACCACCAGTCACAGGCACAGCCGGCTTAGCCGCACTACGAGTTTTCTTGGCATCGCTAGTTCCCTCAATAACTACCATAGGTAGAGAAGACAGAGGGGAGCCAGTCTTACCCGCAATAAACATCTTTCCGGAGGTGTTTACCTTGATTACGAAGTTCACCGGCCGGAACAGCTCAGACAGCTTGATAATATCGGAGTACTTATACTTGTTCTCGTCTCCGTTACCAAACCTAACGCCAAATCCGATATTCTCGTTGTCACGAACATAACGAGAAGTCAGCTCAATGGTATTTTCCACGGGAACCATCTGTCCGTCAGGCATGCTCATCACCATAGGTAGCTGGTTGATGTGGAAACGACCTTTCTCGGTGATGGTGCCGTTAGAGAACAATGCCTGAGAGTTGTTGAACTTCATGTTCCAGAGATGCGCCAGAGTTGAAGGAGTCTCGATAGGCTCATTGTTAGAGCCAATCTGACCAAACTCAGACGGCTTACCCTTCACAACAAAGCCAATCAAGACTTTATTAGGGTTGATGATCATTTTGGTAAGTCTCATAATGCTCAATCCTTTCTATCTAAGTATAAGTTTAATTGAAGAGTACCAGCTAACTCTCCCTTAACTTATCTTAATTATACCACACTATTATTACTTTGTCAACTCTTAGGTATAAAAATTTTTATTTAAAGCTTCTGCACTTTTTAAAAATATGTCTGCAC
>ERZ1090869.184-NODE-184-length-34919-cov-6.679756_pt1 | contig 34919 bp, 27 predicted proteins | sample MGYA00478474_ERZ1090869 | MGnify/ENA primary metagenome ERZ1090869 (study PRJEB33644, sample SAMEA5815748) | chicken gut metagenome | biome: Chicken; feature: Gastrointestinal Tract; material: Caecum | place: Ireland | collected 2019-01-01 | study: A study of the... | reverse complement strand
GGATCGTATCCAAAAAAAAGGGGCTTAATGTCGAGATCCGCGGGGATGAGAGGGCGCGCGCTGTCAGTGATGATATTCTTCCGGCTTCAGAAGAAGACTGGGGTACAGAATATCTGGATGCCATTATTTCTATAAAAGTAGTGGATTCCATAGACGAAGCTATTGAACATATTAATAAATATAATACCGGGCATTCAGAATCGATCGTGACAAAAGATTACGAGCGTGCGATGAAGTTTTTAGATGAGATTGACGCCGCTGCTGTCTATGTGAATGCATCTACCAGATTTACAGACGGATTTGAGTTTGGATTCGGGGCGGAGATTGGCATCAGTACGCAGAAACTTCACGCAAGAGGCCCGATGGGGCTTCAGGCGTTGACAACGACGAAATATATCGGATTTGGCAGCGGACAGATCCGAAAGTAGAGCCTCCGGACAAGAGAGAAGCAAGTACGGAAATAAATACAGCCTGGATAGACGGGACGGATTTGCCGGAGCCTGGATCCGTGGGAAAGGGAGCATACAATGTTTATTCCCCGGATACAGACTCCGGTTTTTTTGTGGACATATAAAAAGAATAGTGCTTGCATAATATGCAAAAATATTGTATTATTATGCAAGTATGAATCGTAACGGCTCACCCGGCGCCATTCGTAAAACCGTATTTCGTGCTTATTGTGGCTGCCGCCACTGTTTTTTACTCATTGACGGGCGCTCGGCTCATCAGAGGAACGGCGCGGGCTGAACTGCTGCGATAAATCATTGAACACAAGGGAGTAAGCTTTACTTCCCTGTAAATGTAGTATATCATTAAGAATCAGAGCGTCAGCGGACAGAGGGATGAGAACGGATAAGTCCGGTTCTTTGTCTGCCGGCGCTGTGAATATTTCACAGGAAAGGAAAATGGAAAAATGATAAAAGTTGGAATTATCGGCGCTACCGGATATGCCGGCGCAGAGCTTGTGAGAATCCTGACGGGACACCCGGACGCTCAGATTGAGTGGTACGGCTCCAGAAGTTATATAGATCAGAAATATGCAGACGTATACAGAAATATGTTTCAGATCGTGGATGCGTCCTGCATGGATGATAATATGGAGAAACTTGCCTCCCTCGTGGATGTGATATTTACAGCTACGCCGCAGGGCCTGTGCGCGTCCCTTATAAATGAGGATATTCTTTCAAAAACGAAGGTGATCGACCTGAGCGCAGACTTCCGGCTCAAGGATGTATCAGTCTACGAAGAGTGGTACAAGATTGAGCATAAGGCGCCGCAGTTTCTGGAGGAAGCGGTATATGGCCTGTGTGAGATCAACAGAGAGAAGGTAAAAAAAGCCAGGCTCGTGGCAAATCCGGGATGCTACACCACCTGTTCCATTCTGACAGCTTATCCCCTGGCAAAAGAGGGACTGATCGACATGGACAGCCTGATCATCGACGCAAAATCCGGAACATCAGGAGCCGGCAGAGGTGCTAAGCTGCCGAATCTCTTCTGTGAGGTAAATGAAAACATCAAAGCGTACGGCGTAGCCACACACAGGCATACGCCGGAGATTGAAGAACAGCTGGGCTATGCGGCAGGGAAAAAAGTTACACTGAGTTTCACTCCACATCTCGTACCTATGAACCGGGGCATACTGGCCACAGAGTATGCCTGCCTGACAGAGAAGGTTACAGAGGAAGAGATAAAAGCAGTATACGACAAATATTATAGAGACGAGAAATTTGTCCGTGTCCTCGACCCGGGCGCCTGCCCTGAAACAAAATGGGTAGAAGGCAGCAATTATGTGGATATCGGATTTAAGATCGATCCCAGGACAAACCGGATCATCATGATGGGCGCTATAGACAATCTGGTCAAGGGCGCAGCCGGACAGGCAGTCCAGAACATGAATCTGATGTTTGGCAAGCGCGAAAGCGAAGGGCTGGAGCTAGTCCCGATGTTCCCGTAGTTTGATTGGGGACGTAGTAAAACCGGGTTTTACTACGTCCCCAATCAAAGATGAGGGTGTCCCAAAATGTAATATGAATGGAGTGCATAAGGCTATGATACGTGTAATGACGATTGAGGACTATGAACAGGTGTATGCCCTCTGGAAGAAAATCAGAGGTTTCGGCATCCGCAGTATTGATGATTCCAGAGAAGGGGTGGAACGTTTTCTGCAGCGCAATCCTTCTACCAGCGTGGTGGCGGAAAAAGACGGAAAAATCGTGGGCAGCATCCTCTGCGGCCACGACGGCAGACGGGGCTGCCTCTATCATGTGTGTGTGGACGAGGCGTACCGGCGGCACGGGATTGGAAGGGATATGGTTGTATTTTGTATGAAGGCCCTTCAGAGAGAAAAAATCAATAAAGTGTCTCTCATCGCTTTTACAAGAAATGATGTGGGAAATGCGTTCTGGAACACGATCGGGTGGACAGAGCGGCCGGATCTGAATTATTATGATTTTACTCTGAATGAGGAAAATATTACGGCATTTAACGAACAGTAACAAGGAAAAGGAGTGCAGGAAAATGAACAGAATTGACGGAGGCGTGACCGCGGCAAAGGGATTTGAGGCTGCTGCGGCCGCTGCGGGAATCAAATACCAGGACCGCACAGATATGGCTCTGATCTACAGTGAAAAACCATGTAAGGCGGCGGGAACCTTTACGACAAATGTGGTGAAAGCCGCTCCGGTAAAATGGGACAGAGCAATTATAGAAAGGAAACTCAGGCCGCAGGCAGTGATCGTGAATTCAGGGATCGCAAATGCGTGTACCGGAAAAGAGGGCATGGACTGCTGCAGGAAGACCGCAGAGGCGGCGGCGCGTACGCTGCATGTGGATGCAGACAGTGTACTGATCGGCTCCACCGGAGTGATCGGAATGCAGATTCCAATGGACAGAATAGAAAAAGGAATACGCATCCTCGCAGCGGAGAGAAAAGCAGACCGGGAGAGCGGCGCCGCTGCGGCAAAAGCGATCATGACAACAGATACAAGGCCGAAGGAGGCGGCAGTTACATTTGAAGTCGGAGGAAAGACAGTAACTATCGGCGGGATGGCAAAGGGCTCGGGCATGATCCACCCGAATATGTGCACCATGCTTTCCTTCATCACAACAGATGCAAAGATATCCGGAAAGGCTCTGAGAAAAGCGTTGAGCGCGGATGTGGAAGACACATACAATATGATCTCCGTGGACGGGGACACATCCACCAACGACACAGTGCTCCTGCTGGCCAACGGCAGGGCGGAAAATGAAAAAATCCGATACGGCACGCCGGAGTATGACCAGTTCTGTGAAGCACTTCATTATGTAAATGAAACGCTGGCAAAAAAGATGGCCGGCGACGGAGAGGGAGCGACTGCTCTGTTTGAAGCAAAGATCGTGGGGGCGCAGTCGAAGGAACAGGCGAAGGTCCTGGCGAAGTCCATTGTCTGCTCCAGCCTGACAAAGACGGCGATCGCCGGACATGACGCCAACTGGGGCCGGATCCTCTGCGCAATGGGATACTCTGGAGCCAGGTTCGATCCGGAAAAAGTAACCCTGTTTTTTGAGAGCAGCGCGGGAAAACTTAAGATCATTGAAAACGGAGTGGCTGTGGAATACAGCGAGGAGAAGGCTACAGAAATACTCTCTCAGCCGGAAGTGAAAGTCACCGCAGATATCGGAGAAGGCGATGCGCAGGCTGCGGCCTGGGGCTGCGACCTGACCCATGAATACATCAATATCAACGCCGACTACCGGAGCTGAGGCGAAGTGAGGAAGGAGAACAGAAGCAATGAATGAAAATATGCAGCAATATCTGGATAAAGCACAGGTCCTGATCGAGGCTCTGCCCTATATCCAGCGCTTTAACAGGAAGATTATCGTAGTAAAATACGGCGGCAGCGCTATGGTGGACGAAGAACTGAAAAAAAGAGTAATTGAAGATGTCACTCTGCTCAAACTGGTCGGGTTCAAGCCCATTATCGTTCACGGCGGAGGCAAGGAGATCAGCAAATGGGTGGCGAAGACAGGGATGGAACCGAAGTTTATCAACGGCCTGCGCGTGACTGACGAAAATACAATGGAAATCGCGGAGATGGTACTGGGCCGTGTAAATAAAAGCCTGGTACAGCTTGTGGAAAGCCTGGGCGTGCGCGCTATCGGCATCAGCGGAAAAGACGGAGGACTTCTGAGAGTGGACAAGAAGTATTCGGACGGACAGGATATCGGTTATGTAGGAGAAATCAAGCATGTCAATGCCCCGGTCCTTTTTGACCTTCTGGAGAACGATTTCCTGCCTATCATATGTCCGGTGGGGCTTGACGATGATTATAATACTTATAATATCAACGCCGACGACGCTGCCTGTGCCATTGCGCGGGCGGTAAGGGCGGAAAAACTGGCCTTTTTGACCGATATAGAAGGAGTATATGAGGATCCGGAAGATCCGTCCACTCTGATCTCGGAACTGTGGGTGGATGACGCGAAGAAGCTGATGGCGTCCGGGAACATCGGAGGCGGCATGCTCCCGAAGCTGCAGAACTGTATTGACGCGATCGCACACGGGGTTTCCAGGGTACATATCCTGGACGGCCGAATTCCCCACTGTCTCCTTCTGGAAATCTTTACAAACAAAGGAATCGGAACAGCGATATTAAACAGTAAAGAAAGCAGGTATTATTATGGTGAACAGTAAGATAAAAGCGGCGGAGGAAAATCTGATCCATGTATACAACCGGTTTCCGATCGCTCTTGATCATGGAGAGGGGATGTACCTTTATGACACGGAGGGAAAGGAATATCTTGATTTTGCGGCGGGATTTGCTGTGACAGGCCTGGGGTATGACTGCCGGGAACTGAATGAAGCCCTGAAAGACCAGATCGACCGGCTGTATCACACGTCCAATCTCTATTATCATGAAAGCTGCGGAGAGGCGGCCAGGGAGCTGAACCGGGTCTGCGGCATGGATCGGGTGTTTTTTACAAACAGCGGCGGCGAGGCAAACGAAGGAGCTCTGAAGGCGGCAAGAAGGTATGCGTACACGAAGAAAACCGGACGGTATGAGTTTATTGCGATGGAGAATTCTTTCCACGGGAGAACCTTCGGGGCGGTGTCTGTGACGGGGCATACGCCCTATCGGGAACCTTTTGAACCTCTGGTGCCGGGCGTGAAGTTTGCTAGATTCAATGATCTGGACAGCGTGGAAGCGCTGGTGAGCGACAAGACCTGCGCGATTATCCTGGAACCCCTGCAGGGCGAGGGAGGCATCAATCTGGCTACGCGGGAATTTATGGAAGGAATCCGCAGGATCTGTGATGAAAACAACATTCTTATGATCTGTGACGAAGTGCAGTGCGGTATGGGGAGGACCGGAAACATGTTTGCATGGCAGGGGTACGGTGTGAGACCGGATATTCTTACCATGGCCAAAGCCATCGGAAACGGAATCCCGGTGGGGGCATTCGCCATGACCGAGGAAGTGGCGGCATACTCCCTGCAGCCCGGCGATCACGGCGCCACATACGGAGGAAATCCGCTGGCGTGTACTGCTGTAAAAAAGGTAATTGAAATCTTTGAGAGAGAGGACATTGTTGGCCATGTGAATAAGGTTGCGCCGTATCTGACAAAGAAACTGGATGAACTTGTAGAAGAACTGGACTGTGTGACTGAGCGCAGGGGAACCGGACTGATGCAGGGGATTGTAGTTACAAAGCCTCTGGCTGAGGTAAACGCGCGGGCGATCGAAGAAGGGCTTCTGATCATTCAGGCCCAGGGAAATGTATTCCGTTTTGTGCCGCCGCTGATCGTGGAAGAAAAGCATATCGACGAAATGATAGAAAAAATGAAGAAAGCGCTTCGGTAGGCAGACTCTGCAGAAAAGGCGCCGGGAGTCTAATACCCCGATGCTTGCATCGCTGCCTGCTTGATGCCCCGTATGCTTGGATCGGGGTATTAGACCCTCGCGGCAGTCGCCAAATGGACATGCCCGCATGTCCGCCTGGCTCGTTGTTCGCGGGAATAAAGGAACCGGTTATCGGATATACTGAAATATGCAGACAGCAGCATATGGAGGTAGGAAGATGATCGGTTTTTTTATTGCTCTTTTATCGGGCGCCCTGATGAGTGTACAGGGCGTATTTAACACGCAGGTAACAAAAACAACAGGCGTATGGGTCAGCAACGGATGGGTGCAGCTTACTGCATTTGCAGTCTGTCTTGTGGTGTGGCTCGCAACAGGACGCGACAGCATTGCGGCGCTTGGAAAAGTGGAACCCAGATACATGCTTCTGGGCGGGGTGATCGGAGCCGGTATTACGTGGACGGTGATCAGGAGCATAGATGCTCTGGGCCCGGCCAGATCCGCTCTTCTCATTGTGATCGCACAGCTCGCCGTGTCGTATGTGATCGAACTTTTCGGACTTTTTGGCATGGACAGAGAGCCTTTTGACTGGAGAAAGCTGGGCGGGCTCGTGCTGGCGATCGCGGGCATTGCAATTTTCCAGTGGGAGTAAGAGCGGGTGGACGGATCAGAATAGAACTGTAATAAATGTTCAATAAAGCTGTAACAAACATGTAATTCTCTATTGTTTTTTTGATTGAAATTCGTTACAATAGTAACAGGCTGCATACACAGCCGGGTTCACGGGAAGAGCCGGGTGTCCTTCAGGAACATCGGGGTTTCCGTGCGCCGTTTTTATGTCCGGCATAAAGGGGTTATTCTCACAGTCTGCGGATTGTGAGGGAAATATGCGAGGCGATTTGAGGATTTTCACAATGCTGGCGGCTCTTATAGGAGCGTCTTTTTTGCTTGCCGGCTGCGGCCAAAAGCAGGACGACGGACTTGAAGAACTGGAATTGACAGATGGATCCGGGGCAGAGGAAAATTCAGATCCACAGGAGGACTGTGGGGAAAATGAGGAGATATACGCTTATGTCTATGTGTGCGGGGCGGTACATTCTCCGGGAGTATATAAACTGAAAAGCGATGCGCGTGTGTTTGAGGCGGTCGAGATGGCCGGAGGCATGACAGATGATGCGGCCGGCGAGTATATCAATCAGGCGGAACTTATAACAGACGGAGGGCGCATCTATGTGCCGACTGTGGAGGAGTCACAGAAGTACGGCACAGGGGTTGAAGGAAGCGGGATAACCGACAGTGCGGACGGAAATTTGCAGGGAAAGATAAATATTAATACAGCCGGAAAAGAGGAACTCATGGAACTCACCGGTATCGGCGAGGCAAAAGCCCAGAGCATTTTGGATTACCGACAGGAACACGGGCGGTTCAAAAGCACAGAGGAACTGATGCAGATTGAGGGAATCAAGGAGGGAGTATTTAATAAAATAAAGGATAACATAACTATATAAGCAGGGAGACGAATTGTTGGAGTATGAGTAAGAAGATATTGGTTGTGGATGACGAAAAATTAATCGTAAAGGGAATCCGGTTCAGTCTGGAGCAGGAGGGAATGGAAGTGGACTGCGCCTACGACGGGGAAGAGGCACTGGAGTTTGCCAGGAACTGCGAATATGACCTGGTACTGCTGGATGTAATGCTTCCCAGAAAGGACGGCTTTGAGGTGTGTCAGGAGATCAGAGAGTTCTCGGATATGCCGATCGTCATGCTGACGGCAAAAAGCGAGGATATGGATAAAATACTGGGGCTGGAATACGGCGCTGACGACTACATAACCAAACCATTTAACATTCTCGAAGTCAAGGCGCGGATAAAGGCGATCATGCGCCGCACGACCAAGAGGAAAGAACCGGCCGGGAGTCCGGTCCTTATCAAGGGGAACATGAAGATCGACTGTGAGAGCAGGAGAGTGTTCATCGGAGAAAGGGAGATCAACCTGACGGCAAAGGAGTTTGATGTGCTGGAGCTTCTTGCCATGAACCCGAATAAGGTATACAGCAGGGAAAACCTTCTTAATCTTATCTGGGGTTACGACTATCCCGGAGACGCCAGGACAGTGGATGTCCATATCAGGAGGCTGAGAGAAAAGATCGAGGTAAATCCAAGCGAACCGAAATACGTACATACGAAGTGGGGAGTGGGTTATTATTTCCAGGGGTAAGCTGCAGCTTAAAATCAGAGACAGGATATTTCGAAATCTGCGGGTGCGCATGATCGTGATCATTATGCTGGCGGGGCTTGTGCCCTGTCTGGCTGCGCTTTTTGGAATTGTGACATATTATGAGTCCAGAGCGGTTGAACTGCAGACTGCGGAAATCCAGAATCAGTGCACAATTCTATGTAATCAGTTCGGCACTTACGGATATCTTTCCGACACATCATCCGAAGTTATCAATGCGAATCTTTCACAGCTGACAGATATCTATAACGGGCGGGTCATGGTTATCGACGGACAGCTCAGAGTTGTCAAGGACACGTACAGCCTCGACGAGGGGAAAACGGATGTGTCCGAAAATGTGGTCCGCTCAATGCAGGGAGAAACAGTCAGTTATTACGACAAGAAAAATCACTATATCGAAGTTTCCACTCCGATCCCCGGGCCTGACGGGGAGGGGACTGCAGGGGTTATGCAGGCCAGCGTTTCAACAGACAGTATTGAAGATACGATTACCGAGATGTATACCCAGGGCAGTGTGCTTATCGGGATAGCGATGATCCTGCTCGCTCTCGCGGGAGTATTCGCGGCAGACAGAGTAGTGCGGCCGCTTCACAGGATCACAAAGGCGATCGAGAGTGTAACGGAGGGTTACAGCGATGATGTCCTTCATGTAGAGACATATACAGAGACCCGGCAAATGAGCGAGGCATTTAACAAAATGCTGGGCAGGCTGAAGCTGCTTGATGAATCGCGGGAAGAATTTGTATCCAATGTCTCCCATGAACTGAAAACTCCCATGACATCTATGAAAGTGCTTGCGGATTCACTTCTGGAGCAGGAAAATGTGCCGGTGGAGATGTATCAGGAATTCATGGGCGACATCGCAAAAGAGATCGACAGGGAAAACCAGATCATTACAGATCTGCTTTCCCTTGTAAAAATGGATAAAACAGGACAGAATATTAATATACAGACGGTCAATATCAACGAACTGCTGGAACAGATATTGAAACGGCTGAAACCGATCGCGGAAAAGAAAAACGTTGAGATCGTCATGGAGAGTTTCCGTCCGGTATCTGCCGAAATTGACGAGACGAAGCTTTCTCTTGCCGTGTCCAATCTGGTGGAGAACGCGATCAAATATAACACAGATAATGGCTGGGTCCATGTATCTCTTAATGCAGACCACAAGTTTTTCTATATCAAAGTGGAGGACTCGGGTATCGGTATTCCGGAAAAAGACCAGGATCACATTTTTGAACGGTTTTACCGGGTGGACAAGTCCCATTCCAGAGAGATCGGCGGAACAGGACTGGGTCTTGCCATTGCAAGAAACGCGGTGATCGTGCACAGAGGCTCTATTAAGGTTCACAGCATTGAGGGAGAGGGAACGACATTTACGGTAAGGATCCCTCTCACTTATGTAGCTGCATAGGAGGCGAGAAAATGAAAAGATTGAGAAGGGCAGTATTCTTGCTGCTTCCTGTCCTGACAGTTCTCCTCACTGCATGCGCGAAGCGGACGGACGTAGGCGGAGACGACTCTTATATATACAGCCTGAATACAGACCGGACCGGGCTTGTAAAGATTACCTTTGAATTTGATGAGGAAGACCCGCTGGAACAGGCAGAAGCTATATTAAAAGAGATGAAAAAACCAGCTTCTGAGATTGAATACACCACCGTATTTCCCGAGGATGTGGAGGTCGCAGAATGCGAGATGAGCGGCGGTATTCTCACGGTAGACTTTAACGGTGCATATCTTCGGATGGAAAGTCTGGAGGAAAAGCTGGTGAGAGCCGCAGTTGTACAGTCCCTTGTACGGGTAGACGGCATCAATGCAGTCTCGTTTTCTGTGGAGGGAGAGAGTCTGAAGGATGGAGACGGCAGAACTGTGGGACTTATGAATGCGGATGATTTTGTGGAAAATACAGCGTCATCTCCGAGCGCATACCAGACAGGGACGCTGGTGCTGTATTTTGCAAACGAGGACGGAGATAAACTGGTGGCGCAGAAAATGGACGTCAGATACAGCAGCAATGTGTCCAGGGAAAAGCTGATCGTGGAAAAGCTGATGCAGGGCCCCCAGGGCGGAGATGCGGGGCCTGTGATCAATCCGGATACGAATCTGCTCAGTGTTACGATCAAGGACAGGATCTGCTATGTGAATTTTGACAGCACATTTCTTACCGGCGCTTATGATATCGTGCCGGAACTGACTGTTTATTCGATCGTGAATTCTCTGGTTGAGGGAACAGAGGCCGATCAGGTGCAGATCACGATCAACGGAGAATCGGATAATACATATATGGAGGCCGTGGATCTGTCCAGGCCTCTGGAGGAGGATATGGATTGGGTCGCAGCTGAAGACGATGAAACATGAAACGACCCCTGTGTACATTCTGTACATTATTTCTTATTATACAGGCTGCAAGGACGGCGCTTTTTCTGCAGGCGGACGGGGACAATCTGTCCGGGACAGCGGCTGTTCTTGCAGACGGATCCAGACAGATTGTCCTTACGGGAACTGTGGAACGGATGGATGAAAAGAAGAAAGTGAACGCGGTATTCCTTACGGATAATCACATTTCTATTGCGGATCGGGAGATCGGCGAGTCAAAAGTGCTGGTTTATGTCAGACCAGATCAGACCAAAAGCAGAATCAGAGCCGGAAACAGGCTCCGCATCTCAGGGCAGGCCGAGATATTTGAAGAGGCGCGTAATCCCGGAAATTTTGATCAGAAATTCTACTATAGAAAACAGGATATCCACTTTTTTGTGTGGGCGGAAAATACAGAAATCATATCAGCAAAAACCGACCGGATAAAGGACTTTCTGCAGCGTCTGAGATCCGGCTGGAAGGATACTCTGACCGCACATCTCGGAGAATATTACGGAAATACGATGAGCGCCGTGCTTCTGGGCGAAAAAGGCGGATTGGATGAGGAGATGAAAAAGCTGTATCAGAAAAACGGGATCGGCCATATCCTGGCCATCTCCGGGCTCCATATGTCTTTTATCGGATCCGGCATATACGGCATGCTCAGAAGGGCCGGACTGTCTTTTGCCGTCGCCGGGCTGTGCGGCGGCGGGATCCTGATCCTTTATACACTGATGATAGGAGGGAGCGTATCAGCCGTCCGCGCCCTGCTCATGTTCCTTATAAGGGCCGGGGCAGATGTGGCGGGAAGAGATTATGATCTGCCTACCAGTTTGGCTGCATCAGCCGCCGTTACGGGAGCGTGGCAGCCGCTGTACCTGATGGACGCCGCGTATCAGCTCTCTTATGGGGCCACACTGGGGATCGCGCTTTTGACCCCTCTGTTTGAAGATATGATGGCCGGACAGAAATCTGTCCGGCCGGATTCTTCCAAAAAGACAAAAAAGAAAGGCATAAAAGGGAAGATCGCAGGGAGAACCGCGGCGCTGGCGCAGCAGCTGACTGCGGGGCTTGCGGCCAGTCTGTCGGTCAGTATTTTTCTGATGGGTCCCCTTCTGTATTTTTATTTTGAAATCCCGCCATATTCTACGGTGCTGAATCTTGCAGTGATACCGGCCATGTCTCTGGTCATGGGCGCCGGTCTTCTCGGCTCCGTTCTTACTCTTTTGTGGGACGGCCTGGGAGGAATGGTTTTGACGATCTGTAAGGCGGTGCTTGCAGCATATGACGGTATATGCGCCACGGCAGGATATTTGCCGGGCAGCCGGGTTGTGACGGGACAGCCGTCTCCCCTGTGGCTGGCTGTGTATTATTGCGGAGTGTTCCTGGTGTATCTGGTTTACCGGTGCATCAGGCATTGCCGGAAAAAAAGAGCTGCGGAGGGTCTTCCAGAACCGAAAGAGCGTTCGTGGGCAGCAAGGCTCCCCGGAGCCGTACTGCTCTGTTTTGCAGCCTTTATGGCTGCGGCCTGCCGGTGGGACAGCTGCCATATGAACGGAATTCAGATTACCGTGCTGGATGTGGGACAGGGAGACGGCATCTTTGTCCGAAGTTGTTCCGGTAAGTCATATTTTGTGGACGGCGGGAGCAGTGACGTCTCTTCTCCGGGGACATACAGAATCGAGCCGTTTCTTCTGGCGTCCGGCGCCGGAAGCCTGGAGTATGTATTTCTAACACACGGAGATGCGGATCATATAAACGGCATGGAAGAAATGCTGGAAGACCAGGAACTGGGCATTCGTATCAAAAATCTTGTCCTTCCTCCAAAACCCTATATTGATGAAAAATTGTCCCGAATAGCGGGTATCGCCAGAAAGAACGGAACCCGGGTGATAACAATGGAACCCGGAGACAGTATCTGCGAGGAGGGCACAGGTCAGAAATTCGGCCTGACCTGTCTTGCGCCGGACCATTCTCTCCCTGCCGGCACAGAAGGCAATGCGGCTTCCATGGTCCTTGAACTGTCATATGGGGATTTTTCCATGCTGCTCACGGGAGATCTGGAGAAAGATGGAGAAAAGAGTCTGGTGGAAAGCGGGAACCTTAAACAGTGTACGGTTCTGAAGGCTGCCCATCACGGTTCCGGCTCTTCCGGGACGGAGGACTTTCTTGATATTGTCAGACCCTCCTGTGCGATCATATCTGCGGGCAGGGACAACCGGTACGGCCATCCCCACCCTGAGACACTGGAACGGCTGGAAAAAGCGGGGTGTACGGTGTACTCCACCCAGGACTTCGGAGCCGTGTCTGTATGGACGGACGGAAGCCGGGTAAAGATCACCGGGTTCCATTCCCCGTCCGCGGATGGGAGGAAGAAAGGATTTTAAGCCGCCTCTTGTCAAAAAGGACAGGTTTCAGATATAATAGAGAAGTTATGAAAAGTTTAAATGAAGATCTGAAGACAGGAAAATTTAAACAGATATATCTGCTGTACGGCTCTGAGGGCTATCTGAAAAAGCAGTACAAGGAGCGCTTTATAAAAGCCATGCTCCCGGAAGGCGATACGATGAACTATGCCTATTATGAGGGGAAAGGAACCGATATAAAGGAAGTGATCGATCTGTCAGAGACGCTGCCTTTTTTTGCTCCGCGCCGTCTTGTTGTGTTCGAAAATACCGGTTTTTTTAAAAGCGGGGGAAATGATCTGGCCGATTATGTCAGAGAACTGCCGGAAACAACGTTTTATATTTTTATTGAAAGCGAGATCGACAAAAGAAGCAGACTGTACAAGACAGTAAAGACCAAAGGGCATATTGTGGAACTGGCCACGCAGGATGAAAATACGCTGAAGCGCTGGATACAGAGCATTTTAAAAAAGGAAGGGAAAAGCATGGCGGATGCCGACATCCTCTATTTTCTGAACAAAGTCGGCACAGATATGGAAAATATCCAGAAAGAACTGGAAAAACTGGTGTGTTATGCGCTGGAGCGCCAGACACTGGGAAGAGAGGATGTAGACGCGGTCTGTGTCACACAGATATCCAATCATATTTTTGATATGGTCAGCGCGGTCTCCGAGAAAAACCAGAGACGTGCGCTGGATCTTTATTATGAACTGCTGGCCCTGAAGGAGCCGCCCATGCGGATCCTGTTTCTGCTGACCAGACAGTACAGACTGTTATTTCATGTGAAATCCCTTGTACAGCAGGGGTACGGCAGAAAGGAGATCGCATCCAGGGCCGGCCTGCATCCTTTTGCGGCGGGGAAATATATGGATCAGTCAAAAAGGTTCCGGTTGGGAGAACTGCGTTCCGTAATGGAAGAAGGGGCGCGCATCGAACAGGATGTGAAAACGGGACTTCTGTCCGACAGTCTGGCGGTAGAGCTGTTTATCGTAAAATATTCCGCGAAAAGTTGACGGAGCTGTTTCAGGATAAAAATGAGGTAATTGGAGGAAGAAAAGTGTCAGTTATAGATCAGAGCAGAATAAGAAATTTTTGTATTATCGCACATATCGATCATGGTAAATCCACTCTGGCGGACCGTATCATAGAGATGACGGGTCTTCTGACCAGCAGAGAGATGCAGGCTCAGGTTCTGGATAATATGGAACTGGAACGGGAGCGGGGGATCACGATCAAAGCCCAGGCGGTCCGCACGGTATACAGAGCGGACGACGGGGAGGAGTATATATTCAACCTGATCGACACCCCGGGGCATGTGGATTTTAACTACGAAGTGTCCAGAAGCCTGGCGGCCTGCGACGGAGCGATCCTTGTTGTGGATGCAGCCCAGGGCGTGGAGGCGCAGACTCTTGCAAATGTATATCTTGCATTGGATCATGACCTGGATGTAATGCCTGTGATCAATAAGATCGACCTGCCCAGCGCGGAGCCGGACCGGGTGAAAGAGGAGATAGAGGACGTGATCGGCATTGACGCCGAAGACGCTCCGCTGATCTCCGCAAAAACAGGAGAGAATGTTCATGACGTGCTGGAGCAGATCGTAAAAAAGATTCCCGCTCCGGGCGGAGATCCGTCCGCACCGCTCCAGGCTCTTATTTTTGATTCAAAATATGATTCTTACAAGGGCGTTATCGTGTTCTGCCGGATTAAAGAAGGAACGGTGAAAAAAGGCACGCCGATGCTTATGATGGCTACCGGAGCAAAAGCCGAAGTGGTGGAAGTGGGGACATTTGGCGCCGGACAGTTTATTCCCTGCGATGAACTTAGCGCAGGTATGGTAGGCTATATTACAGCAAGCCTTAAAAATGTAAAGGAAACCCGAGTTGGAGATACGATCACAAACGCAGAGCATCCCTGCAGCGAGCCCCTGCCCGGGTATAAGAAAGTCAATCCCATGGTCTACTGTGGCCTTTATCCGGCGGACGGCGCGAAATACCCGGATTTAAGAGACGCGCTGGAAAAGCTGCAGCTAAACGATGCGGCTCTTCAGTTTGAAGCGGAGACCTCAGTTGCGCTTGGATTTGGATTCCGCTGTGGATTTCTGGGGCTTCTTCACCTTGAGATCATCCAGGAGCGTCTGGAGAGAGAGTATAACCTGGATCTTGTCACAACCGCCCCCAGCGTAATCTATAAGATACACAAGACAAACGGAGAGGTCGTAGATCTGACCAATCCGACGAATATGCCGGATCCGGCGGAAATCGACTATATGGAAGAGCCAATGGTAAAAGCGGAGATCATGGTAACGTCTGAGTATATCGGCGCTATCATGGATCTGTGCCAGGAGCGCCGAGGTATCTACCAGAGCATGGAATATATTGAAGAAAAGCGTGCTGTACTCCATTATCATCTGCCCCTGAACGAGATTATCTATGATTTCTTTGATGCGTTGAAGTCCAGATCAAGAGGCTATGCATCTTTTGATTACGAGATGATGGGATATCAGAGATCAGAGCTTGTCAAGCTGGATATCCTTATCAATAAAGAAGAGGTAGATGCCCTTTCCTTCATCGTTTTTGCGGGAAGCGCTTACGACAGAGGCAGAAGGATGTGCGAGAAGTTAAAAGCAGAGATACCCAGACAGCTGTTTGAGATTCCGATTCAGGCGGCCATCGGCAGCAAGATCATTGCCAGGGAAACGGTCAAGGCGATGAGGAAAGATGTGCTGGCGAAGTGTTACGGCGGAGATATTTCGCGTAAGAAGAAGCTGCTCGAGAAGCAGAAAGAAGGAAAGAAACGGATGCGCCAGGTTGGAAATGTAGAAATTCCGCAGAAGGCGTTTATGAGCGTGTTAAAGCTGGATGACGACTGATACAACGGAGCAGTGTATGAAAAACAAGAAAGAACTGGAACTATATGTGCACATCCCGTTTTGTGTAAAGAAGTGTGCATACTGTGATTTTTTGTCCGCTCCCGCCTCCGGGCGGGAACGGACCGCTTATGTGGACGCTCTGACCAGAGAAATCAGGAGCAGAAAAAACGATTATGGTGATTACCGCGTGAGCACGATATTCTTGGGCGGCGGCACCCCTTCAATTTTGGCAGGGGATGACACCGCCCGTATTTTTCGCGCTCTTTATGAAAGCTTCCGCATCTCAGGCAATGCTGAGATCACCATGGAGGTAAATCCGGGAACCGTGTCCGAGGAGAAAGCCGCGGCGTGGAAAACCTGCGGCGTCAACCGGCTGAGTATCGGGCTTCAGTCTGTAAACGATGAAGAACTGCAGATGCTCGGACGCATCCACACATACCGGGAATTCCTGAATACATGGAAACTGGTGCGCAGGGAAGGGTTTGAAAATATAAATATCGATCTGATCTCAGCCATTCCAGGACAGAGTTTAAAAAGCTGGGAGGAGACGCTCCGCATAACGGCAGGATTAAACCCGGAACATATCTCCGCGTACAGTCTGATCGTGGAAGAGGGAACTCCCTTCTACGAGAGGTATGGGGAGAAAGAAAGTACAGGGGCATCTTTCTGTAAAACTCATCCTATGCCGCCGCTTCCCGACGAGGATACAGAGCGTGAGATATACAAGGCCACGGAGAAGATCCTGGCAGAATTCGGCTATCATCGATATGAAATATCTAATTATTCGAAAAGCGGGTATGAATGCCGCCATAATCTCGGCTACTGGGAGAGAAAAGAATATCTGGGACTCGGGCTGGGCGCCTCGTCCCTGATCGGCGGATGCCGGTTCCATAATACCGCCGATATGGAAAAGTATATGGAAATATGTACGACCTGCTCTGCGGCGGAACATAGATGTAGATCTGGTGATGCCGGAGACCGGAAAAATATCCGAAGAGATACAGATGTTACAGAACTCAGTGAAGATATCGAAAATCTGACCACCGAAGATCAGATGGAAGAATTTATGTTCCTCGGCCTTCGGAAGATGGAGGGCATTTCTGAAAAAGACTTTTATGAGGCATTTGGAAGAAATATCAGAGAAGTGTACGGATTGCAGCTGAAAAAACTGGAAGAACAGAAACTGATCGAATGCCGCCGCAAAAGAGTAAGGCTGACAGAGCGAGGAATCGATGTCAGCAATTATGTGTTCAGTGAGTTTATCTTTTAGCAGCTGAACTGCTACATTATTTCAATAAAAAATGTATAAACATGGTTGACAAACCGAAAAGTGAGTGCTATCTTAATATACGGAAGGTGTTAGCACTCAAAACAAGGGAGTGCTAATAGCGAGAAGGGAGGGAATGCAGTGGCAGTCGATACTTCGTTAAGCGAAAGAAAACTTATCATATTGAAGGCTATCATTCAGAACTACCTTGAGACCGGAGAACCGGTCGGCTCGCGGACTCTTTCAAAATATACGGAATTGAATCTCAGTTCTGCGACGATCCGAAATGAGATGGCGGATCTGGAGGATCTTGGATATATTTTCCAGCCGCACACTTCTGCAGGCCGTATCCCTTCGGATAAAGGATACCGGCTGTATGTGGATATGCTGATGGAGGACAAAGAAGAGGAAATCACAAAACGCGAGAACGCCATGCTTGAGAAAGCTGACAAGGTCGAAAAAGTGCTGCAGCAGGCGGCAAAAGTGCTTGCGTCCAACACAAATTATGCGACCATGGTGTCCGCTCCGGTCAACAGCCGGAACACGCTGAAATTTATCCAGCTCTCACAAGTGGATGCAGAACAGGTCGTGGCAGTTATCGTGCTTGGAGGAAATGTGATCAAGAATAAGATCATTGAAGTCGGTGAAACATTAAGTAATGAGACACTGCTTAAGCTGAATATGCTTCTGAACACGACGCTTAACGGCATGCCGATCGATCAGATCACTCTGGGACTGATCGCAAGGCTCAAAGAACAGGCGGGGATCCACAGCGAGGTGGTCGGCCATGTGCTGGACGCAGTGGCAGAGATCATACATGTGGATGACGATATGAAGATCTACACAAGCGGAGCCACGAACATCTTCAAGTATCCGGAACTCAGCGACAAGCAGAGCGCTCAGGAGATCATAAGTGCATTTGAGGAGAAGCAGCAGCTTGAGGAATTGGTTACAGAAACTCTTGCCAGCGAGAACAACCATGGAATACAGGTTTACATCGGTGACGAAGCGCCGGTGAAAACGATGAAGGACTGCAGTGTGGTGACAGCCACATACGAGTTGGGCGAGGGGATGAAAGGAACGATCGGCATCATTGGCCCGAAGCGGATGGATTATGAACATGTCATGAAGACGCTGAAGACTCTCCAGGGAGAGTTGGACGCGATTTACAATAAAAATCCGAAAGAATAGGAAGGTAGAAAGCTGGTGAGTGACAAGATGAGCAAAGAAGATATGGTAAAGGAAGCCGTAGAAGAGGCAAAAGCAAAAGCTGCTGCAGATGCAGAAAGCGATGAGCAGTCAAAGGCTGCCGGGAAAGTTTCGGAGGAAACGTCCGAAGCCGGGGAAGCTGCCCCGGAGGAAGACGAGACCGTCGAAGAACAGGAGGACGCGGCGGAGACAGAAGCGGAAAATGCAGATCCTGCCGATGAAAAGGACTCCAGATCAGAGAAAAAGAAGCTTTTCGGAAAAAAGAACAAGAAAGATAAAAAAGACGAGAAGATTGATGAGCTTACCGATCGTCTTACCCGTCAGATGGCAGAGTTCGATAACTTCCGCAAACGTACAGAAAAGGAAAAATCCCAAATGTACGAGATAGGAGCGAAAGATATCATAGAAAAGATCCTGCCGGTGGTTGACAATTTTGAGAGAGGATTGGCCTCCATGCCGGAAGATGAAAAAGCCACCCCCTTTGCAGAGGGAATGGAAAAGATCTACAAACAGTTCATGACAACACTGGAGGGGATCGGAGTAAAACCGATCGAGGCAGTGGGCCAGGAATTCAACCCGGATTTCCACAATGCAGTGATGCATGTGGAGGACGAGGAACTGGGTGAGAACATCATCACAGAGGAATTCCAGAAAGGCTATATGTACCGTGACAGCGTCGTGAGACACAGCATGGTAAAAGTGGCAAATTGACATTGAGCACTTGGCGGGGGCTTTTCGAGCCTGGTGCGAAAGTCGATACACCGAGCGGTGCGAGGTTGTATCTTCATTAAATAAAATTTAACCAATCATTGGAATATAAAAAACAAATCAATTAAAGGAGGAGCATTACAATGGGCAAAATAATTGGTATTGACCTTGGTACGACAAACAGCTGCGTGGCTGTTATGGAAGGCGGTCAGCCGACAGTCATCGCAAACACAGAAGGTGCAAGAACAACACCGTCAGTTGTGGCATTTACAAAGACGGGTGAGCGTTTGGTGGGAGAGCCGGCAAAGCGTCAGGCTGTAACAAACGCAGGCAGAACAATCTCTTCGATCAAGAGAGAGATGGGGACAGACTACAAGGTAGACATTGACGGAAAGAAATATTCTCCCCAGGAGATTTCCGCGATGATCCTTCAGAAACTGAAGGCAGACGCAGAGGGATACCTTGGCGAGAAAGTAACAGAGGCTGTTATTACAGTTCCGGCTTACTTTAACGACGCTCAGCGTCAGGCTACAAAAGATGCAGGCAAGATCGCAGGCCTTGATGTAAAGCGTATCATCAACGAGCCTACAGCTGCTGCACTGGCATATGGACTTGACAATGAGAAAGAGCAGAAGATCATGGTATATGATCTGGGCGGCGGTACTTTCGATGTGTCGATCATCGAGATTGGCGACGGCGTTATCGAGGTTCTCTCCACTGCAGGAAACAACCGTCTCGGCGGGGATGACTTTGATCAGAAGATCACAGACTACATGCTGGCAGACTTCAAGGCAAAGGAAGGCGTAGATCTCTCAGGTGACAAGATGGCTCTCCAGAGATTGAAAGAAGCGGCAGAGAAAGCAAAGAAAGAACTTTCTTCCGCGACAACGACGAATATCAACCTTCCGTTCATCACAGCAACATCTGAGGGACCGAAGCATTTTGATATGAACCTTACAAGAGCAAAATTCGACGAATTGACAAGAGATCTTGTAGACAAGACGGCAGAGCCTGTAAAACGTGCGCTCTCCGATGCCGGCATAACAGCGGCAGATCTCGGGCAGGTACTCCTTGTCGGCGGATCCACACGTATTCCGGCTGTACAGGAAGAGGTGAAGAGACTGACCGGAAAAGAGCCGAGCAAATCTCTGAATCCGGATGAATGCGTTGCACTTGGCGCGTCCGTACAGGGCGGCAAGCTTGCCGGCGATGCGGGTGCAGGAGATATCCTTCTTCTGGATGTTACTCCGCTGTCACTTTCCATCGAGACAATGGGCGGCGTTGCTACAAGACTGATCGAGAGAAATACAACGATCCCGACGAAGAAGAGCCAGATCTTCTCAACAGCCGCAGATAATCAGACAGCTGTTGACATCAACGTAGTACAGGGTGAGAGACAGTTCGCTAAGGACAACAAATCTCTGGGACAGTTCAGACTGGACGGAATCCCGCCGGCTCCGCGCGGAGTACCGCAGATCGAGGTTACATTCGATATTGATGCGAACGGTATCGTAAACGTATCAGCTAAGGATTTGGGAACAGGTAAGGAGCAGCACATTACGATCACGGCAGGTTCCAATATGTCTGATGCAGATATTGATAAGGCTGTCAAAGAGGCGGCTGAGTTCGAGGCTCAGGACAAGAAGAGAAAAGAAGCCATCGATGCAAGAAATGAAGCGGATGCAATGGTATTCCAGACAGAGAAGGCCCTCAAAGATGTAGGCGACAAACTGGATGCAAATGACAAAGCGGCAGTTGAGGCGGACGTTCAGGCACTTAAAGATGTGCTTGCAAAATCTACTCCGGAAACTGCAGCAGATGCAGATGTAGCTGAGATCAATGCTGCAAAAGAGAAACTGATGGAGAGTGCTCAGAAACTGTTCACAAAGATGTATGAGCAGGCGGGAGCAGGCGCGGCCGGCGGTCCGAATCCGGGAGCAGGCGCAGGCCCGAATCCTGGCGCAGGTCCGGCACCGGAAGGTTTCCAGGGCGATGACGTGGTTGACGGGGACTATAAAGAAGTTTAAATTCCCGTTCACGGCTGTGAGATGTGAATAGAGCACAGGGAATCTTCCCATTGTTTCATGATAGGAATAAGAAAAATTCTACGGAACCACTGGGTGGTTTCGTAGATTTTTTCGTGAAAGGTAGAGTATTCAAGTTATGGCAGAGGCAAAGAGAGATTATTATGAGGTGCTCGGAGTAAGCAAAGACGCTGATGATGCGGCGATCAAGAAAGCTTATCGTGCACTTGCGAAAAAATATCATCCCGATATGAATCCGGGAGACAAAGAGGCCGAAAAGAAATTTAAGGAGGCCTCCGAGGCTTATGCCGTCTTAAGTGATGCCGAAAAACGGCGTCAGTATGACCAGTTTGGCCATGCGGCATTTGAGGGCGGTGCCGGCGGTGCAGGCGGATTCGGCGGCTTTGATTTCAGCGGTGCCGATTTCAGCGACATTTTCGGCGATATATTCGGCGATCTGTTCGGCGGAGGACGCAGAGGCGGCCGCGGAGGAAACGGCCCAATGAAAGGCGCGAATATCAGAAAGAGCATCCGCATTACATTTGAGGAGGCGGTCTTTGGCTGTGAGAAAGAGCTTGAACTGATCCTGAAGGATCCCTGCGAAGACTGCCACGGCACAGGTGCGAAGCCGGGAACATCACCGGAGACTTGTCCGAAGTGCGGAGGAAGGGGGCAGGTGGTTTATACTTCCCAGTCGTTCTTCGGGACAGTGCAGAATGTCCAGACTTGTCCGACCTGCGGCGGTTCCGGTAAAGTGATCAAAGAGAAATGCCAGAAGTGCGCAGGTACCGGATATACTTCAAGCAAAAAGCGGATTAAAGTTTCCATTCCTGCGGGAATTGACAATGGCCAGAGCGTGCGTATCCGCGACAAAGGAGAGCCGGGCATAAATGGCGGGCCGAGAGGCGATCTGCTTGTAGAGGTAAATGTATCGCATCATCCGGTTTTCCAGAGACAGGATGTCCATATCTTTTCAACCGTGCCAATCTCATTCGCTGTCGCTGCACTGGGAGGCGATATCCGCATTAAGACGGTGGACGGCGATGTGATCTATACTGTAAAACCAGGGACAAAGACAGACGCCAAAGTACGCCTGAAAGGAAAAGGTGTGCCGTCGCTCCGCAATCCGCAGGTGAGAGGCGACCATTATGTCACACTTGTCATCCAGACCCCGGAACGCTTAAGCGCTGAGGCGAAAGAAGCCCTTAGGAAGTTTGATGAACTGACTGGAAACACTCTGCATCAAAACGACGATGCCGGGGACAATAAATCCGAAAAAAAGAAAAAGAAAGGGTTTATGGACAAAGTAAAAGAAGTTTTTGAAGATTAAAAGTCACATTTGGGTGTGAGAAGGGATGGCCGTTGTATTTGTTGCGGACATTTCCGATCGGATGAATGCAGGAAACAGCGGATTACGGATGACAGAATGAGTCTTTCGCAATCCGCTGTTTTCGGATGTTTAACATACTTTGTGTCGTAGATAAATATAAGATCCGGGGCTGCGCTCACAAAAACTTTCAGACATCTTCATATGTATAAGGCGCGGAAAATCGGGAATGATAATAGAAGATTGCGAACCGTTTGCTCGAATATGGTAAAAATTGTGTGAACTTTATTGACAGATTTCCCAAAATCAATTATATTATCCATTGATAAAAGGGAGTAACTGGCGCTTGAAAAGGCGTTTGCGATGTCGTCAGTACGATGGGCTGCTGTTCATCCGTATCGCGATTAAACGGTGAGACTTTTATTGCATAGAGAAGAGGTGCAATAAAAAGTCTCTTTTTTATGCTCTGCTACTGGGGGAAACCGCCAATGACAGGTTTCCCGTATTGCACAGTATATCGAACAGTAAAAGGAGGTCAAAAATGAAAACCTATTATCAGATGTCCGGCGAGGAAGTCATGCGCCAGGTTAACGGAAGCACAGAGCCTCTTACGGAAGGACAGGTAAAAGAGCATCAGGAGAAATATGGGCCGAACGAGCTTGTTGAGGGAAAGAAAAAGACAGTCCTTCAGATTTTTCTCGAGCAGTACAAGGATTTTCTTGTCATTATCCTGATCATTGCAGCGATCGCATCCGGGTTTATGGGAGATGTGGAGAGTGCGCTCGTAATTCTGATCGTGATCACGATGAATGCGATTCTCGGAACCGTTCAGACGATCAAGGCCGAACAGTCTCTTGCCAGTTTAAAGAAACTGTCAGGACCGGAGGCAAAGGTGCTGCGCGGCGGAAATGTGGTTCAGATCCCGTCCTCTGAGGTTACGGTAGGAGACATCGTTATGCTGGACGCCGGTGATTATATTCCGGCTGACGGACGGCTGACGGAATGTGCCAGCCTGAAGGTGGATGAGAGTGCGCTGACAGGAGAGAGCCTTGGCGTAGAAAAATCAACAGATATTATCGCGGAAGAAGAGGTGCCGCTGGGAGACCGGCTTAATATGGTTTATTCCGGCAGCTTTGTGACATACGGAAGAGGTTCTTTTGTTGTGACCGGTATCGGTATGGAGACCGAGGTCGGCAAGATCGCAAGTCTTTTAAAGACGACTTCAGAGAAGAGAACGCCGCTGCAGATCAATCTGGATCAGTTCGGCCAGAAACTTTCTATTCTGATCCTTGTATTCTGTGCTATCCTGTTTGGCATCAGCATTTTCAGAGGAGACAATATCGGCGATGCCTTCCTTTTTGCAGTTGCCCTTGCGGTCGCTGCAATTCCGGAGGCGCTCAGCTCTATTGTTACGATCGTTCTCTCCTTCGGTACGCAGAAGATGGCGAAAGAGCACGCGATCATGCGCAAGCTTCAGGCGGTGGAGGGCCTGGGGAGCGTATCGATCATCTGTTCTGATAAGACAGGTACGCTGACGCAGAACAAAATGACGGTGGAAGATTATTATGTAGATGAGAAGTGCATCAAAGCAGCGGATGTAGATATTAATGATCCTTCACAGAGCCGTCTGCTGATCGGCAGTATGCTCTGCAACGACTCGAAAAACACAGACGGGGTGGAAATCGGAGACCCGACTGAGACCGCCCTGATCAACCTGGGCATCAAACTGGGACTTGACCCGGAAGCTGTCCGCGCGAAATATCCAAGAGAAAGCGAAAATCCTTTTGACAGCGACCGGAAGCTGATGTCTACGAAGCATACGATGGAAAACATACCTACTATGGTGATCAAAGGAGCCGTTGATGTGCTTCTTGACCGTATGACCCAGATCCAGATCGGCGGCGAAGTACGTCCGATGACGGAAGACGACCGCAAAAAGATTGAAGAGCAGAATCAGCAGTTTTCCAGAGAAGGGCTTCGTGTGCTGGCCTTTGGCTATAAAGTTGTGTCGGATGAAGAAGAACTCACCCTGGATGATGAATACGATCTTACATTTATTGGATTGATCGCCATGATGGATCCGCCGAGAGAGGAGTCCAAGGCGGCCGTGGCAGAATGTAAGAGGGCTGGTATCCGTCCGATCATGATCACCGGAGACCACAAGGTGACTGCGGCAGCTATCGCGAAACGCATCGGTATTCTTGAAAATGAATCGGAAGCCTGCGAGGGCGCCGAAATCGACAAGATGTCGGATGAAGAATTGAAGGACTTTGTAGAAGGAATCTCTGTTTATGCGCGTGTGTCACCGGAACATAAGATCCGTATCGTGCGTGCATGGCAGGACAAAGGTAATATCGTATCCATGACGGGAGACGGCGTAAACGATGCTCCGGCTCTGAAGCAGGCGGATATCGGCGTCGCTATGGGAATCACCGGCAGCGAAGTGTCCAAAGACGCTGCGGCTATGGTACTGACCGATGACAATTTCGCAACGATCGTAAAAGCGGTTGAGAACGGAAGAAATATTTACCGTAACATCAAAGCTTCCATCCAGTTCCTGCTGTCAGGTAATTTCGGCGCTATTCTGGCCGTGCTTTATGCATCCATCATGGCGCTTCCCGTACCGTTTGCACCGGTGCATCTGCTGTTTATCAATCTTCTGACGGACAGTCTCCCGGCAATCGCGCTGGGGCTGGAACCGGGAACAAAAGATGTGATGAATGAAAAGCCAAGGCCGATGAACGAGTCGATCCTTACGAAAGACTTTCTGCTGAAAATCGGCACAGAAGGACTTTCTATCGCTGTAACGACAATGATCGCCTTTATGATCGGCTATCAGGGAGGAAACGAACTGCTTGGAAGTACGATGGCCTTTGCAACATTGTGCTCCGCAAGGCTGTTCCACGGGTTTAACTGCAAATCCGACAGACCGGTCGTATTTACCCGTAAAGTGGTCAACAACAAGTTCCTGATCGGGGCGTTTGTCCTCGGTATCGTCCTGATCACAGGCGTTGTCATGATACCGGGACTGCACAATGTATTTAAGGTACAGACGCTGACTCTGACACAGCTGTTCACGGTATACGGGCTGGCTGCAGTGAATATTCCGATCATTCAGCTTCTGAAAGGATTCCGGCTGCTTCTTAAGAAAAACAGATAAGGCTCGGGTTTTGTCAGTAAGGGAGGCCGGTATGCAGAATGAACTTTTGCGTACCGGCTTTTCCTGATTGACACGGCAGGAAAGAAGAGGGATAATCAGAATATGGCGGAACTGCCATATCAATGAGAAACAGATCCCGAGCATGTGATTTTTTACACACGATGACATCGAAAAAAGCAGACAGAGGAGATAAACCGACATGCCATTAAGAAAAAAACAACAGGCTTCGGAGGCGCAAAGGCCCCGGAGGATTGAGACGACCCGATATAATCCGGATTACAGAACAGGGCTTTCCAGCCAGCAGGTTCAGGAACACTGGCTTCACGGGTGGACAAACCGTGCGGTGGAACCGCCGTCGAAAACAACAGGAGAGATCATACATGAAAATATATTTACGTATTTCAACCTGATTTTTGCAGTGCTTGCAGTCATGCTGTGTCTGGTGGGCTCTTTCCGTGATCTTACGTTCCTTCCCGTGATCATCGCAAATACCCTGATCGGTATTGTGCAGGAAATCCGGGCAAAACAGGTGCTGGACAAACTGACCATGCTGAACGCGCCTCATGCCACTGTGGTCCGGGACGGGAAAAAATCTGTCGTCGATGCGGAGGAACTCGTGCTGGACGATATTGTTATATTTTCGGCGGGCAATCAGGTGTGCGCGGACGCGGAAGTATGCGCAGGCGAGGTACAGGTCAATGAGTCTCTCCTGACCGGGGAGGCAGATGAGATCACAAAGCGCAGAGGGGCAAAACTGATGTCAGGAAGCTTTATCGTATCAGGACAGTGCCATGCGAGGCTGGATAAGGTCGGGGAAGATTCCTACATCTCAAAACTGACCCTTCAGGCAAAGGAAATGCAGGATGGCGAGCAGTCGGAGATGATCCGCTCCCTGGATAAACTTGTAAAATGTGTGGGCGTTGCCATTATCCCCATCGGACTTGTCCTTTTCTGGCAGGCATTTTTTGTCCAGCATGACGGGTTCCGGGACAGCATTACTTCCATGGTGGCGGCCGTGATCGGTATGATTCCCGAGGGACTGTACCTGCTTGCCAGTGTGGCTTTGGCGGTCAGTTCCATCCGTCTGGCAAAGAAAAAGGTTCTTCTTCATGATATGAAGTGCATCGAGACGCTTGCGCGCGTGGATGTCCTGTGCGTGGACAAGACCGGAACGATCACCGAGAATACGATGCAGGTACAGGATGTGATCCAGACAGAAGAATATGATGCGGGTACAATGCCTCCGCTCAGTATGATGATCGGCGACTTTGCGGCAGCCATGGACAGAGATAATATTACTATGGCTGCCGTAAAAGAACATTTTCAGTCTTCGTCAGGGGAAAAGGCTGTCTCAAAGACCGGTTTTTCTTCTGCCACAAAATACAGCAGCGTCACATTTAAGCATGGGGCATATGTCCTTGGGGCCCCGGAGTTTGTACTCCGGGAGAAATATGAAGATTATGCAGAGAAGATCACAGAACATGCATCAACCGGAGCCAGAGTGCTTGTGTTTGGCTCGTATGACGGGGAAATAGACGGGAGGCCCCTGACTCACGGCGTCACTCCGCTGGCCTTTCTTCTGCTGGCAAACCCGGTCCGCGAAGCGGCGGAAGAGACTTTCCGGTATTTCGCCGAGCAGGGGGTAGAGGTGAAAGTAATCTCCGGGGATAATCCCGTCACTGTTTCAAGGGTCGCGAAGCAGGCAGGAATCGTGAATGCGGACAAATATGTGGATGCATCGGAGCTGGACAGCGATGAAAAGATGAGGGAAGCAGTTCTGGATAATACTGTATTCGGACGCGTCACTCCGAATCAGAAGAGAAAGTTTGTGCAGATATTAAAGGACGCCGGACACACAGTCGCCATGACGGGAGACGGGGTGAACGATGTGCTGGCACTGAAAGATGCGGACTGCAGCATTGCCATGGCCTCAGGCAGCGACGCAGCGGCCCAGGCTTCTCAGCTTGTCCTTCTGGAGTCTGACTTCTCCTGCATGCCTCAGGTGGTCCTGGAGGGGAGAAGGGTTGTAAATAATATACAGAGATCGGCAAGCCTGTTCCTTGTAAAAAATATATTTTCTTTCCTGCTCAGCCTGATCTCCGTTGTATTCATGTTCACGTATCCGCTGGAGCCATCTCAGATCTCGCTGATCAGTATGTTTACCATCGGGGTTCCTGCATTTTTCCTTGCACTGGAGCCGAACAAGAACAGGATCAAAGGCCATTTCCTTACAAATGTGTTTTTGAAGGCGCTGCCTGCCGCGGTTACTGATGCGCTGGCAGTCGGAGCGCTTGTGATATTCGGCCGTACTTTTGGCGTAGGAGCTACAGATATCTCAACAGCGGCCACCATGCTGCTTGCAATCGTAGGGTTTATGATCCTCTACAAGATCAGCGCGCCGATGAATGTACTCAGAACGGTGATCCTGGCGGGCTGCATCGTGGGACTTGTATTCTGCAGCATCTATCTGAACGATCTGTTTGCGATCACCGGAATGACAACGGAATGCATTATGCTGTTCGTTGTATTTGCCATTGCGACAGAGCCTGTACTCAGATATCTGACAATCCTTGTGGGAAAACTGAGATTTTACTATCAAAGGCTCAGAGGACGTGATCCGGAGGCGGAATGAGCATCTGGGGATACACGTAAAGGTGTCGGGAACCCCTGGGCCTGATGCCGGAACAGCATATTATGCCGGACAATATGCGATTTACAATGCAGTGATCGAAGAAGAATGAAACGATAAAGGAGGATTTATCATTATGGTACATCATATTGTAATGTGGAAGTTTAAAGCAGAAATTCCAGAGGAGAGAAAACCGGAGCTGAAAGCAGCAATGAAGGAGAACCTGAACAGCCTTGTGGGAAAGGTGCCGGGGCTTCTGGAAATGAAATTTGTGGATGAACCGCTTTCGTCCAGCACCCATGATATTGCTCTGGTGAGCGTGCTGGAAAAAGCAGAAGATATTGCCGTTTACGGAAACCATCCGGCTCATGTGGCGGTGGCAGACACCTACGTTCGTCCTTTTGTTACAGAGAGAGCCTGTCTGGATTATTAAAGGCCGGCGGGAAAGGGAGGTGAGTCTCTTATGACAATGTGCGACCTGATCATAAAGAAAAAACGCGGACATATGCTGACAGGACAGGAGATCGACTGGATGATACAGGGCTATACCGAGGGCAGGATCCCGGATTACCAGATGTCGGCTATGATGATGGCGGTCTGCTTTAACGGTATGAACGCGGAGGAGACGAAAGAACTGACCCTTGCCATGGCCCGCAGCGGGGATGTGCTGGATTTGTCGGGCATTGAAGGAATAAAGGTAGATAAACACAGTACCGGCGGAGTGGGAGACAAAACATCTCTTGTGCTTGCTCCTCTGGCCGCGTCCATCGGAGTCCCGGTGGCAAAGATGTCTGGAAGAGGGCTGGGACATACCGGCGGCACGATCGATAAGCTGGAGAGTTTCACTGGCTTTTCTACCAGCCTGACACCGGAAGAGTTTATCCGCAATGTAAATGAGATCCATATTGCCGTCGCCGGGCAGACGGCAAATCTCGCTCCGGCAGACAAAAAACTGTACGCGCTCCGGGATGTGACAGGCACCGTAGACCAGATGTCTCTGATCGCATCCAGCATAATGAGTAAAAAACTTGCCTCCGGGGCAGACGCCATCGTGCTGGATGTGAAAACCGGAGACGGCGCTTTTATGAAAAAGATGGAAGATTCCATGGCTCTTGCAAGAGAGATGGTGAGCATAGGAAAGCTTGCAGGGAAAGATATGACTGCAGTTATTTCAGACATGGATCAGCCCCTCGGCTATGCCGTTGGCAATGCACTGGAGGTAAAGGAGGCGATCCTCACACTGCAGGGGGAAGGGCCGGAAGATCTGAGGGAACTTTCCCTTGTACTTGGCTCATACATGGCGGTCAAAGCCGGCAGGGCGCAGACGCCCCAGGAAGGCCGGAAAATGCTGGAGGATTCGATAGAAAACGGAAAAGCATTTCAAAAATTTCAGGAATTTATCCAGAGCCAGGGCGGAGACCCACGGGAAGCCCTCTGCCCGGAACTGCTGCCGGAGGCAGCCTATCAGGAAGAAGCGGTTTCTGATAAAGAAGGATATGTAAGCGGCATTCACACGGAGGAGGTTGGGAGAGTCTGTCTCCTGCTCGGCGGCGGAAGAGAGACAAAAGAGAGTGTGATCGACCTTTCGGTGGGGATAGTACTTTATAAGAAAAAAGGAGATTATGTGAGGAAAGGTGAACCGCTTGCTGCAATTCATGCAAATGACAGAAAGCTTCTGGAAAAGGCAAAAGAAAGGCTTGCATCCTGCTACGAGTTTTCCGGGACCAGGCCGGAAAAACAGCCGCTGATCAGAGCGGTTATTGAATAGAATATGCCCTTGTATAGAGAGGGAAAGGAAAATAGAAAAAGAAAAGGAATAGGACGGAAAGCGCTGCACATATACTGATTATAAAAGGCGTATGTGTGGCGTTTTTATGGAAAGAGAACAGATCAGGGAAAAGCTTGCGTCGGCTGCAAGTATGCCGAAGGACGTTGTGCTGGGAGCGTCTATCATCACAATAACCGGCATAACGGAAGTATGTGTGGAAAATTACAGGGGTATCATAGAATATACAGACTGTCTTGTAAGACTGCAGACAAAGGACGGTCAGCTCCGGCTCACAGGAAAAAGGCTGAATATCGAGTATTATACAAATGACGAGATGAAGATCACCGGTATTATAGAAGGCCTGGTATTTGCTGATGGGAGGAGAGAGGATTGATCCGTTCGCTGATACGTTGTATGAAGGGATATGTTAAGGTCCGTGTCGAAGGATATTCGCCTGAAAGATTTCTGAATATGTGTTCCTTTCACGGAATCTATATCTGGGGACTTTCACCGGTGGGGAATGCCTATGAAATGTACATGACAGTTTCAGGATTTAAAAAGCTGCGCCCTCTGGCGAGGAAGACCCATACGAAAATTTTTGTGACCAGAAAATACGGGCTTCCGTTTTTTCTGATCCGCTACCGGAAACGCAGGCTTTTTTTTGTGGGCGCCATCCTTTGTATGGTGCTTTTAAAGCTGTACTCTTTATTTATCTGGGATATTCACTTCGAGGGAAATGAAAAGTGGACGGACGCTGCGCTGACGGAATTTCTGGCCTCAGAAGAGGTGGCGCCTTTTATGCTGAAAAGCCAGGTTGACTGCCAGGGTATTGTAAAAGCCATCCGAAAGGAATATAATGATATCGTTTGGGTATCGGCTTCTGTGGATGGCAGCCGGCTGAAAATCCAGATCAAGGAAAACGAGGATACTTTTCGGGAAGAGGAAGATACGCATACAAAAGGAGAGCAGCCAACGGATCTGATCGCTTCTTCAGACGGGGTGATCACAGATATCGTGACCCGCTCCGGCGTTCCCCAGGTGCATGTGGGGGATGAAGTAAAAAAAGGAGATATCCTCGTTCTGGGGAGGATCGAAGTCCTGGATGACAGCGGGGAGGTAACCGGGTATCAGTATCAGCAGTCCGATGCGGATATTTATGCGGACACAGAACTGTGGTATGAAAACAGTATTCCTCTGACCAGAAAGGAAAAGGTGTATGACGGAAAAGAGAGCCGTCAGGGATTCGTGCGTATTTTCGGCTGGACTGTTTCTGCAGGCAGCATAAATAATAAATATGAGAACAGTGAAATCCATACGAAGGAGAAGCAGGCGAAAATAGGGGAGAACTTTTACCTTCCGTTTTCCTGGGGCACGAAGACGGCAAGATCCTATTCCTGGCAGTCGGAAAAATACACCAGAGAGGAAATCCGTCAGAAACTGAGCGAGGATTTTCAACTTTTTTGCAGCGAATTAGAGGAAAAAGGTGTTCAAATAAAAGAAAATGATGTTAAAATACAACTGTATGAAAATTCCGCATCTGCCTCCGGCACTCTGTATCTGAACGAAAAGATCACCCGGGAGGCTGATACGGAGATTTTAAATGTTGAAAGGAAAGAAACAGATGAGTCTGGCGGAACTGATGATTGAAATTCCGGCCGAACATGAGGCGAATGTGTTCGGTCAGTTTGATTCATATGTGAAAAAGCTCGAGCGGACATTCCATGTCACCCTGATCGCCAGGGACGGGCAGACAAAGATCGTGGGTGAAAGGGCGGCGGCTGAAAAGGTTCTCCGCATCCTGACCCAGCTCGTGGAACTGTCAAAGCGCGGCAATACAATTACAGAACAAAATGTGGACTACGCCATATCCCTGGTGTTCGAAGACCAGGAGGAGAACCTGGTGGAGATCGACAAGGATCTGATCTGTCACACACTTCAGGGAAAACCGATCAAGCCGAAAACACTTGGACAGAAGCGATATGTGGATTCCATACGGGACGGAATGATCACATTTGGCCTGGGGCCGGCGGGAACCGGAAAGACCTATCTTGCAATGGCGATGGCGATCACAGCATTTAAGAGAAACGACGTGAGCAGGATCATCCTTACCCGGCCCGCTATCGAAGCAGGCGAAAAGCTGGGATTTCTGCCCGGAGATCTTCAAAGCAAGATCGATCCGTATTTGCGTCCTCTCTATGACGCTCTTTATCAGATCATGGGGGCGGAAAGCTTTCTGAGAAATTCGGAAAAGGGCCTGATCGAGGTGGCGCCTCTGGCCTATATGCGCGGGCGCACGTTGGACAACGCTTTTATTATCCTGGACGAGGCGCAGAATACGACGCCGGCGCAGATGAAAATGTTCCTGACAAGAATCGGTTTTGGATCCAAGGTCGTTATTACCGGAGATTCCACGCAGAAAGACCTTCCGGCCGGAGCTGTGTCCGGGCTGGACGTGGCCGGTAAGGTACTGAAGGGAATCGAAGGGATCAGCATCTGCACACTGACCAGTAAAGACGTTGTCCGTCATCCCCTTGTCCAGAAGATCGTAAAGGCTTATGAAGAGTATGAAAAGAACAGCGCAAAGCAGAAAAACAACAGAAGGAGAAAGGTATGAGTATCTTTATTGAAGAGGAAGGCGGCACAGTTCTGCCGTTCTCTGCAGAGGCCGTTGCACGTACGGTCATAGAAGCAGCCCTGGAATACGAAAAGTGTCCTTACGAGACAGAAGTCAGCCTTTTGCTCACAACAGATGAAGAAGTGAGAAAGCTGAACTGTACTGCGCGTGGGATGGATCGGCCTACAGATGTCCTGTCCTTTCCCATGCAGGAATATGACGTACCGGGCGACTTTTCATGGCTGGATGATGAGCCGCAGGATGCATTCAATCCAGAGACCGGAGAACTGATACTGGGCGACATTGTCATCTCAAAGGACCGTGTTATGGCGCAGGCTGAAGAGTACGGACACTCTCCGCTGCGGGAGTATGCCTTTCTGATCGCCCACAGTATGCTCCACCTGTTTGGATACGACCATATTGAAGATAACGACCGTCTTCTGATGGAAGAGCGGCAGCGGGGGATCATGGATAAAATAAATATTCTGAGATAGCTGACCGCAGCGGCCTGCCCCGGGAGAGGCGGGCAGTTTCATACGACATCAGATGCAGTACCGGATGAGACCGAGGAGGAATGAAATGCCGGAATCACATACAAACAGAAAAAAGAAAAAAGACGATTATCTTGTGCAGGGCGCAATCCTGGCTGCAGCGGCCGTGATGACCAAAGTGATCGGGGTCGTCTACCGAGTGCCTCTGGCCAACATACTTGGGGACGAAGGAAACGGTTTTTATGGATATGCATATCAGGTGTATGCAATGGCACTGATGCTTTCCTCTTACAGTCTGCCCACGGCAGTATCGAAGCTTGTGTCCGAGCGTGTGGCAGCGAAAAAGAAGAGGAATGCATTTCGGGTATTTCTGTGCTCCCTTGTATTTGCCTTTACAGTGGGGCTGATCATCACGCTGGCCGTCTTTTTCGGAGCGGGAGCCATCTCAGAGCATGTGATGAAGTCCCCTTTGAGCGTATATGCCCTTAAAGTTCTGGCGCCCGGACTGTTTATTGTAGCGGTTATGGCTGTCCTTCGAGGATATTTTCAGGGACTTAATACAATGGTTCCTACTGCGATCTCACAGATCATTGAACAGCTGATCAATGCGGTAGTAAGCATTGTAGGAGCCAGCGTGCTTTTCGGGATCGGAACGCGCGCCGGAGAGAAAGCAGGTGAAGAGCTGCTGGGGCCTGCCTATGGCGCTGCAGGCAGTACGATCGGTACAGTATCCGGGGCTGTGGCGGGCCTTCTCTTCCTGCTGTTTGTCTTCTGGCTGTACCGCAATGTGATCAAAAGACAGCTGAAAAGAGATCATTCCAGCGGAAGGGAGAGCTACCGGCATATATTAAAGGTGCTTGTTTTTACTGCAGTGCCGGTTATACTGAGTACTGCGGTTTACAATATCAACCAGATCCTGGATCTGACGATCTTTAACCATATTATGGACGCACAGGGGTATGTAGAGCAGGAATATATGGCGCTTCAGGGGATCTACACTGCAAAATACGATACCCTGATCAATGTGCCTATGTCCATTCCATATGCACTCAGCGCCTCGGTTGTTCCAAGCCTGGTAGCTGTGGTGACAACAGGTACAAAAAGAGAAGTCCACTATAAGATAGACCAGACGCTCCGGCTGACAATGTTTCTCACCATTCCATGCTGTATCGGATTTCTCACGCTTGCGTCCCCGCTCATGGTTCTGCTGTACAATGACGCCAGCGCCACCCCGGCAAATCTGCTTATGCTCGGAGCGGGCGTGATCGTGCTTTTCAGCTGGTCCTCCGTATCCAACTCCATCCTGCATGGACTGAACCATATGTCCAGTCCGGCAAAGAATGCGGGGATATCGCTGGTCATCCATCTGATCGCCTTTGTGATCATGATGACGGTATTTAAAATGAATGTATATGCCCTTGTATGCAGCAATATTGTTTTCGCTGTATGCATGTGTTATCTGAACCAGAGAAAGATCCGAAAAGTGTGCGGCTTCCGTGTAAATATTGTACATACATTTATAAAACCGCTGATCGCGGCCGCGATCATGGGTGTTGTGACCTATGCGGTTCATCTTGTGCTTGATCTTCTGATCGGCGGCAGGTTTATCCCGACGATCGCAGCGATTCTTGTGGCAGTTGTGGTTTATATTGTGATCGCGCTTAAAATCGGTACGCTGTCAGAAGACGATATAGAGGCTCTGCCAATGGGAGCAAGACTTCTGCGCCTGTGCAGGCGGCTGAATCTTCTGCCGGCAGCACACTAGTGCACTGTTTCACTTACAATGATGAAAGTAAGTGAACAAGTGCTGGTGAATAAAAAACAGAAAAACAGCCAATACTGTAGAAAAAAAGGAGCGGATCCTTATGAAGACAAAATATGTGATTGGCATTTTGGCTGTTTTTCTTCTGGTAGTGGCGCTTCTGGCAGCCGGTTATCAGATCAGTTACCGCCATGTGATGGACAGGCAGGCTTCCCGGTCTGAGGAGGAGTCTTCTACGGAGAGCATTGCCGC
>ERZ1090869.183-NODE-183-length-34942-cov-10.039327_pt1 | contig 34942 bp, 29 predicted proteins | sample MGYA00478474_ERZ1090869 | MGnify/ENA primary metagenome ERZ1090869 (study PRJEB33644, sample SAMEA5815748) | chicken gut metagenome | biome: Chicken; feature: Gastrointestinal Tract; material: Caecum | place: Ireland | collected 2019-01-01 | study: A study of the... | reverse complement strand
GGTGACGATGCACCATCATCTGCGGTCAAGCTGCACTTTTTGAGCGGCGTACGCAACCATGCGTTTTTCTTCTGCTTTTTCATTGAGTGAAAACTGAAGAAAGGATGCGCTGCCTGTATTATCAAAAAGAGAAACTTGCAACATTCGCGGAGAATAAACTTCTGAATAGAAATTGCAGATGGTCCGTGATAAATGATGTCGGTAGAATATACAAACAACAAGCGGAAGGTATGGATTACCTTCCGCTTTTGTATAATTGGAATATTCCGAGGGCTTTTTTAATTACAGCCACAAAATACAGCTCTTTTCGAGCTCTGTTTTGCGCTCTTTCCAATCCGGCATGAACATGGTAAGAAAGGCGTAGAACTGTTTGGAGTGATTGGGATGAACCAGGTGACATAGCTCATGGACAACCACATATTCAATACAGTCTCTGGGCGCTTCCAATAATTGCTTATTCAGTGTAATAATCTGTTTTTTTGGAAGACATGAACCCCAGCGGGTCTCCATGGCACGAATACGAAGCTGCGGTTTTGCTACACCGTATTTTTGAAAAGGCGGATAGGTCTGATCTAAAACTTCACGAAAGATCGCTTCACATTGACGGTCCAAGAACCGAGTAACCAACCGTTGCTTTTTGCTGAAATCGGTGATATCTTTGACATTCAGAAACAGATAAACGCCATCCGTATATACGGTTTCTTTTGCGGCAGAAGCAACTTTCAGGCGAAGACTGCGCCCCAGAAAATAGAAGGTTTCTCCACTGACATATTGCTTAGGTTGGGGAGAATATCGGGCAATTTCAGCGAACTTATCCTGTGCGGCAAAGATATAGGAGGCCTTGCTCAGAATAAATGCATCGATTTCTGAAGTGGGAACATCGGGATTGGCAGAAAGAAATACACGGCCATCTTTGTGAATTCGCAGATTCAGATTTTTAACAGGCTTTTGTTCCAGAAGATAGGCAATCTCTCGGTTTTCACTGCGCACACAGCGCATCGTTTCAGAGGCCATCTTTGTTAAAACCTCCGTAGTGCGACTGTTTTTACGTTTTCAATGATCTTATCTATGGTGTCAAAGGAGAGTTTCAAGCTACGCTCCTTCTCGTAGTGGTAGAACAAGTCATCGATGTCTTGGGAAATACGGTCGTGAATGGTTTTGTTGTTGGTCCAGTCCACCTGACTGTGAGCTGCGATGATTTGGGTAATTGCAATGGACATTTCGGCAGCAAAATCAGGCGAAACCTCTGCTTCCTGCGCTTCATCAAAGATAGCAGACAGGACACCATAAAAAGCCTGGGCGTGTACGTTGTTCTTGATGGACTCCGGGTAGGCAATGGTGCTTTTTCCGGCATGATAATCTTCCATGATGGCGCGCATCTTTGCCAGATACTCGGCTTCCGTAATGACTTTTTCTTTGTATTGCTCCAACGCAGTTTTGATACGCTTGGAAAAACTGTCATAGTAGGCAGGGTTTTCCTGATACTTGGCACTGATGCTTTTGGTCAGCTTGCTGGTAATGGCATCTGCTTTGGAACGGGAGGAGCCCAAACTTTCCAGTTCGCGCTCAAAATCATCCTTGTTCAAGATGTCAATGGGGCTGGTGATCTGTTTGAGACCGGCTACCGAAAGATGTGTATCCAGCAAGTTCTGCATTAAGGGCTCATATTCCCGGTTGTCAATAGCATCACAATAGCGGATTTTAACACTGCGGCGCACTTTGGAGAAGAAGGCAAAAGCAGACTGATAGCGTTTCAACTCCGGTTTTGGAAGTGCTTCGTAGGCCTGCTCTGCATTTAATACCAAGTTGAGGGCGCGGCCAAAGGCGCACAGACGGTTGTAGAAAGTCTCGCGGCGTTTATCATCTGCCAGGGAAACTTCCACGGCTTCAGAGTCCTGCGGATTCTCCAGGGAAGCAAATAGTTCCGCGAGTTGAGTGTAGGCCTCCCGCAGCGACCCGATGGACGACATGACATCCACCACAACACCTTTGAGATCGCCACTGTCGAAGTTTTCGAGTCCGGCACCGCTGTACAGATCCATAGCGGTATCCAGCTTTTCAATAAGGCCACGATAATCCACGATCAAACCGTAGTCTTTTCCTTCACACAAACGGTTGGTGCGGGCAATGGCCTGTAACAGGCCGTGCTCCTTCAACTCCTTATCGATGTACAAAACCTGGCAGATAGGGGCGTCAAACCCTGTCAGCAATTTGCTGCAGACGATCAGAATGTCGATGTCACCGGCGCAGAACTGGTTCTTCATAGACTCTTCGTAGGTGTCGGCATCGCCATACCGATTCATCATCTTATTCCAGTAAGCCAAAACTTTGTCGTCGGTACCCTCATCTGCATCGTCGACGCTTTCCCGCATATCCGGCGGGGAAATCACAACAGCACAGTTCAAATCCCCGAATTGTTCAAAACATTCCAGATAGCGTACAGCGTCCCGCTTATAATTGGTGGCCAGCATGGCTTTGAAACCGGTGGCTTTGAATCCTTCGATGAAGTGGTTGTTGATATCCAACGCGATACGCTTGATTCGGGCATTGGTGGAGGTAAGACGGCGGATGCTGCTCCATTTACGGGAAAGATCATCCCGCTGGGCTTCGGTAAGTCTCTTAGTAGTCTGTTGGAACCAAAGGTCGATGTTTTCCTCATCCACGTTCTGATCTACAAAACGACCTTCATAGATCAGCGGAACAATCGCACCATCGTCCACACCGTCCTGAATGGTGTATTTGTGAATCAGCTTTCCAAACTTGGCCACGGTGTTTTTCTCTTTTTTCATAAGAGGTGTGCCGGTAAAACCGATGTAGCAGGCATTGGGGAAGACCGTGCGCATGCGAGTGGCCAGCAATCCATAGTTGGAACGATGACTTTCATCCACCAGGAGAAAGACATCCCGGGACAGATTCTTGTGCTCCAGCTTTTCTGCCGTGTTGAACTTGTTGATAATGGTGGTGATCACATCGGCACGGCCATCTTGCAACAAGTCTACCAGATTGCGTCCGCTGGTGGCCCTGGCTGGATTCAGACGGGTGTGAGAAAAAGTAGCGGCAATCTGACGATCCAGCTCTTTGCGGTCAGTAACGATGATGACCCGGGGATGGCAGGAGGAAAGCTCCATCAGCAGATATTTGGCCAGCATAACCATCGTCAGGCTCTTGCCGCTGCCTTGCGTATGCCAGATGACGCCGCTTTGCCGGTTGCCTTTTTCATCGGGTTGCTGGATAGTTTTGATAATCTCCTGAATGGCAAAATACTGCTGATAGCGGCAGATTTTTTTCACGTTGGCATCAAACAGAACAAAGTAGCGGATCAGCTCCATCACACGGGCAGGGGTGAAAAGGGAAATCAGGTTGCGGTCCTGCTCGGTGGGAATGCGGTCATGGATATACCGGGCGAGGGCGTCTTGCAGAAAGTCAGTATCCTGCTCTTTCCACACGGTCCAGAATTTTTTGGGCGTGCCTGCGGTGGCATATTTTACGCTGTTTTTGTTGGTGGCCAGCACAATCTGGGCAAACTTGTACAGCTGGGGAATGTATTCTTTCTGCTGGTTACGGATGTTCTGTTCCACAGCCTGCTCTACACTGATCTGCGGTGCTTTGCACTCGATGACGGCAAAAGGAATGCCGTTGATAAACAGAACCAGATCCGGTCGTGCGTTGTGCAGCTTATCGCGGCTGTCAACGGCAAATTCTTCGGTTACATGGAACAGATTATTTTCAGGATGTTCCCAGTCGATATACCGGAGGTTGAAGCTGAGAATTTTCCCTTCGCCCACGGTCTCGGGGTAGCTTTTGCCCAAAAGCAGCGCATCGTAGATCTTTTCGCTGGCGCGCACCAGACTATCTGTGAGCGGTTCGTCCAGATCGTCCATGGCACGTTCAATGTTGGCAGCGGAAAATTCATTTTCCGCACCGGCAAAGGTGTACCGATTCAGACGGCGCAGCTGTCCGCGCAGAATGTCTTTCAGCAGCACATGGTACCGGCTGCCGCGCTGCGCTTCGCAGTCCTGCGGCGAAATATAGGTATACCCCATGGACTGCAACAAATCGAGCGCGGGTTGTTGACTGATATTTTTTTCCAGATAGACAGATTGGTCCATAGGATGACTCCTTTATGGCTCTCTAGAAATTGGAATCGTATGACCACAACCATACAGCGGGACGGCATACTGATAAATTTGCTCGTCTACGGTTTTGAGCAAGTTTACTGCATCGTTATAAATATCACGGTTGAAGTCTGCATTACTCAATTCATTGCCATTGGTAAGGCGGATATGAACCCGATTCCTTAAATCAATCACATCCTTGATGTGCTGAACTTCTTGAGGATTAAAGTGCAAAACCTTCAATCCGACAAGACGGTCCAACGCGTTTTTTACATAGTTGCGGTCCCCGTTGCTGAAGTGTAAATGGCAGGAATTGGTTTTCCCACACGACTGGGTACAACAACAAATGTTGTTAGCTGCCTCTAAAATAATGGATTCCATAATAGAAACAATGTTGATAATGGCAAGCTTGTAAAATATGATTTCGACGGAGCCCCAGATATTGATCCTGTTTACAATGTAGTTCATCAAATCGGAAACTTCCAAAGCATAAGTAACGTTGTGGCGTGTTGCCCGTGTAGGAAATATAGAGCTCAGGTGGTAACTGGATTTGAAATGTCGTACAGTCCGAATGTAGCCCGATGGAAACTGAATCTTTTTCTCAGGGGGCAGGGCAGCGTTTGCGGCCGGCGGGTTCAAACCGGCGCTGCGGAGCAAGTTTTCGTTTTCTGTTAATAGCGCGGAAATTTTTTGGTTGTTCTCGGCGATCTGTTTTTCTATCTCCTTGTTTAATGGCATGGTGTAACCCTCACAATCCCTGTCAGCAAAAGCTGCATTAGGGCTTTTTTCTTTTGCTTTTCCTGTTCGATATCCTGACGGAGCAGGTCGATTTCCTGATTAATAGTCAAAAAAATATTTGCAATTGCCTTTTGTTCCAGTGGGTCTGTGGGGAGATACAGGCTATTGGATAAAAAGGTTTCGTTTTTGATGTTAATTGTGTTTTTGGCACCCTTTTGAATAATAGGCAGGAGATAATTATAGGCATTAACCGATGATTCGAAATAAGTGTGCAGGAAAAAGCCAAGCTCGGATGAGTTGGGTACAAAAATTCCATATAAGGGTGAAACGGCGACTTCTTCCGGCAGAAAGCTTTGCTTGATGATACCGTATGGGAAATCCCCTGTAGGACTTTTGGTATATATAAGATCCCCGTAATGGGCAACCGCGTAGTTAGAGGTATCTGCAGCTGCATAACTTCTTCCTAAATGTTCGATTTGGTCCACTACGCCTTTTTGCACAGCGACAGAGCAGATGCGAAGATTCTGCCTGATGTTTTTTTCTCGCCTTTCTGTTAGAACGTCAGCTAGTTTCTTCCGTTCCCACGGTTGGTGAAAATTGGACAGACGTTTTTTGCCTGTCAGCAACTGCTGCATGAGATACTTTTTCTGGCGTTGCTTTTCTGCAAGGCGCTTTTCTTTCAGCTCAACTAACTTATCTTGAGAGGAAAGAACAGTGGCAATCTTTTGCTGTTCGTGAATTTGGGGAACGGAATATTTAAAGCGGCCTAGTTTTTTCAATGAAAGAACTTGTTGAGCGGTTCCCTCTGCGTAAGGAAACATCTTTTTATAAATGGTGTGATTGAGTAACTGAAGCAGGAATTCACAAGATACCTCATCGGAAAAGGTAAAAACAGGATAAAAATAGCTGATGATTCCACGATCAATAATAGTGTTCTGATTGAATTTGAATCGCCCGTCATCGCTACGGCTTCTAAAAGTGATATATCCATAAGGAATAATATTATATCCGACATTATCCTCAGTGGTAACTTGTCGATTGGAGTAATAATCTGTCTGCAACATCAGTCCTTTACGCGAAGATGTCAAGACAGGATACTGGTTTGCAACACTTGTTTTTTCTTCATATGGGATAATACAGTCTGATAAGGAAATTTGGTCCCAAGTTAAAGGAACAATATCACCATGAATTTTTTTGTATCCTTCAGGCACCTCGCCCCGGCGGATCTTCTCAATTCGATGTTTGATTGTGTCGGTCATTTGAGTGAAGCCTCCTGCTTCTTTTTCTGGTACAACTTATATAAGAAAATAATGTTGGACGCAACCAGATTCAAAACATACTCGACATATTCATCGCCAACGGCTTCCACATGGGAGCCTTGTCCATGCCCGGTTTCTTTGTTCCGTACAGTGGCAGCACCTGTTTCTAAGGCGGTACAGATTGTTGAAAGATGCGTTTCGAGATAAGCCGGGAAGAACGACTGGGTTTTCAGAATTTCAACCAGAGGCTTTATTGTTGCGCGTTTTTCATCAAAGGGATAACCCAACCCTAAACAAATGGTTTTCATAACGCTTTCGAAAGCCTTTGCGGCGTTCAGAATAGCATCCTTGTTTTGGCCGCTCCGGAAACGGTCAAAAGCTGCAAGATATTCATCTTCAGCGCCACGGAATTCTTCGTCGGCGAGTAGAACGAGCGATGGCTTCACAATGTTTTTGTGTGCGAACGTGTTGGTTTTTACAATGATCTGGCCATTGGTGAATTCGTAACCCAACTGATGCTGTTTCAGACGCAAATTGAGTTCTTCAATTGCGCCTTTAGAGAAGTTATCACAGAATACATAGTACTCCTGTTGAACTTTATGGTTGGAGATAAAATAGCCAAAGATAAAGTCCATAAAATCGATCAAATCTTGGCTGTTGCATGTGTCAATATAACGTTGCAATGCTGCAAGTGAATTGTTTTCAGGGTAGTTGTTTCCAGAAATGGACTTGAGCCCTTTCTCTTGTGCATAAACTTTGCATAGAGCAGGTATTAAATTAAGAGCGGGATCCTGATGTAATAACACATTGCTGACGATAGTATAAAACTGATTTCGGAAGGATGGGGGAAACTCATTGTATTTAAATACTTCGGGCTCACCACTGGCGTCCTTTAATCTTTGAGAATAAAGTGTATACATAAAACTACCTCACGGTTTCAACCGTTTCACATCTGCCGTCAGTTCGTCTACATCGTCCTGGGCTTCGAGCTTACGGCGGTGCGCATCGTACTGTTCGTACTGCGTTAAAGCCAGCTTTTCGGCGACTTCCCGCTTGACGGTACCGAAGTTTTCCAGGACATCCCGTCCATTGAACCGAAGAAAATCGCCCAACTTATTTTCCCAGTCGGCCATGTGCATAGGATGGCGGCCTTTTGCCTGCAGTTCTGCGTAGTCCAGGTACATATTGACAATGAGGTTCAGTGTGCTGATTTCCTCCTGTGTCATATAGTTCTTCGCTACGGTGACGTCACCACGGCGGACTTTGGCTCCTTTGAAATTGGTAAGGCCCATATTGTCCTTGGAGGCATCGGCCCGGGCGGCGATGATCTCCGGTGCTGTGTGACCGGTAGCTGCATATTCCAGCTTGTTCTGCACCGATTTGAAGAAATTCTGGGCGATTGGACTTTTGCTGTCGTAGTCGACAGAGAGCGCGAAGATCTCCTTGACTTTCTGGTAAACGCGCTTTTCGCTGGCTCGGATGTCCCGAATGCGTTCTAGCAATTCGTCAAAGTAATCCGCGCCGAACTCCTTAGGATTGCGCAGGCGGTCATCGTTCAGGACAAAGCCCTTCTTCATATATTCGGATAGAATCCCACTGGCCCACCGACGAAAATGCATACCGACATTGCTGCGCACACGATAACCAACTGCAAGAATCATGTCGAGATTATAAAGCTTTGTATTACGCCGTATTTTGCGAGCGCCTTCTGTTTGAACTTGTAAGTATTGCTTACAAGTTGCTGCCGGATCCAATTCGCCATCTTGGTAGATGTGTTTAATGTGTAAAGTGATGTTTTGCGGAGTTACCTGATATAGTTCGGCCATGGAACGCTGGGTCATCCAGATGGTGTCCTCCTCAAAGTAGACATCGATCTTGGTGTCCCCCTTTTCGTTCTGATAAATCAGGATTTTGCCGGTATTTTCCAGCTCGTTGCTCATAACTCCAGTTCCTCCAGATACTGTTTCATCTGTGCCTGTACTTGCGCCAGTTCCGCTTCGATATTGGCAATGTTGCGCTGTACCTCGTCAATGTCAACCAGTTCTTCCTCCTCAAAAGTATCTACATAGCGGGGAATATTCAGGTTGAAGTCGTTCTCCCGGATTTCATCCAAAGAGGCAAGGTAACTGTATTGGTCCACGGTCTCCCGCTTCTCGAAGGTGGAGACAATCCGGGCAATGTCGGTGTCGCGCAGAATATTCTGGTTCTTGCCCTTCTCAAAATTGCCCTCCCCGGAAGCATCGATAAACAGAACATCCCGCTGCGGACGGTTTTTCTTGAACACCAGAATGCAGGCCGGAATGCCGGTACCATAAAACAGATTGGCGGGCAGTCCAATCACGGCATCCAAAAGATTCATCTCCACCAGTTGCTGGCGGATTTTCCCTTCGCTGGCCCCGCGGAAGAGCACGCCGTGGGGCAGCACGATGGCCATACGGCCATTTTCTGCATCCAGACTGGCCAGCATATGCAGCACAAACGCGTAATCTCCCTTGGAAGTGGGCGGTACACCCCAATCAAACCGGTGGTAAGGGTCCAGCTCGGCTGTCATTTTTTTCTTGCCTTTGCTGTCCGACTCTACATCAGTCAGAAAGCCGCTGTCCCACTTATCCAGGCTGAAGGGCGGGTTCGCAACCACAACCTGGAATCTCATCAGACTGTCATCTTCAATATTCTGCGGGTTGGATAGGGTATCTCCCTGCCAGATGCGAGCATCATCCACCTCGTGCAGGAACATATTCATTGTGCACAAGGCCCAGGTCTGAGCGTTGAGTTCCTGGCCGTAGATAGCAACCTTGCCGCTGGGAACCTTTTTATAGGCTTTCAGCAACAGGCCGCCGCTGCCGCAGGTGGGGTCGTAGATACGGTCATTCTCTTTGGGCTTTACTAGGGAAGCCACCAATTCGGATACCTGGCTGGGAGTAAAGAATTCGCCGCCCTTTTTGCCGGCGTCCGAAGCGAACATGGCAATCATATATTCGTAGGCGTCGCCAATGATGTCGGCCGAGCCCAGCTGGCTGGGACGAAGATCCAGCTTGTGGAAATCTTCCAACAGATTGCGGAGCGTAGCGTTTTTCTCCCGCACATCTCCGAAATCCACCTGGGAGTTGAAATCGATTGCCCGGAAGACATTGCGCAGCTTTCCGCTGTTGTGCTCTTCGATGCGGGAGAGTGCCACGTTGATCATTTGACCGATCTGCGGTTCACTGCGGTAATTGTACAGATAATCAAAGGTGGATTCTTCATCCATGGCGAAGCGTTCTCGGCTCATGGCGCGATCCACACGGCGCATATCACCTTCATACTGTTGAATGTATTCCTGGCGCTTCTCCTTGGAAACGTCGCTGAGATATTTTACAAACAGCATGGACAGAATGTAGTCTTTGTACCGAGAACTGTCGATTTTGCCGCGGAAGCTGTCGCAGGCGCTCCACAAAACCTGTTCAATGTCGTTTCGGGTTGTCATACAGAAGTACCTCGTTTCATAGATGAATCATTCCGCGCTAGAATCGCGGCGTAGTATTTTTCTTTTTCCTCTGCCAGTTGGTGCAGCAAGGCCGTTTCGCGCCGGGCCAGTTTGTGAATCTGTCCGATTCGTTCCTGCTGAGGAATCGGCGGAACGTGAAGCTGAAACTGTGTGAAGAAAGAGGCTTTCACGGCGCTGAGTACATTGCTTGTAGTGCTGGTATAAATCCTACGCTTAACAGCCGGGGTATTCAGCAACCAAAAGAGGTAGTCCGGTAGCAGGCGGTTGCTCTCCGTTCGGATGATCATGAAATTGGAAGAGACCACCAGACCGCTGGTTGTGGAATCAATGAGTGCGGCAGTGTATGGTGTGGTCAAGCGGACGATAATGTCGCCGGGTTGGGTCAGATATTCCGCCTTGAGAGGCTCCGACGCATAAAACACGCTGAGGTCCTCCTGGGCGATACTGCCATCGGGGTGAATGGAACGAAGTGTAAGAAGGTTATAGCAGTACGGTGTGGGCTCACGGGACTCTTTGCGTGCCAGCACAAGTCCGCTTCGTATGGAAGCAAGCTCCCCTAGATGCATAGGCTCACCTCTGAAATGTCATGAAGTAAAAATGACGAGCGCAGAGAACAATTTAACCTCTGCACTTGAGAGTATAAAGGATGGAACAAGATTTGTCAAGAAAAAATATGTCATGGATAAAAAATGACGAATGAGGCCTAACCAAATCATATATAAAGAAGTGAGAAGGAAGATGAGAACTTCTGGGGGTGTGGATGGCTTTGAGTGTGTGGATCGGTAACGATAATAGGGCAGAATGAAGGATTTCTCTGACTAATTATGAAATTCGTTGTTGTAATTGGGGCAATCTTCACATTTGTCGGGGCATTCTTCCATTTCAAAAATTACGGGGTTTCTTCTTACGCCGACATAGGGGATTTTTCGCACTTTACAAATATCTATGATTTCCTGCCTCTCTTTAGGAGGCATTCTGTTGCCTAGAAATACTTTTGTGATAGGGAAAAATAGAATGTTATATCCAGATGCTTTTAGATTTGATCCCATAGGTAGCAATAGACGCCATTCGTTTTGAAATGCCCAATCAATGCTTTTGCGTAATGCTCCGTGAAAATAGATGTCCCACAGCCACTCTTTTGTTAAGTCATTGTCCTCTATTTTTGCAAGGCGCTCCGTCATGTCAGGGCGAGTTTTACAATAAATCATGGGGAACAAGTTGCAATAAACTGTGGTGTATGAAGGATCGCTTGGCAAGATTGTATATTCTACACAAAAACCTTTGTGCTCATTTGCATAAGATCCTCCCCACATTAATTGTGAGAACGGTGTTGTAGCGAAGCAGCTTGCCCGGAAGGTGTTTTGCAAACTGCGCGAATAGTCCTTGAAAGATGAGACAATTGCTCCGCCAACGGCTTTGCCTAGATCGTGATGTTTGGAAAGTTCAATTTGTAACTGGAGAACAAAAAGTTCATTTGACTTTTTTTCTATGAGTGTGTCGGGCTTTTTTGTGAATAGTGATGCTTGTCCAATAGCAGGATCAAAGCGCTCGCTTACTGCCTGGACGAGGGCGTCGCCTAGTTCCTGTGTTGACATAGAAGCGTTGACGGAAAGCTGACAGCGTTTGCAGTATTCTAACAGGCGTATTTTTTCATATGTTTCAAAATCCAAGCTAATATCCGAATCGTATACATCGTCGAACAAACTTGGAGACTGTAGAAAAACAGTATTCTTCTTTAGTGCTTCTTTTGAATAGTTTATCGTTTTAGGCTTTCCGGTTTTCTCATCTAATATAGGCTCGCCTGAAACGGGATCAGTTAGTGTGGTCGGCAGGTTAGAAAAGTACTTATACAATTTGCGGGGCATGATACCTTTAGCATGAGATACAAATTCGTCGTACCCCATGTTTTGGACATCTTCTAGCGGTAGAAATTCCCCGTTGATAATACAACAGGAGTTCAGAAGCGTAGGAGCGGCACTTTGTATTAAAGTGAGCAGCGATTTTAAATCGCCGTTGATAGGCGTCAAATGTATTCCCTCCTTTTTTCGATTGTTTGAGTTAATTATATCATGTTTGCGGCAATGTGGGAGGGAAAAATTAGGAACGCGTAGTCCTTTTGTGGCGGGGTGGAAGCTTTTACACTAGTTTTGACGAAATGAAACAGATGCGCGGACAAAGTTGTGCGATTCGCTTGGCAGGTGGGGTGCGCTCATACAAAAATAGAAGGTACATCTCTATGGCCTAAAGATGCACCCCAGGTGAGTCTATGTTTTCGAGGCATGAGTTACTTTTGGGGGTTAGCCACTTTCTGTATCATCCCATAATGTTTCCTGCTCTTCCTTGTGATCCTGTTATAATCATCCGATATCAGATAATCCAGCAGCCACGTTTTCGGTACCATAAACCGTGGGCGGCGCTGGATGGTGCGCAGGCGGCCCTCTGTGCACCAGCGGGAGACGGTATGGGGTGTGTAGCCGGTGAAGCGTGCGATCTGCTCCACGGTCAGCACGTCGGGGGCGTCGGCCAGCTGCTGCTCCAGGTGGCGGCGGAGGAGCAGGCGACTGACGATCTCGTAATCCAAGGTACGGGTCAGGGATACGGCAGGCGGCTTGCGCTGGGGAATGTTCTTATACCACCCGCTGGGAGGAGCGTAATACTCCGGCTCGGTCAGACGGCGGCGCAGGTAGGCAGCTACGTCCGCCTTGGCGATCTTGTAGCATCGGGTGCGCTTGCCGGTGTGGATGCAGGGTACCAGCCCGCTCTGGAGAAGATACAGCGAAGTGCGGGTGCCGATGTGGCAGGCTTGGCGGAAGTCGTTGCGGCTCATGGGATCGGGATAGGGCGCCAGCAGCGCGTCAATCTCCTTTGCCAGCCGATCCTGGGAAATGGTTTGTTCGTTCATGGTCGGATTCTCCTTTGATGAAATTCGGACCCGGAGAAACCGTATCAGCACGACAAGATTCTTGAATTTTGGGGTGATTTTCTCGCCTGCGGGAAAATTTGGCGCCGGGACAAACCGGCCGGAACCCGCCCCGGCGGGCCAGATGCCCTGCCGGTTATCTTGCACGGCATCTTGCATTTTTCCCGGAAGGCGTTGCTTTTCGCCCCAAAGAGCGGTACTATACTTTTACTTGTACCCACGCGGTTTTATGGGGAAGTGCCCGGAAAATTCACGTGGTGTGGTCAAAATGGACCGGACGAAACGGCCTGTTTTGACCCTGGGGGAGCACAGACGGCATTGGGGACACAAAACTCGAAATGCTGTGTCCCTAACGGGACCTAGGGTTCGAATCCCTAACTCTCCGCCAAATGAGGCAAGGATGTACAGTCCTTGCCTTATTTTTATCGATATAAGGCGGAAAATTGGCGGTTTTGCTACACTCTTCATCGTCCTATAACTCGGACTTGACGCTAAACGAGTAAGCTGAAAATGGCCAGGAGGAAAGAACTTTCAGGTCTTTTTCGGGGTGGGATCGGCCTGTTCCTCGACATCTGACGCAGGGGACGGTTCACCGGACGGCAGCTCCTGCCCAAACAGCCTGCCGCTGAGCGCGGAAGCGGAATGCAGCATGGAATCCTGCAAGTCCAGGTGCGCGTACAGGTTGGCGGTGGTGCCATGGTCGCTGTGCCCCAGCCAGGCCTGGATCTCCTTCATCTGGACGCCGTTGCGCAGCAGAAGGCTGGCGCAGCTGTGTCGCGTATCGTGAAAGCGGATCTTGCGCAGCCCGTTTTTGCGCAGAAACTTGGGAAATGCCGAGGAAATGTAGTCCGGGTTGATCAGCTCGCCGATCTCGTTGACATAGACATAGCCGATGTAATCCTTCACATAAATGTGATTCTCAACAGAATCACAGTACCCTGTGAAGGTGACGGGATCGACCTCGGTCTCCTTGTAGGAGAGCCAGGCCAGCATATAATCCGCGAAGAGCATATCGCCGCAGATGCCTGCGGCGTTTTTCTTTTGCCCGGATTTTGCGCTGCCTTTGCTGGAGCGCCGCCTTGCGGGAGGCGGCGGGGTGTTGCCGCTGGTGATCTTTTCGCCGTATTCATTGTATGTGGTGCGGAATTCGATCAGGGCTTCTTCTGCCGCCTTCTTGTTGCCCTTCTTGTCGGGAATGCCGGTGGCGATCCATTTCGGGAACCGGGACCCGTCCGGGTGTTTGCAGTTGAGGACGGCATAGTAGTAGCCTTTTTTGGTTTGCAGGTGGCCTGCTAACATTTGTGTTACCTCCTTTTTTTGCGCGTGCCACCGTCTGCTCTGACAAGTACATTCTATCATACGGCAGAGAATTGCGCTCGCAAAACTTTTTTGGGGCGAATATAGACAACACAGAATAGGCGAAAGAACAGCCGTATATGGGGGAATGGGTTCCTTGTCATATACGGTTGTTTTACTAAAAGCAAGAAAATCCAATTGGTTTACTTTCCAGCATCTTCTGAAACACAAAATACCGGAATGGCTTGCTATAACAAGCCATTCCGGTATTTGCGGAGATATGAAAAGATCATCAGGAAAGTGATAAAAGCATTATCGCTCTCCCAAACTCAGATAATTGCTCGCACAATGTCTATCTCCGGCACGCTGTCGATGCCGCCGTGGGTCTGGGTGGACAGGCTGGCCGCACAGCAGGCAAAGCGGGTGATGGCGCGCATTTCCTCCACCGTCAGGTCGGCGGGGGCCTTGCCGGTCTTGAGGAACTGGCTCATGGCGCTGCCGCCAAAGATGTCCCCGGCGCCGGTGGTGTCCACCACATGGATGCCGGCGGGGCTGGACACCTCGCCGCTGCCCTGCCGGTTGGCAAAACGGCAGCCCCTGGGGCCCAGCGTGGCGTAGACCAGCTGGACGCCATACTCGGCCAGCAGCTTTTGGGCGCCTTCTTCGGGCGAAAGCCCCCACAAAAAGGCGATCTCCTCGTCGCTGATCTTGACGATGTCGGCCTGGTGCAGACCCCACTCGATCTGCTCTTTGGCGGCGGTTTCGCTCGGCCACAGCGGTTTGCGCAGGTTGGGGTCAAAGCTGATCAGCCTGCCCTTCTCTTTGGCGTAAGCGACCGCCTTTTGGGTGGCGGCGCGGGCCGGCTCATCAGTCAGGCTCAAAGTGCCGAAGTGGAACGCCTTTGCCTCGTCGATCAGGGCCAGGTCCACCTCATCGGTCCGCAGGCAGGTGTCGGCACCGGGCTTGCGGGCAAAGCTGAACTCCCGGTTGCCGGTGGCATCCAGCGTCACAAAAGCCAGCGTTGTGAACACGGCCGGGTCGGACACGATGCCGCGGGTCTCGATGCCTTTTTCGGCCAGCGTGGCTTTCAGCAGGTCGCCAAAGCGGTCGGCGCCCACCTTGCCGATCAGGGCGGTGGTGCAGCCGTAGGTTTGCAGCGCGGCCAGGAAATTGCCCGGTGCGCCGCCTGGCTGGGCGGCCAGGGTGGGATACCCGGCGGCGTTGGCGGAAACCGGCGCAAAGTCGATGAGCAATTCGCCCAAAGCAACAACATCGATCATAAGGAGCCTCCTCGTATAGAAACAAAATACAGATTTGCTCCCGGTGTGGGGTCAATCCCGCCGCACCGGTTGGTCAGGGAACTGCTCGGCAATCTGCTCTTCCAGCCGGAAGGCTTCCTCCAGCTTGTCGTACAGCAAAAACAGAACGGCATACTGAATGAACCAAACAGCCACAAAGGGCAGCAGCAACAGCGTCCAGGGCGCAAACAGGACCATCAAAAGCCAGAATACCAGCTGCAGGGCAGACGCGCCCAGCACGCGCCAGAAGTATTTCAGCGTGAACAGCAACAGATTGCGCAGCCGCACCAGGTTGGACTGCTCAAACAGCACCAGCTGCGGCCAGTACAGCGTCGAGATCGCAAAAAACAGCAGCCAGCTGAACAGATACACGCAGATCGTGCCAGCCGTGGGCCAGACGCTGCTCCAGGCGAACAGCATCATGCCGGCAAAAGCGGCGGCGCCCACAAACAGGCCGGTTAGTGCGCCGGGCAGCAGGGCGCCCCGCCAGTTCTGGCGGAAGGCGCGGCGGAAATTTCCGCGCCAGCTGCCAGGGGCGTCCCGCAGCGCCCGCAGGATGCCGTCGTACAGGCAGGCCACAAAGGGGCCGGCAACAGCCCCGCCGATCATCGCGGCCGGCAGCAGAACGAGAATGCTGCTGCTCAGGATGGCATAGCCCACGCCCAGTGCAAAGGGGACAAAACCGGCCAGCGTCACCAAACCGCTGAGGAAAAACCGCTTCCAGCAACGGCCAAGGACATCCTGATAGCGGTCGATGCCGGTCAGGCGGCCGCGGGAGTCCCGCTGCGGTTCACCCGTGTTGAACGGGCGGAACAGACTGAATGCCATTTATTCATTCGCCTCCGTTTGCACACTGTCGCGGGTGGTGCCGCCGGGCTGGTAGCGCACCGGCAGGCAGATCAGCGGCGGCAGGCCGGTGAAATCGTTGGAAAGCACCATGTTCACCGCCGTCTCGGCAATGTCCTGCACCGGCTGCACGATGGTGGAACAGACATAGTCCAGGTTGCCGAACATCCGGGTGCCGTCAAACCCGATGACCTGCACATCTTCCGGAACGCGGCGGCCCATCGTGCGCAGGATGTTGACCACCTGCCAGGCCTGGGAGTCGTTGCCGCAGAAGATGCCGTCCAGCGGATGATCGCTTTCCAGGATGTGCCGCTTGAGGAACACCTCGAACGCCGAGAGCGGCGAACCGTCCGGCAGGTTGCAGACCTCAAAGGGCAGCCCCAGCTCCATGCAGCCGCTGACAAAGCCGTCCTTGCGCTTGCTGGGTTCGTTGACCAGCGAAGAGCCGATCCGCAGACAGGCCAGATGTTTGCAGCCCAGCTCGGCCAGCTTCTGAGCCGCCAGCTTGCCGCCGCCGAAATTGTCTGAGGCGATGCAGGGGACCTCGACGCTGAAAAAACGGTCTATGGTCACAAAGGGGATGCCGGCCGGGATCTCGAGATCCGGGGTATAGGTCAGGGCGATGCTGCCGTCGGCCTGATTATGCCGCACCATGCGAATGAACTCCAGCTCCCGGTCGTTATCATATTCGGTAAAACAGAGCATCATCTTATACCCGCGGCGTTCCAGCGCCATGTTGACGTGGTGGGTCAGCAGGGCGAAGAACGGGGTGATGGTATTGGGAATGATCAGGGCGATGAAGCCGCTGCGGTTGCTTTTCAACGCTTTGGCGCTGGTGTTGACCTGGTAATCCAGTTTCTTGACGGCAGCTTCCACCTTCAGCCGGTAGCTTTCACCCACCGGCAGCCCGTTGATGACTTTGGAAACAGTACCGAGAGCCACCCCGGCCTCGCGGGCTACGTCGCTCATCGTGGCGGCTTGTTTGCTGCGCATACAGGCACACTCCTTTCTTTTGATGAAATATTCTGCTTGTGTTTGCCGATATTGTAACACGAAACAAATGAAATGTAAATAGATTTCATGTAAAAATATAATTATTTCACGAAAGGGAAGCGTTCTTCGATTCGTGGCCAAGAAAGGGGGAAGGAGGTGGTATCGAGGAAAAGCACTAGAAGTTATACCCAAAACAAAGGGGGTGAATTTGTTGCAGTTGCCAAAATTGTTGTCAGCAACGCAAATAGTTTTGAAATATTGTTGACGTTCAACGCGAAAAGTGCTATTCTAGCATCACAGAAAGCGTGAAACGATTCACAACAAAAGCGAAGGGTTTCACCTTGTCCGACGGTCAACCGATTTATCCCGAAACAGTAAGGAGGAGATTCTATGAGTAACTCTGCTGCGGCCGCAAACGCGCAAAAACGCTCGTTCCTTAAAAAGAAAGAGCTTGCGCCGGCGCCCGCACACCGAAAGCCGCTGGGAACACGGCTGAAGGAAAACTGGCAGCTGTATCTGCTGCTGCTCATCCCCGTCATCATTACGGTGATCTACAAGTACGGCCCCATGTACGGCATCCAGATCGCCTTCCGTGATTTCACGGCCAGCCGCGGTATCTGGGGCAGTGAATGGGTGGCCTTTGAATGGTTCGAGCGGTTCTTCTCCTCGCCAAACTGCGGCCGTATGATCGTCAACACGGTGCTCATCAGCCTGTACAGCCTGCTGTGGAGCTTCCCGGTGCCCATCATCCTGGCGCTGGCGCTCAATCAGCTGCGCTTCCACAAGCTGAAGCGAGTGGTTCAGACTGTATTGTACGCACCGCACTTTATCTCCACCATGATCATCTGCGGCATGCTGCGCATCTTCCTGAGCCCTTCCGGCGGCCTGATCAACCTGCTGCTGGGCACCAGCATCGACTTCATCAACGAAAGTTCGCTGTTCCGCACCATCTACATCGCCTCCGGCATCTGGCAGGAGGCCGGCTGGGGCACCATCATCTACCTGGCTACCCTGTCCAGCGTCGATACCTCGCTGTATGAAGCGGCCAAGGTGGACGGCGCGTCGGTGTTCCAGCGTATCCTGCACATCGACCTGCCCGCCCTGGTGCCGATGGCGGTGCTGCAGCTGATCCTCAGCGCGTCCAACCTGATGAACGTGGGCTTTGAAAAGATCTTCCTGCTGCAGACCGACCTGAACAAACCTGTCAGCGACACCATCGCCGTCTATGTGTATGAACAGGGCATCCTGGGGGCCGAGTACAGTTACTCCACAGCCATCGGCCTGTTCAACACGGCAGTCAACATCGTACTGCTTATCATCGTCAGCCGCATCGCCAAAAAGGCCAGCGACGTTCAGTTCGTGTAAAGGAGGGACTTTCATGGCTGCGAAAACCAAGGCTTTGGGCAAGCGCCCGGGTGGCCTTTCCGACAAAGCCAGCGACGTGGTGCTGGTCGTGCTCAGCGTGGTCATCATGCTGCTGGTGGCCTACCCGCTGTATTATATTCTGGTGGCTTCCTTCTCCGACCCCTACGACGTCTACGCCGGCAAGACCTTTTTGCTGCCCAGCCAGTTTACGCTGGAAGGCTACGCCGCTGTCTTTGCCGACGACAGCATCCTGACCGGCTACTGGAACAGCATCAAGTACACGGTGGTGGGCACCATCTTCTCGGTGGTCATGATCTACATCACCGCCTACCCGTTGTCCAACCCGGACCTGCCGGGGCGCAAGTTCTTCAACATCTTTTTCGTCATCACCATGTACTTTGGCGGCGGTTTGATCCCCACCTATCTGGTGGTCCGCGACACCGGCCTGATCAACACCATCTTTGCCATGTTCCTGCCCGGCGGCGTGGCGGTGTCCAACATGATCATCGCCCGCAACTACTTCGAGACCAGCATCCCCAAGGAGCTCAAGGAGGCAGCCGAGATCGACGGCGCGTCCAAGCTGCGCATCTTCTGGGATATCATCATTCCGCTGTCCCGGCCAATCATGGCGGTCATGGTGGTGTTCAGCATGGTGGCTTACTGGAACGACTGGTTCACGGCCCTCATCTACATGACCGGCGAGGGCCGCGCTCCGCTGCCGCTGGTGCTGCGCAACATCCTGATCGCCAGCGAGACCTCGGCTTCCCAGGCCAGCATGATCTCCGGCGGCTACGCCGAGCTGAACAAGCTGACCGAAATGATCAAGTTCGCCTCCATCATCGTGGCCGCGGCGCCCATGCTGATCATCTATCCCTTTGTCCAGAAATACTTTGAGCAGGGCTTCATGGCCGGCGCAGTAAAAGGATAACATAGTTGCAAGGCTTTCAAGCCACATTTACCAAAAAAGGAGAAAACACCTATGAAAACACTTGCCAAACGTATCGGCGCATCCATTGCGCTGGCCGGCATCGCCGCCAGCCTGGCGGGCTGCGGGGGCGGCAACACGAACCAGGTCGAGCCCGGCACCGTCAACACCAACACCGACCAGACCGAGTTCAACATCATCAGCGGCATCTCGGCCCTGTCCAGCGGCTACGACGACAACCCCGTGCTCAAGGAGATGGCTGAGAACGCCGGTATCTCCATCACCTGGGAGACGATGAGCGACTCCCTCTCCGAGCAGGTCAACATCCGCATCGCGGGCAACGACCTGCCCGACGCCTTCAACGCCGTGGGCTTTTCCAACTACGATCTGACCAACTACGGCCAGGACGGCACCTTCATCGACCTGACCCCCTATATCACCGAGGAATACATGCCCAACCTGACCAAGATCCTCGAAGAGCATCCCGACATCCGCGCCGCCATCACGATGGACGACGGCTGCATCTACGGCCTGCCCGCGGGCGAACAGATGGGCACCGCGGGCGTCGGCAAGGCGGAGGACTACAACATCTACACGATCCCCCAGTATTCGATGATCAACAAGACCTGGCTGGACGAACTGGGCCTCGAGGTGCCCACGACGCTGGACGAACTGCACGACGTGCTGGTGGCCTTCAAGGAAAACGACATGGCCACCATGTACGGCAACGACGCCGGGCAGACCATCCCCCTGTCCTTCGGCATCGACCAGTGGTGCTGGGGCCAGAACATCTACTACGCGGGCTTCGGCTTCACCAACTGGACCAACGATGTCTGCGCCGACCTGCTGCTGCAGCCGGACGGCACCGTCAACTTCGTCAGCGATGACGACAACTACCGCGCCGCGCTGGAATACTTCCATGACTGGTTCACCGAGGGCCTCATCGACCAGGAAGTGTTCAGCCAGGACGACACCCAGTACATGGCCAAGTGCAGCCAGGGCCGCGTGGGCGTGGCCACCTGGTGGTACATCGAGGAGCTCATGGGCGACCACGCCGACGACTATGTGTTCCTGCCGGTGCTGGACGGCCCCGACGGCACCCACAATGTCACCGTCCGTGACGGCGGCGGCATCAACTCGGGCAGCCTGAGCATCACCTCGGCCTGCGAAAGCCCCATCAACCTGCTGAAGTTCTATGACCAGTGGTACATCCCTGAAAACACCATGCAGCTGCAGTACGGCCCCATCGGCACCTACTTCACCGGGCAGGACGAGAACGGCCTGTGGCAGAGTGTCACCGACGAGGAAGCCCAGGCCCAGTTCGGCAAGAGCGCCGGCGAACTCAAGAGCGAGATGGAAGTGGCCGGTCCGAAGCTGATCCTCTCCGACTATTACGCCAACGTCTTTGAGATGGAACCCCGCGCCCAGGAGCGCCTGACCGACCTCTACGATTACTGGATGCAGTATGTGGACGACACCACCACCTACCCCATCGACTGCGTCTTTACCAGCGACGAACTGGACACCATCGACCGCTACCGCGTCGATTTTGAAAACTTTGTGGCCGAGCAGGAAGCTGCCTGGCTGCGCGACGGCGGCATCACCGACGAGACCTGGGCCGCCTACAAGGACAACCTGAACAGCTACGGCATGGACAAGCTGCTGGAAGTCTACCAGGCCGCCTACGACCGGTATGTTGAAACTGCCGGTGAGACATCCGTTGAACCCGCAACGGCTGAATCTGCTCAGTGACATCTTTCTCCCCGGCCGGCGCCTTGCGGCGCCGGCCCTTGGAGATTTTTCCCATCAGGCCATCTGAAAATCGCCCGCGCTTTGGCGGATCAGAGGCACCCTGACATCAAAACAAACAAAGTGAGGATTTTCCCTATGCCGCGCAAAATGACAAAACTTGAAGCCGTCCGTGAATTTGAACACAAGGCGGCTGAAAGAATTTCAGCTTCCGACCGGCTTCAATTCCATTTGACGCCCCTTGTCGGTTGGATGAACGATCCCAACGGTTTCTGCTATTACGACGGCGCCTACCATCTGTTCTACCAGTACCACCCCTACAGCACCGTTTGGGGGCCCATGCATTGGGGCCACGCGGTCAGCACGGATTTGCTGCACTGGAACTATATGCCCTGTGCCCTGGCCCCGGACACGGTCGCCGATGCGGCCGGGTGCTTTTCCGGCAGCGCCGTGCCAATGCCGGATGGACGCCTGCTGCTGATGTACACCGGCGTACAGCCTGCCGGTACCGGCCACAAGGAGCTGCAGATGCAATGCATCGCTGCAGGCAACGGCAGAGATTTTTGCAAGGACCAGCACAATCCGGTCATTTCGACGGAACAACTGCCGGACGGGTTCCATGCGGTGGATTTCCGTGACCCGAAGATCTGGCAGGAAGGCGGCACCTACTACAGCGTGATCGCCTGCCGGCATGAGAAACATCAGGGAAGCGTCCTGCTGTTTGAAAGCGCGGACGGCCGCCAGTGGAAGTTTGTCTCAGTGCTGGACTCCAGCTGTGGAGAACTGGGCAAAATGTGGGAGTGCCCCGACTTTTTTGCGCTGGATGGTATGCAGGTGCTGCTGGTCAGCCCCCAGGAGATGAGAGCGACCGCTGACAGCGAGTTTCACGCCGGGGAGGGAACGGTGGCGCTGCTGGGGTTATATGACCCCGCCACCCACGCCTTCGCCCGTCAGAAGGTGCAGGCTGTTGATTACGGGCTGGATTTTTACGCGCCCCAGACGACCCTGGCGCCTGACGGACGGCGCATCATGGTGGCCTGGATGCAGAGCTGGGCCACCGTACCGGGAACACCATGCGCCGGCGGAAAGCCCTGGTTTGGCCGCATGACTCTGCCGCGGGAGTTGACCATCAAGGACGGGCGTCTGTATCAGACCCCTGTGCGGGAGATCGAAACGCTGTGGCAGGGTAAGACCGAACTCTCAGGCGTTGCTGTGGAGGAGCGGGCCGCTTTGCCGGGGATCAGCGGCCGCAGCCTGGATCTGACTGTACGGATTGATGTGGATGCCAGCCCCGAATGCCGCCGGTTTACGCTGCGGTTTGCTGAAGATGCAGCCCTGTACAACGAGATCCGATGCGACCTCGATCGGTGCGAGCTGGCCTTTGACCGCAGCCATGGCGGCAGCCGGCGAGATATCCCCCATACCCGGCATATCAAGGCTGCCCCCCAAAACGGAAAACTGACGTTGCGGCTGATCTTGGACAAAGATTGCGCTGAACTGTTCGTCAACAACGGCGAGAGGGTCCTTTCCGCCGTGTTGGATACGCCGCTTGAGGCACAGGGCATTACCTTCGGCGCGGACGGTGGGCCTGTAAACCTGGATATTGTACAATACACCCTGGCCTGAAGGAGAGGAAAATGCCATGCAAGAACAATGGGAGCACCGCTTGGCCCGGCATAAGGATGAGCTGGAATGGCTGTTCATGGAGCTGTACAACGACCGCGCTGCACTCGACGCGCTGGAAGCCGAGATGTTCGCCGCTTATGCCGGGCGCAGCGCGGAACTGCGGGCACTGGACGCGGATCGAGAGAAAGATCCTGACTGGTACCGCCGCGGTTCTATGCAGGGCATGACCATGTACACCGACCTGTTTGCCGGCAACCTCAAAAAGCTGGTAAAGAAGCTGGCTTATCTGCAGCAACAGGGGGTCACCTACCTGCACCTGATGCCTCTGCTCAAAATGCCGCACCCCTACAACGACGGGGGATACGCGGTGGAGGATTTCGACACCGTGGACCCGTCCCTGGGCACGAACGCCGACCTCGCCGCCCTGACGAAGCAGCTGCGCATGGCAGGCATCAGCCTCTGCCTGGATTTTGTGATGAACCACACCGCTGACACCCACCCTTGGGCTCTCCGCGCCAAGGCCGGTGACCCGGTGTACCAGAACTACTACTGCTGCTACCCGGACCGAACCATCCCCGACCTGTATGAGCAAACGGTGCCGCAGGTGTTTCCCAATACCGCGCCGGGTAATTTTACCTGGAACGAAGAAATGCAGCGGTGGGTGCTGACCACCTTCCACCCGTACCAGTGGGATCTCAATTACCGCAATCCGGCTGTGCTGGTGGAGATGGTCAAAAGCATGTTGAATCTGGCCAACCTGGGTGTCGAGGTACTGCGCATAGACGCGGTGCCCTATATCTGGAAAACACTCGGGACGACCTGCCGCAACCTGCCGCAGGTGCATACCATTGTGCGCATGGTGCGCATGATTCTGGAATGCGTCTGTCCGGCAGTCATAATAAAGGGCGAGGTGGTCATGGCCCCACGGGAACTGGCCGCCTACTATGGCACGCCGGTAAAGCCTGAGTGCCATATGCTTTACAACGTCTCGGTAATGGTCAACCTGTGGGCGGCGCTGGCCACACGGGACACGCGCCTGCTCAAAGCACAGCTCGATGAGCTGAACGCCTTACCGGAACACTGCTGGTTCATCAACTATCTGCGCTGCCATGATGACATCGGCTGGGGGCTGGATGAGGACGAAGAACGCCGTCTGGGCATTGACCCGCAGCGGCACAAGGAATATCTTTATCGATTTTACGACGGGGAATACCCTGGCAGCTGGGCCAGGGGGGAACTGTATAATTACGATCCCGGTACCGGTGATGCACGAAGCTGCGGCACTACAGCCAGCCTGTGCGGCGTGGAAACGGCAGTGGAACACAAAAGTGACGCCGCAATGGACTTGGCCGTCAAGCGCATTTTGCTGCTGCACAGTGCGGCGTCCTTTTGTAAAGGGACGTTGATGCTCAACAGCGGTGATGAGATCGGCCAGCTCAATGGCTGGGATTACAAAGACGACCCGAACCGGGCCGATGACAGCCGCAATTTGCACCGCACGGTATTCAACTGGCGCAAAGCCGCACTGCGCAGGTGCCCCGGTACATTACAAAACCGCATCTGGCAAGGGCTGGCCGAACTGCGCACCCTGCGCAGCGGCCCTTGCTTTGAACCCAATGCCAGCGTTACAACCTGGGGCGGCGACAACCCTGCCGTGCTGGCCATGGTTCGCCGCAGCGGCACGCACAGATTGACCGGTTTGTTCAATTTCAGCGAGCAGCCGCAGACCGTTCATCTTGACAGCCCGGCACTGCTGGGTGTGGATGCGGCCATTTACCTGAAGCCGTATGAAGTGAAATTCCTGTAAAGGCGGTAGTTGCATACAATTCTGTGCACCCTTTCCCGGGATGAGGCGGATATTTTGTACTGGCATATCATCCTGGACCTCAGATATGCGGAGATCCAGAAACTCACGGGAATACCGGCAGACAAGGCGCAGATCCGCTATTCGTCTGACATCCGCAAAATCCGCAATGCTTTGCTGCGGGAAAAGAAAGTCAAATGATATTTGAGGAACTGATAGACCGCGCAAAGAGCCAGGAACCGGAAGCGGTCTTGGAACTGTTTGAATGTTACCGCCCCATGATGATCAGCAGTTCCTTTGATGATGCGGGGCGATACGACCCGGATCTGCAGCAGGAGCTGTGCCACAGGTTCCTGATCGTACTGCAAAAGTTTGACAAGGAGCGCGTATTGGGAGAGGAGATACCCGGCACATAATAAATAGAAAGACCTTTGTAGCATCCCTTACGGCAAAAACAGCCGTGTACGGCACGGGAACCATCCCCGCCATACACGGCTGTTTTGCGTTTGTTTACAGCAGCTGGGCTGCGATCATTCTGGCAAGCAGCTGCGCGGCGTCTGCCAGCGCCTCCCGGCGGGCGGCCTCGCACCGGCCCAGCAGTACCGCGCCCACCGTGTGGATGTGCGGCTGGATGGCGGCAAGGATCCCGGCCTACAGGTCGGGACCCTGTAGCAGCGGCAGGGCGGACCGGGACAGCGCCTCGTCAGTCTCCAGCCATCGGCGGAACTCCTGCGAGAGCGCAGGTTGCCCGGCTAGCCCTTTTTAAGATATGTTGCTAACGCCCGCTCAATTGTTATCTCGGGATCAATGGTTTCCTCGATGCGTTCCCGGCCCACTTGAGCCAACCAGAGCTTGAACGGTTCGGCTTTTGGAGAAGGAATCGCCTGAATAATGCGTAGCAGCTGCTCGGTGTCGGCCACGTCTGTCAAGCGTTTCTTGCCGTCTGCAGCCACCATTTTCAAACCGTGACAATTCGTCACGGTTTCATTGCCTTCTGCCTTCAAGCGCTGCTTGAGCTTGCGCCAATATGCCGCAGGATCAGCACTGTCTGTCAGCACTCTGACTACATCGACAATGGAAAAATACCATTCTTCCTTTTCTTCATCCCACGCAGTGCGAATGCGCTTATCTTCAAACACTTGGATCTTATCGTTTTGATCCATCCTGATCACACCTCGTTTCGTGTCACGTCAGAGATACCGAAGGTCGAGATGATCATTTTCGATTTCTTCGGAATCAGACAGAAATCAAACATATTTGAATAATATAGCATAAGAAACGCAGAAAAGAAACATGCGCAGGCTCAAATGCCACAGGCCACGGGGCGCGTACTCCTCAATATTGTTCCAGCACCAGCAGCCGCCGCAGATACAGGTTGGTGACGGCTTGCAAAACAGGAATCAACTGCTCCGAAGCCCGAACATAGGCAGGCAGGTTGTCGCAGGTCAGCTGCGGCTCCGAGTAGAGCTTGTCCAGCAGCGCCGCATCCGAGCGGGTGCAGTAGTAAGCCAGTGAGTAGTCGTCACAGATGTGCAGGTCTCTCTTGCGGCAGGCAAACTCGGTTTCCAGCTCTTTCTGGTCGCGGATGTGCCAGAGCAGCGAACTCCACAGCAGCATCTCGCAGAGGTCCGGCGCATATTCCTGCCGGCTGCTGATGAGAACGGGATGTTTCTCGCCGCGGTCATTGGTGCGCAGCTCATAGCGGCCGAGGGCGGTGTAGTATTGGATTATGATGGTTGCCTCCTGTTTGGTTTTGGCTTGTTATACGGCCCGCACAGGCGGCGGCAAACAAAGCGGAGGACCCGGCGGGCCCTCCGTATTCTAGCGGAATCGGCAGCAGCCACAAAACAGATAATGATTTTCAAATGATAGAAACGGCGACATGTGCAGCGATGATTGGTTGTCAGATGCTTTTCGTTCCAACGACCACCCGCAGGGCTATTTCCCCTGGATAAAATGCGTCTGGCGGTATTCTCTGGGCGAAACGCCGTGTACATTCTTGAAGGCGCGGGAAAAATGCAGCTGGTTGGGATAGCTGACCTGAGCTGCGATCTCTCCGATGGACATGCGCGTTTCTTTAAGCAATTGGGCTGCGCGGGCCATGCGATAGTGCAACAGATATGCCTGCGGGCTTTCTCCTACAGAATCCCGGAATACCTTGCCGAAGTAGCTGCGGTTGAGTCCGCAGACGGCGGCGATCTCCTCAATGGAAATATCCCGCTGATAATTCCGGTCAATAAAGACCAGGGCCTCCTTGATATAGAAATCCCGCAGACGCCTCTCTCTGCCTTCCTGCCGGTTGGCAGAGGACTGCACCAGCTGGTCCAGAAACAGGTAACCGTGGGCGATCAGATGGGTCGGGCTGGCTTCGCTATGGTTGACGATGTACAGCATTTCATCCTGAAGCAGCTGGCCATCCCGCTTGCTGCGCGCCGTATAAACGGGTTCCTTCCCGCTGATGCCTGCAAGGTTCAGGCTTTCATGGGCACGCAGGCCGTCAAACTCCAGCCAGGTATATTCCCAGGGATCGCTTTCGTCGGAGCGATAGGTGGTGATCTGGCCGGGTACGACCAGGAAGCCGTGTCCGGCCGTAATGGGATACTCCTGCTCGTTGGCCAGCAATACGCCTTTTCCGGCGATGATATAGTGAAACAGGTAGTGATTGCGCGCATGCGGCCCATAAGAGTGCGCCGGTGTGGTGCGTTCCCATCCAAACTGGTAGAGGTTCAGGTCAACGAACCGCTCGTCACGGAAAACATGGAATTTCAATTTGCTCACGTCATCGGGGCTGCGGGACATGATACTCCCTCCTTTTCTCGATTATATACCAAAATGCGTTCTGACTTCAACAAATTATGATAAATTCCTTGAAATTGGTATATAAAAAGCGGCATATTGGCATTCAAATGCATGACGTCAAATTGTATAATAACTATACCAAATGCGGGATGGAATTGTGCAATGTGCACTATGCACAATTCTGAATGCTGCGCGTTGGCAGATTTGCCGAATCACAGCATCCCCTGCGCGACCGGTCAAGGCATTCGCGTCATTCATATCGAAAAGGAGATGGATCATGAAAAGAACACATCGCTTTGCCGCCGGCGCCCTTGCGGCGCTGATGGCGGCCAGCCTGGCCGGATGCGCTGCAGATGACGGCACTGTAGACCTGACCTTTCAGATCTGGGATGTGGCCCAGCGCGACGGCATGCAGGCCATGTGCGACGCCTACACGGCCCAGCACCCCGACGTACATATTGAAGTGCAGGTCATCAACTGGGACGAATACTGGACCAAGCTGGAAGCTGCCACCATGTCCAACAAGATGCCGGATATTTTCTGGATGCATACCAACGAGATCCTGAAATATGCCGACAACGGCAAACTGGCAGACTGCTCCGACATTGTGGAGACCGAGCATTTCTCGGACATTTCGCTGTCCAATGCAAGCGGTTCCGATGGTGTGCTGTACGGTGTGCCAAAGGACAAGGACACCGTGGGCCTGGTATATAACAAGGAAATGTTCGATGCTGCCGGCGTTGCTTACCCGGACGAGACCTGGACCTGGGACGACCTTGTGGAAGCCTCTGAAAAAATCCACGATGCCACCGGCAACTACGGCTACATGGCCTATGCCGATGACCAGCTTGGCTACTGGAATTTTGTGTATCAGGCCGGCGGCAGCATCCTGACCGATGACAAGACCCGCGGCAACTTCCTGGACCCGGGCACCCGCAAGGGCATGGAATTCTACATCGGCCTGCAGCAGAATGACTGGTGCCCCGACCAGAACTACTTTGCCGAAACTTCACCCGGTACGGCATTCTTTTCTGAAAAAGGCGCGATGTTCCTGGAAGGGAACTGGAATATCCTGGCGGAGCTGCAAAACTATCCCGATATGGTAGGGAAATGGGACGTTGCCGTACTGCCGGCCTGCCCCGACCCTGTCAGCGGGGAAGGCCGGGCCACCATTTCCAACGGCCTGAGTTACGCCACCGGCGCCAACAACCCGCACCTGGACATTGTCAAGGATGTCCTGAAATTCTTCGGCAGTGAAGAAGGCCAGCGCATCCAGGGCGAAAGCGGCGCGGCCATCCCGGCCTATGAAGGGTTGGAGGATACCTGGGTCGGCGTGTTCGACGAATATCCCATTGATGTGCAGTGCTTCATCGACATGTTTGATTACTGCATCCAAAGCGTGAACAATGCGGCCCGCCCCGAGTGGAAGACCGATGTGAGCGATACGCTGCTGAAAATCTACACCGGCGAACTGGACCTGGACACCGGCCTTGCGCAGATGCAGGAGGCTGTGGACACGGCCAGTGCCGAATACTATGAGGAGGATGCGTGATGCAGAAAACGTCCAAGCTGTCCCGCGACGGCGCTGTATGGGGCCTGCTCATGGTGGCGCCCACCATTATCGGCCTGCTGGTTCTGAACATCTGGCCGTTTATCGAGACCATTTACATGAGCTTTTCCAAATCGCTGCCCTTTGGTGAATTTGAGTTTGAGGGCCTGGATAATTATATCGAGATGTTCCAGAACCCCGAATTCTGGAAAGCCACCGGCAATACGATCCTGTTCTGTATCCTGACTGTGCCGGTCGGCATTTTCCTGGCGCTGCTGGTGGCGGTGCTGCTCAACTCAAAGATCCGCGGGCGTACCACGTTCCGCGCCATCTTCTTCCTGCCCATGGTCGTGGCGCCGGCCGCTGTCGCCATGGTCTGGAAGTGGATCTTCAATACCCAGTATGGCATTCTGAACACGGCTTTCGGCCAAGACGTAGGTTGGCTGACCGACCCGCACCTGGTTCTTTTGACCTGTGCGGTGGTACAGATCTGGTCCAACATCGGCTATGACGCCGTATTGCTGCTGGCGGGCCTGCAGAATGTGAGCCAGACGCTGTACGAGGCGGCCGACCTGGACGGCGCGTCCAAGGTCCGCCAGTTCTTCAGCATCACATTGCCGATGGTGAGCCCCACGCTGTTCGTCGTTCTGATCATGCGCCTGATGTCTTCTCTGAAGGTGTTCGACCTGGTCTACATGATGGTGGACGACGCCAACCCGGCGCTGAATGATGCGCAAACCCTGATGTCGCTGTTCTACCGCGAGAGCTTTATTGCCGGCGACAAGGGCTATGCGTCCGCCATTGTTGTCTGGACGGTGCTGCTGATCGGTATTGTCACGGTCATTCAGTTCGTCGGTCAGAAAAAGTGGGTCAATTACGAGGTGTAAAACTATGGAAACCAGTATGAAAACCAACCGGCGGCTGGGCAAGGGCCTGACCTATGCGGTCCTGATCCTGGGCAGCATCGTGATGATCTTTCCCTTTGTGTGGATGGTATTGACCTGCTTCAAAACGCAGGCCGAGTCGATGGCGATCCCCCCGCAGATCCTTCCCTCCCACTGGGGGCTGGACAACTTTGTCACCGCACTGCAAAGTCTGCCCTTCGTAAACCTGTATATCAATACGGCGCTGCTGATCGTGCTGCGCGTGATCTGCGCGGTCGTATTCAGCTCCATGGCCGGGTATGCCTTTGCCAAACTGAATTTCCCCTGCAAAAATCTGCTGTTCAGTATCGTGCTGGTGCAGATGATGCTGCCCAGCCAGATCTTTATCACGCCCCAGTACCTGATGCTGGCGCGCATGGGGCAGACCAACACCATCTTTGCTCTGGTGTTTCCCGGCATCGTGTCGGCCTTTGGCACCTTCTTCCTGCGGCAGACCTACCTGGGCATCCCCAATGAGATCGCCGAGGCCGCCTATCTGGATGGCTGCACCAAATGGCAGACCTTTACCAAGGTCATGTTCCCGCTCACCGGCTCCAGCTGCGCTGCGCTGGCCATCTTCACGGCCGTGTTTGCTTACTCCGACCTGATGTGGCCGCTGATCTGCAACACCGACCTGAACATGATGACGCTGTCCGCGGGTCTTTCCACGCTGAACGGGCAGTACAGCACCAACTTCCCGGTATTGATGGCCGGCAGCCTGCTGGCCATGATCCCGATGGTGGTCCTGTATCTGTTGTTCCAGAAACAGTTTATTCAGGGTATTGCCATGACCGGCGGTAAGTGATCGAACCTTCCGTCCCGATCATTCCAAATGTTTACGGCGAGGCGGGCGGAGAACTGTCCGCCCGCCTTGCCGTTTTTATTCCATACCATGAAAACCGGCCGCCCGCCGCAGACAAAGGCGGCCCCAAGGAGGAACCATGAGCATTGTCTTTCAAAACCCGAGTCGGATCTTTCGGCTGGAAACACACAACACAAGCTACTGTATGCAGATCGACAGCCGGGGGCATCTGCTGCACCTGTATTATGGCAGCAGGATCGGGGAGGGAGATCTTGCCGCCCTGTACCCGCCGGCGGATGTGAGTTTCTCGCCCAATTATTACGCCCATCGCTTTGACCGGCTGGCGTCGCCGGACATCCTGCCGCAGGAGTATACCGGCTGCAATGTGGGGGACTTCCGCCTCAGCACGATTTCCGTCACCGATGCCGCCGGGGTGCGCGGCGCGGACTTCCTTTATGTTTCGCACGAGATATCCCCCGGCAAATATGCACTGAACGGCCTGCCCGCCGCCCACGACGAAGACAAGGAGGCCGAAACGCTGACCGTGCGCCTGCAGGACCCGGTTACAGGGCTGGGCCTGGAACTCTTGTACGGCGTGTTTGAAAGGCAGGATGTCATTACCCGTGCGGTCCGGCTTGCAAATCACGGCAATGGCGCCCTGCAGCTGCACAAGGTGGCCTCTGCCTGCCTGGACCTGCCCTTTGGGCAGTGGGATCTGATCCACTTCCACGGCCGTCATGCCATGGAACGCCAGGTACAGCGCGTGCACCTGGCAGATGCCATCCAGACGGTTTCCTCCACCCGGGGTGCGTCCAGCCATCACCACAATCCGTTTGTGATCCTCTGCGACCGGCAAGCCACGGAGGAGGCCGGCGCCTGCTGCGGCGTGATGCCGGTCTATTCCGGCAGTTTCCGCACCGATGTGGAACTGACCCAGAACGGCCTGGTCCGCCTGGTCACCGGCATCCATGACGAGGGCTTCTGCTGGCTTTTGCAGCCCGGCGAGCAATTTGCCGCCCCGGAGGTCATCTTTGCATACAGCGATCAGGGGCTGGGCGGGCTTTCCCGAATCTATCACCGCTTCCTGCGTCACAATATCTGCCGCGGGCCCTGGCGTTTTGCACGCCGCCCGGTATTGATCAACAACTGGGAAGCAACTTACTTCGATTTCGACACAGAGAAGATCGTGCGGATCGCCGAGAAGGCGGCGGGCCTGGGCGTTGAACTGATGGTCCTGGATGACGGCTGGTTCGGCAAGCGCAACGATGACAACAGCGGCCTTGGCGACTGGCAGGTGAACACCCGGAAACTTCCGGGCGGGCTGGACCCGCTGATCCGGCGCATCCACGCCCTGGGCATGAAATTCGGGATCTGGGTGGAGCCGGAAATGGTGAGCGTGGATTCCGACCTGTACCGCGCCCACCCGGACTGGGCGCTGACGCTGCCCGGCCGCGATCCGGCCATGGGCCGCGACCAGCTGGTGCTGGATCTGGCCCGTCCGGAAGTTGTGGAGTATCTGGCGGGTTGCATGACGGCTCTGCTTCAGGAGCATGCCATCGACTATGTCAAATGGGATATGAACCGCAACATGAGCGACGTGTACAGCCATGCGCTGCCGCCGGAGCGCCAGGGCGAGGTGACGCACCGCTATATGCTGGGGGTGTATTCTCTTCTGGAGCGGTTGACACAGCAGTTCCCGCAGGTCCTGTTTGAAGGCTGCGCAGGCGGCGGCGGGCGGTTCGACGCCGGGATGCTTGCGTATTTCCCGCAGATCTGGTGCAGCGATGATACCGACGCCATTGAAAGGCTGACGATCCAGAACGGCACCTCGTATGGTTACCCGGTGTCTGCTGTGGGAGCCCATGTTTCCGCCTGCCCGAATCACCAGACCGGGCGTATGACCCCGCTGGAGACCCGCGCCGTTGTCGCCATGTCCGGCACCTTTGGATATGAACTGGACCTGAACCGGCTGACAGAAGCAGAGTGCGGCGAAGTGCGTGCGCAGATCGAGCGGTTCAAACGGTGGGCCGGTCTGATCGGCAGCGGAGCCTATTTCCGGCTGGTGCCGCCCGACGGGGAAAGCGATTTCACCGCCTGGCAATTTGCTTCCGAAGACCGGCGTGAGGCACTGCTGAACCTGGTCGTGACGCATCCGCGTGCCAATCCGCGTTCTGTGCATGTCTGCCTGCGGGGCCTGGATCCGGACGCCTGCTACCGGGTGGACGAACTGGTCTTTGCCGCCAGAAGCGATGTGGCCGATGCCCAGCACGAGGGCGGCACGGCTGTACTGACACGGGGGAATTTCAGCGGCAGTTTCCTGATGCATGCCGGCGTTGCGCTGCCGCATCTGTTCGGGGACTATCCGGCTGTGCAGCTCCATTTTGTGCAAGTAGAGGGGGAAAAGGCATGAAAGAGAGTGGTCCCGGCCGCAGCAGGGCTGCAGCGGCCAAGCGTTACCAGTCCAGGCTGAACAAACGTTGGGATGAACTGAAATGGCTGTACTGTGAATTGTATGGCCAGAGAGCGGACACGCAGCAGCGGCTGCAGGAACTTGCCGAAGCGATGCGGCAATTTTATGATACACGCAGCAAGTCGCTGAAAGAAACCGATTGCAAACGGGAGGCAGACCCTGACTGGTACCGCCGCAATGATTTGATGGGGATGATGCTCTATGCCAACAACTTTGGCGGTACGCTGCAGGGAACGGCTGAACATATAGCGTACTTGAAGGAATGCGGGGTCAACTATCTGCACCTGATGCCGCTGCTTGCCAGCCCCAAAGGAAAAAGCGACGGCGGGTATGCGGTGGCGGATTTCCGGACCGTACAGCCGGAACTGGGTACGATGAAGGATTTTGCGGCGCTGGCGGACGCCTGCCATGAAAACGGCATCAACGTCTGCCTGGATTTTGTAATGAACCACACCTCTGACGAGCATGAGTGGGCGCGCCGGGCCCGGGCCGGAGAGAAAGCCTACCAGGACCGCTATTTTTTCTTTGATGACTATACGATCCCGGACCAATATGAAAAGACCTGCCCCCAGGTTTTTCCCACTACAGCGCCGGGAAACTTTACCTGGCTGCCCGATTGCGGGAAGGCGGTCATGACCACCTTTTATCCTTATCAGTGGGATCTGAACTACAGCAACCCGGTTGTGTTCAACGAGATGGTGTGCAACATGCTCTATCTCGTCAACCAGGGGGTGGATGTGGTCCGCCTGGATGCGGTTCCCTATATCTGGAAGCAGCTCGGCACCAACTGCCGCAATCTGCCGCAGGTACACAGCATTGTACGCATGATGCGGATCATCAGCGAAATCGTTTGCCCGGGCGTATTGCTTTTGGGGGAAGTCGTGATGGAGCCGGATAAGGTAGCGCCTTACTTCGGCACGCCCGACAAGCCGGAGTGCCATGTTTTGTACAATGTGACAACCATGGCCAGCACCTGGCATACCGTGGCGACCGGTGATACGGCACTGCTGCGCCGCCAGCTTGATATTCTGGCCGGTTTGCCCCGCAACTGTGTGTTTCAAAATTATCTGCGCTGCCATGATGATATCGGCTGGGGATTGGATTATGATTTCCTGGCGCAGTTCGGGATCCAGGAAATACCGCACAAAAAATATCTGAACGATTTTTTTACAGGTAAAACGGCAAATTCCTTTGCCATCGGGGAATTGTACAACGACGATCCCCGCCTGGGCGATGCCCGGCTGTGCGGCACGACCGCATCCCTGTGCGGAATCGAGCGTGCCGGTTTTGCCGGCGACAAGGCCGCATGGGAGCGAGCCATCCGCTATGACCTGACGCTGCACGCTTTCATGCTGTCCCAGTCCGGCATTCCGGTGGTGTACAGCGGCGACGAGATCGGCCAGCTGAACGATTACAGCTACAAGGATGACCCGGAGAAAGCCGCAGACTCCCGCTATCTGCACCGGGGCAGGTTCCCATGGGAACTTGCCGCCAACCGGAAAGTCCCCGGGACCCTGCAAAACCGGCTGTTCCCGGCCCTGATGCATCTGGAACGCCTGCGCCGCAGCCATAGTGTTTTTGATGCAAGCGTGCCGTTCTGGACGATCGACACCCATACCCCTTCTGTTTTGGGCATGGTACGCGAGAACGAGCAGGAACGGCTGGTCTGCCTGTACAATTTCAGCGGGGAAGAGCGCACCGCCTGGATACGGGAAGGAAGCGAGGAATACCGCGATCTGATCACAGGAGAATTGCTGCCGCCAACAGACGTTCGTCTGCCGGCCTTCGGCTGCTGTTGGTTGTGCAAAGCAAAACCATGATGTTTTTCGATGACTCAGGGAGGTTTTGAATTGGATGTTGTTGCTTTGGGCGAACTGCTCATCGACTTTGCCCCGGTTTCCACCAACGCCGCCGGGTATCCCACCCTGGCCGCCCAGCCGGGCGGCGCGCCGGGTAATTTCCTGGCCGCGCTGCAAGC